>Ga0181555_1004450_pt1 | contig 10759 bp, 12 predicted proteins | sample 011ome_15_FD_145601 | JGI IMG/M metagenome (GOLD analysis project Ga0181555, IMG submission 145601) | Coastal salt marsh microbial communities from the Groves Creek Marsh, Skidaway Island, Georgia - 011504AT metaG (spades assembly) | ecosystem: Environmental > Aquatic > Marine > Intertidal zone...
GAGCGATGAAGGCTTTTATGGAAAAATCACAGGCTAGCTATGATGATTTAGAGCCAACACATTCATTTTGGGAAAAAGACGGTTTAGTTCCTTAAAAAAACTGGCTCTGATTCAGTCGAAAGCTTTTTCGAGTATTTGTAACCCTCGGCATCAAAATTCTTTAAGTCCTCAGACTTAGTAACCTTGTTCTTAATCATCCAGTGGCTCATGTAGCCGCGTGCTTTTTTGGCATAGAAACTAATGAGTTTGTATTCACCGTTTTTAAAATCCTGGAAAACAGGAGAGACAACTTCGACCTCTTTGGGCAGTGAGCCAACCACGCTAAAGTATTCTTTTGATGCAAGGTTAACAATAAGGTTGGACTTATTGGCCTTAAGTTCCTTCAAGATGTTTTCTTGAACTTTGTTACCCCAAAACTCATACAAGTTCTTGCCTTTAGAGTTTGCTAGTTTTGTGCCCATCTCTAATCTGTATGGCTTGATAACATCTAAGGGTCTCAGCTCCCCATAAAGGCCAGATAAAATTCGCAAATGCTTTTGTGCAAAGGTAATATCTTTTTTATTGAAAGTATCCGCTTGCAAACCTTGGTAGACATCTCCCTGAAATACAAACAGAGCTGGTTGGCTATCAGCGCTCATTTTTTTAGCTGCCGACCAGCTTTGATAGCGATCAAAATTCAATGTTGCCAGCTTATCACTGAGCCCCATCAGTGAGGCAATGTCCTTAGGCTTTTTTGTCTTTAGCTCGTTAATTAACTTTGCTGAATCAGATAAAAATGCTGGAGCAGTTGGCTCCACATCAAATTTCTTGGTGTAATCAAGGGTTTTGGCTGGTGATAATAAAATGATCATGATTCTTATTTTAACTAAATCTCATTGAGATACATAGCGTGGGTTATTATTTGCAAAAATTTTTAAACTAATTAAGGTCTTCTGGTTATTGTCTTTAACATTAAAATTACAAGCACAAACCTATAAAATTATCGAAAAAATAAGTTAAATCAACATATTTTTATATGTGATAAAGCAGTTCTTCCAAGTTATCTAGAATAGTAAAATTTGAAAATTTACTATTTTCAGGTATCAAATTGCTTAATCTCTCCCTGCCAGTATTTACTCCAAAGCCCTTGCATCCAAAATCTATAGCGGTTTGTAAATCAACAAGACGATCACCAACATATATAATTTGATCTTTTTTTATATTAAATGAATTAAGAATTTCCTTGGCAAATTTTATCGATGGTTTTCTATATGTGCCTGGATTTGTTGAATCTATATCTGTTGAAATGCAAATTGATGTAAAAAAATTTTTAGAAACAGCTAATAACTCAAACATTTTCTGCATACAGCTCTCAATGTCCTTTTCTGTAAAATAGCCTCTTTGAACGCCGGATTGATTTGTATGAATATGCAGATCATGTCCCAGGCTTTTAAGTTTATGTAGAGTTATCTTTGCATTTGGAAGCAATTCGACATCATCAGGATTAGATAGATAATGCATATCTTTAATAATTGTTCCATCTCTGTCAAAAATAAAATGCAATTTCAACCTAACATTTTTTTAGGTAATATTCCCGATATCAAAGCCATCTATCTATCCATTTCAATACATTGTATATGTGTCTATGTGCTCTAAGGTTGTCATAATCGATTTCTATGAAACATCGATTTTTAAGACTTTGAATATTAACTTAGGAGTTAAATCTTTATCCTCATATACTAAGCATTTTTTCATTTCAGATAAAACTCCTCTCCCATTTTTTCGAGCCAAACCTCTGACATGTGAAAGTTTGGATGCACGTAACCATGAAGGCTCTTAAAATTATGATTTTTATCCTTCATGCATGCTGTTGAACTAAAAAACATCTCTTTAAATTGTAAATTTTTTTTACCCAGACTTGGATTATAGCTTTGTTTTATATTCAGGATCATTTCTTTTACTATTTTTTCAATTTCTAATTCATTTAGATCAATTATTTCAATGTTATTCTCTTTATATTTATGAGCATGCACATAACTATTCTCAATGGATTCATTCAATGATAGATTCTTTTTACTATGCGACCATCTTAAAACCTTTGGCGCATTACAACCATCAACATATGAGGGCAAAGCAGCAATTGGTAAATGATTAATAAATAAGCATTTAGTTTTAAATGCTGCACATATTTCATCTGCCCCAGATAAGGTTGATATACATAAATCGCAATTTGCAAAGAGCCAAATATCCATTAAATCATCTTTGGTCTCCAAAAATGGATAGTCTAAAAATGCTTCATGCTTTAGATTGACTGGATTTTTCATTATCTTGCCCATACGAATGACAAAAAAATTTTGAGACAAGAGATATTCTATGCATTTTCGATATGAGTTAATGTCAGAATCCCTGTAATCATGATAGCTGGTGTCTCGATTAATAAAATTATCCTTAAGAGAGTCTAGATATTGACTGTCTCTTACCAATAAGCAAACAATTTCTTGACCTGGTTTCCAACCATTATTTTTTAACCAGTTATGTGCAAAATAATCTTCGTCATCATTAAAACCAGGTATATTTTTAGACAAAGCAATATCACCATTAATATCTCTTGTATTGGTAAGAATTTTATCTTCGTAATCAGATTTTCCAAAAATCTTTTCTTGATAAAAAGTTACATATCTTAATGGCTGAAAAATTTTTAAATTTCTTGAAAGATATTTTTCCCAAAATATATTAGCTGAAGGTTTCACGTACCAAAATAAAAAGACTTGGTTGGAAGCTGATTTTGAGTGGAGAAAAAAATGGAGAGAATCTGAGACAAAATGTCCAATTCTTCTTGAGTTTATCTCAAAGATATGGATCTTTATAAATGGAGAAATTAAAAAAATTAATACTAAAGCTGGAATAGCCCATAACCCATTTAATAGATATATTGCCCTTTGGTTAAATAGATGAAGTTTATTTGAGATTGATCTCATTCATTTTTTTTACATTAAAGTAATTTGAATTAATCAATGGATCTTCGAGTCTATTGGTTTCAAATGCAAGCTTAAGATCTTGAACAGCATTTTCTAGTGATTTTTTTGGAGAAAATCCTGTGGTACTTTTTATTTTATCTGATGAGATATGATAAGACCTATTGTCATCAGTTTCAGAATAATCTAGCCCTACATCTGAGCCAATTACATCTTTTACCATGAGAGCAAGTTCTTCAACAGAGAAATTTTTATCTCCAGCATTAAAGATTTGATTGTGTATGACATTAGAGGGAGCATCCAAGAGATTTATATAACAATCAGCCATGTCATCTATGTGAATATTTGGCCGCAACTGAGCCCCACCAAATACTGTGATCTTTCTGTTATGAAATGCTAGATTTGTTAGTATGTTAATCACAAGATCTAAGCGCTGCCTAGGAGAAAAGCCGCATACCGTTGCTGGTCTAATAATAGTTTTGCAAAAACCAGCATCAAAATCTAAAAGAATTTTTTCACAATCAGCTTTGAATTTTGAATAATCTGTGAGGGGCTCAAGGCTCATGTCTTCATGGACATTTTGTTCATCTTTTACACCATATACACTTGATGAAGAGGCATAAATTACCTTTTCTAAATTCTTTTCCTTGCATAATTCCAGCATGGGCATGAATGCATCTAAATTAATGGTTCTACCTAAACTAGGATTTAAGTCAAAGCTTGGGTCATTAGATATACATGCTAAATGTATGAGGGTATCTGCCCCAGAAAATGATTCTTCTAGTGAATGAATATTTCTAATATCACCTTTAATTAAAGTAAGGTTGGGGTGTTCTTTTAAAACATGATCTCCATATATAAAAAGATCTAAAACGGTTACTTTATGACCTAGATTTAATAATTTAGGCACTAACACAGATCCAACGTAACCAGCCCCACCAGTAATAACAATGTTTTTCATGATGAAATTATAAAGGTTAACCTTCTAACAGACTAGTATACTTTGGAACTCTATAGTTAATTTTATCAGAAGATAAATACGAAATAGGTTTAATTAATGATGTATCTAAATTATAGTTTTTTCCTATCTGTATTGCGTAATTAAAATAACTGATGTCCTTCTCACCTTCACAGTGAAAAACTCCTTTTGAATTGTTAAGAATTAATTTATCTATCTTTAAGATAACTTTTTTGATTGGTGTTGGTGACAGAAAATAATCATCAAATACTTCTATATTTCTACCTAACTTTAAATTCTTTACCCAATGATTTATTAAGTTATTCCTTGGAGTGATGACTTTGCTTAGTCTTAAAATGCAAGAATTTTGATGCAGGAGAGCCAAATCCTCCATTTGAGATTTTTGCTTGCCATATGTATTAAAGGGACTTTTTGTGTCATCAATTTTTCGATAAGGTTTGGTGCCATCAAAAACCTGATTAGTTGATAGTAAAATTACGTGAGTAGATTCACTACACTTTTCTAGGATATTTTTAACTGAGTGAACATTTATTTTTTCAGATTCTATTGGAAATAGCTCGCATTCAGAAAGACTAGTTTTAGCAGAGCAAATAACTATATTTTCATATTTTTTAAAATCGAAATTTTCGACTTCCTCTAAATCAAGGTAGGGTCTCTGATGGGATACTAAATCTTTTTTTCTTGTTGTAGAGAAGGTTTCATATTCCTTTGAAGTCCAATTTTCAGCCAGTGCAGAGCCAATTGTACTGTCGCCACCAATAATTAATCTCAAGCTAATTTCTTTCCTGAAGATATAGTAAATATGTAGTGAGCCATTTTTTCAAAACCAGTATGAACTACCTCATCATTCATGGAGAACAAGAAAACATTATGAAAGTATGATTCCATTAGCAATTTGAACTCTTCTCCGTTTTTGCAGTTTACATGCCCCTCTTTACTAGCCTTTGAAGCATAAATCTGCGACTCCAAGCTTGGCATGCCCAAAATCAAAACACCATTTTCATCTAAAGAATCTATTGTATTATTTAGGAAATGTTCTTCATCTTTTTTATGAATATGCTCTAAAACATCGAGAGCATAAATAGCATGATATTTTTTTAAAAAAGGTCCTGCTAAAATATCATGAACTATAGCTCTGACTAATGAGCGAGGATTTGTTTCAATGTATTTTTCTATAAACAATGGGTCATAGTCTGAAATAGTAAGATTTTTTACTGTGGACTGAACTAAATGTGAACAAAATCCATCTCCACAACCTATCTCAAGAACTTCTTCTCTTCCGGCAAGCAATTTTGATACAAATTTATATCTTGATAAGGTAAATACAAACCTTTTTGGATCTTCGCTCCATACTTTGGAGTTCATAACTCCAATCTTCTCTGGACCGAATTTTTCTTCGTGCTCAATAAGCTCTTGGTTAACTGGATCTTTTGTAGTTTTCATTCATTCATATTAATTAAAATTCTTCCTGCGCTGCCAGACCTAAATAAATCCAAAGCATCATTTATATCATCTAAATCAAATTCATGAGTGATGATTCCGTCTAGGGTCATTTTTTCTTGATTAATTAATTTAATATATTTTGGGATATCTATTTGTGGTTTGCACTGACCACCCTCAGAGCCTGTTAAAATCTTATTAAAATGAAGTGGCAATGTATATAGGGAAACTTTATCTTTTGGAACGCCTACAAGAATTGTCTTCCCATCTTTATGAGTTAAGTCATATGCATTCTCAATAACTTCCTTTATACCAGTGGTATCGATGACGCAATCTGGAAGATTGCCACCTAAAACTTCTTGAATTTTATGATATAAATCCTTTTCATTCGCTAGAAAACCATAATTAAGACCATAATTTTTAGCCATATCAATCTTATTTTTATTTACATCTACTCCAATAATAGGATTGGCTGAAACCATAGATGCTGCTTGAACTAAATTTAATCCAACCCCCCCAAGACCAAAGATAACAATTGAATCACCAATCTTTAATTTGGCATCATTATTAATTACACCAAATGCTGTGGTTATTGCACAGCCAAACAATGGTGCTAGCTTCATTGAAAATGTTGGATCAATTTTAGTTACTCTATTTTCAGAGACCACAGCTGATTCATTGAATGTAGTTACCCATCCAGCATTAATAATTGTTGAGCCGAGTTTATATTTTGGCGTCTGGCTTTGAATGCCTTCACCGGGACGCCAGTGCAATACAACTTTATCTCCTACAGAGACGCTTGTAACTCCCTCACCAATCTCTATAACCTCGCCAGATGCTTCATGACCTAGAAGGTGGGGTAAAAATTTGTCTTCACCTTTTACGGCATCTATCTCGTTAATTTGAGCTCCACATATACTGCTATGAAAAATTTTTACAAAAACTTGTCCATAGGAAAGGTCTCCAACTCGCTCAATTTCTTCAACAATAAGTGGTTTTTTACTTTCTTTAAGGATGGCTGCTTTCATATAGATACTTGGGTGTCATTCAAAATATATAAACTCATAATCTCCCTTATATCCAAAGTGGTTATAAAGCCAAACCCATTCATCCTCATCAAAAAAAGACTCGCATGTTAGAGCCCAGCATTGGAGATTAAACTGTTCTGCTTCATTTCTATAGCTTTCTAACATTACGTATCCCTGTTTTCCAACTCTTTCAATTTCTCCAAGAGCAACCTCAAGCTCCATCAACCTTAAGTTGTGTAAACAGCCTAAACTAATCACTAAATCGAATTCATTATCTTTAAAAGGATATGGCTCCTGGGCTTTATGAATAAAGAGATCATCTTTAACAGAATCTAATGCACAACTTAAGCCGTGATTTGAAATATCAAAACCCTTGATGGTAATTTCTGGCAAAAGTAATTTTATTTCGTGGAGAAGGAAGCCCTTTCCACAACCAACATCTAAAATATTTGATGAATTATTCAGGTTATAAGTTTCTATTAAACTTTCTGCTACTGGTTTCCATCTTCCAGGTAGATATTTGTAACCACCGTAACCAAATCTTCTATCTCCATCCCAATAATCTTCTTCATATTCTTTTGCTTTAAGCATACATAAAATCTTTTCATCCACCATTCGATCTAAATATTCTCTTTTTGTTGAGGTATGAAGTGAAGTAACAAACTGTACTAATTTTCCCATTTAATTTCCCAGTAATTTTTTTGCCGCGATTGTAACATGATCAGATGAAATTCCATTTCTTTTCATCATGTGTTCCTGACTTCCATAGCCATGCGGAAAATGATCAGGAATTCCAATTCTTTTGAATTTAACAGGGACATCAAATGAGTTTTCAGCAATTAGTTCAGCACAAATGCTACCAAGACCTCCATTAACAAGATGTTCCTCTATTGTAATAATATATGGACATTTATTTAATGAATCAATAATAGAATCTTCATCAAAGGGTTTTAAAGTATGGCAATGTATAATTCCAGCATTAATATTGCTTTCTTTTAAATTTTCCCTGGCCTGAATTGCAAGCTTCAATGTTATCCCAGTGGTAACAAATACAATATCAGCTCCTTCAGCAATTAAAATATTTTTACCAATTTTACATTCTAAACTTTCCTCAGAAACAATTGGGTCAAAACCTTTGCCAAGTCTAATGTAGATTGGGCCTTGATAATCATTGGTTTGCATCATTAGTCGTTTCATTTCATCCGCATCGCAAGGAGCAATAATGGACATATTGGGAATAGAACGCATTATTGCAATATCTTCTATTGCCAGATGAGTTGGTCCCAGAGGCGCATATACTACTCCACCACCATTAGCAATTAATCTAACATTGGTATTATGTAACCCTAAATCAAGAACATTTTGCTCAAAGCACCTTCTTGTTAAAAAGGTAGCTATTGTATTAACATAAGGTACGAAACCCTCCATCGCCAAGCCAGCAGCCATTCCAACAGCATGCTGCTCTGCGATACCTTCCATAAAAAATCTATCAGGAAATTCATTTTTAAATTCATCTAGCACGCCTGGACCCAAATCAGAGCCAACAAAAACTACTCTTTCATCAATTTTTGCAAGTTGATAAACACAATCTAAACTAGTTTTTCTCATTATTAATCCTAGGAAGTTAAATATTTTTTCATTTCTAAAAAATCTTCAGGTGTAAATTTTGATTTATGATGCCAGCTGGGTTCATTCTCAGCAAAATCAAAACCCCTGCCTTTGATTGTGTGACATACGATTGCTGTAGGTTGGTATTTATTATTTTGAAAATTATCTAAAGCTATCTTTAATTTAGAAATATCATGGCCATCTACTTCAAGAGTATTAAATCCAAAAGCGCTCCACTTATCTATTAATGGCTCTAAATCACATACATCTTTTGTAAAGCCATAAGATTGAATTTTGTTATAATCTACCATCACTAGGAGGTTATCAAGAGATCGATTTCCAGCACACATTGCAGCCTCCCAGACTGATCCTTCATTGATCTCACCATCACCACAAACTACAACAATTCTGTGATCACTTTTCTTAATTTTAGCTGCTATGGCCATGCCTACAGCTAAAGATAGCCCATGACCAAGAGCACCGGTGGAAGCCTCGACTCCAGGCACATCTCCCTTTTCCGGGTGACCGCCTAAGAGGCCATCATTTTTACAAAAATCATCAAGCCAAGATTCTGGGAAAAAACCTTTGTCTGCAAGAATTGCATACAAAGCTAAACATCCATGACCTTTACTAAGAATCAGTCGGTCTCTTGATTCTAAGTCGGGTTTTGCAGAATCATAGTTTAAAAAATCATCATATAAAACTCTCATTATTTCTATTAATGATAATGATGATCCAATATGACCCCTGTTACCTCCCTCTAAACCCCTGACAACCAAAGATCTCAAGGTTTTAGAGCGCTCATCCAAGCTGCAAGTTGTCGTTATATTTTTTATAGCCATATTTTTGCCCGCACATTGTGTAAAATTTTTCTAGCTACTTCAAGTTGAGCTAACTGAAGTGCTTTAATCTTTATAGAGGATCTATTGTTTAAATAATTAATTTTAGGATTTTCCCGCTTTAGATATGCATTTAATGATATTAAGCACCATCTTAGACCATATAGAGGAAAAGCGGAATTAAGCCTTTTCATAAAAAACTTATCTTTTGAGCAAAAAATTTGGCTAATCTCGTTTATCCAATATTTTTTCTTTTTTTCGCTTAAATTCATTCCTGGGTGCCAAAAAAAATCACAAGCCACTTTAACAGGATCATCCCATCCAAAATAGTCAAAATCTAGAAAATATAATTCTCCATTCTTACTTAAAATAGAGTTGTGTATCCCAAAATCTGAAGATGTGAGAGTGCACTTAGATTTAGCAAGTTCTTTTTTTAGTGTATTTTTGGGCCAACTTTTAAATGATGCTTCCAAAATATCATCTTTTATTTGCTGAAATTCATTTGATAAAAAATTATCTAGCTCTATATTCTCCTCAGCAATTTTTTTTAATTTTTGAAAGCGATGGTTAATTTGGCTAACGAGCGCATAATGAGAAAGACATGCCTCAGAAGCATGAGGAAAACTTTTAAAGGCTTCAGGAGGCACAGATTCTAATTTTTTAAGAAAAGTTATACACTGATCAATCAAAGAATAGGTTGGAACTGAGGGTTTGACTCCATCTAACCATGAATAAATTCCTATATTAAATTCCTTTAAAATATTCACCGAATTTGGAGTATTCTGAATTCCAGCCTTATTTAATAGCTTGTATGCTTCAGACTCAGTTTGTAATCTTGGTCTTTTGTCATAATAAATATTAGGATAAATTTTTAAGGCATATGCTTTATTATCTTGATCAATAAACTTAAAAATTTCACTATTTCGTTGGCCTTTTATCTTCACGACGACTTTGGGAACAATTTTTAAATAAGCTTGTAATAAATTTTTAATAAATCTTGAATCAAATGCAAAAAAAGAAGAAGTAATTTCTGGCCAAGTTTTTTGAATTAAAATGTGACTTGGTACATTTTTTGTATAGGTATTATATAAAATTTTTCTTGTTTCCTTTGGAAAATTTTTTTCCTGAAAGACCTCAATCAAATCATCAATAAAATGTGTACAATTTAATGAACGAATAATCTGATTTTTTTCCTTTCTTGTATTGGCAAAAAAAACATTTTCTTTCTCTAAGGATGATATTTCTGAATCAACTAATAAATTTTTTTGAAGCCAATCTAGGGCGGATTTTCTTAAATCAATCTTTTGCTCATCAAAATGACCATATCTAGTTTTATGGCTAACTATATATATTGGAATATTATGAAGTTTGCATTGAAAGAAAAATTGTTGAACTCCAATATTCGGAGAAGCATGATTGATGTATTTTCCATATACCTGACCTTGAAGACGCATCCATAATTTATTACCTCCCGAAAGAGATTTTATTAAGTCTCTAAGCTCTGTTTTGCTGCCTTCCCAAGATTTTGGTATAAGATTTAATTTTTCAGCTTGGTCTTTGAAGACTAGATCATAGTTAATGATGGTATTATCAAAATCAATACCAAAAATAAATTTTTGGCTCATACGGTATTGGGATATTCAATTTTTCCTATGATCATATCTACAACTGATAAAAGCCAAATTTGATGGATATTTTCAACATAATTGTATGAGTGACTATCAAGCCATAAATTTATGTCACCTTTAGATCTGAGAGGGTTTTTAGCATCAAATCCTGATAGAGTAATGATTGAAGAGATTTTTTTTGCTCTTCCAGCATCAACAGCATTCAACATATTTTCAGATCGTCCGCTTGATGAAATCAAGATCAACACATCCCCTTCATCAGCATAAAAATCTATGGCTCTTG
>Ga0181555_1004451_pt1 | contig 10754 bp, 9 predicted proteins | sample 011ome_15_FD_145601 | JGI IMG/M metagenome (GOLD analysis project Ga0181555, IMG submission 145601) | Coastal salt marsh microbial communities from the Groves Creek Marsh, Skidaway Island, Georgia - 011504AT metaG (spades assembly) | ecosystem: Environmental > Aquatic > Marine > Intertidal zone >...
TTCGCCGATGCAAAAAACGGGGAGTTCGTTGCGTTCTCTGCTGGGCGTGCAGGCAAAGTAAAGCGAATCAGGAATTTTTCGAATGTTCAGGTGATGGCCTGCACGGTTTCCGGCAAAGCCTTAGGCGAGGCGCATCAGGGCAGAGCCCGATTGATACACGATCCAACTGAATGCGATGCGGCTTATCAAGCCCTCAAGCACAAGTACGGCTGGCAAATGCGCTTCCTTGATTTTTTTAGCGGCCTAGCTGGCAACATCAAACGACGTCAAGTCATCGGTTTTCGGATCGACGAGCAATTATAATAGAGCCTGGCACTAGACTGATGCCGACGGAGCGCCTAAGCGCACGGCGTCGATTAGCTGTGATACCGGCGCCCACCCCGCTTTGTGGTCTAATTCAAGTCCGAGCGGCGTCATAATGATGTGACCAACGCCGTGGTCTATTTGCTTTTGATAAGCCTGCGTAAGGTCTGCGATATCACCCCAAGGTATCAGAGCATCGATAAAGTCATCCGTGCCGCCATGGGTAAAATCTGCATCCACAAAGCCGCGCTCTCGCCAAGCTCGATGATAGTTCTCAAGCGGCAAATAAATTTTAATCGCCTTCCTTGCTAACGCGCGTGCAGACACTGGATCTTCCAAAAAGACGGTCGGTTGCATCAAGTTTAGGCGGCCATTTCCTAAAAGCGCTTTTGCGGTTTGCGAATATTCAAGTGTTTGGAGATAAGTAAAAGCCCCATCAAACCGTTCGCCCGCCAACTTCATCAATTTAGGCCCGTGGGCCGCGAGATATCTAGGCACTAAAACCTCAGGCGCGTGAAAATACAGCTCGGCCGCGTCATATCGATCAACAAAATCCTGAAGTTTCGTAACCGGGGGTAACCACGCATGTCCGCGGGGTACGTTCCCTACGGGATTGGAGACACCCAACCCTAAGTCGAATCGGTCGCCGAAGGCATCCACCAAGGAGTAAGCAGCAGACTTCGTTGCTCGAGCATCTCGCACATAGACATTTGCAATGGCGGTACCGACCCTGATCTGATCGGTTACCCGAAGGATCAACGCAGCCGTCAAAAAAGGGTCACGACCCAAAAGCTCTGGTATCCAAATTTGATCTAGTCCCGCTGCTTCGGCTTGCTTGGCAAATTGCTGGATTCCCGCCGAACTCATCATATCTGCGGCGCACATTACACCAAAGGTGATCCCCGATTCGGTCATTGCCTGCTCCTAGTCACCCATGACTTGAAAGGTTGATGATTAATGATCAACCCCCCGGTCTACCTTCGCCCGGTTATCCACCCGGATAAAAGACGGTGGCGCTGACTGCGCCAACATATCTTCCATGACATCTACGACTTCGTCTGGTGTTAAAAAGTCGATTGCTGCTAAGACGGGTTTTAACCAAGCCGCTTCATATGGAATGATTGCCGTATCCGTGACTCCGGGACAAACCGCGACCACACGAATACCGTGAAGCTCAGCCAAGGGTGCGCACGACTCAGTAAAGCTGACAACCGCAGCTTTAGATGCAGCATACGCCGGATCTGCTGGCATTGGATTGAAGGCCGCCGTCGATGCGGTATTGACAATCGCGCCCGAAATCCCTCGACTGGACATACATTCCACCGCGATTCGAGTTCCGATCATCACGGCCATCAAATTTACATCAATCACTCGGGCCATCGCATCGACGGGCGTTGCTAAAAGCGTATCTGCCCCCGACATGACACCAGCATTATTGAAGACCACATCAAAGCCACCGGTTTTCTCATCGGCCGCAAGCAACCACTCCGCAAGCGCCGTTCGATCCGTTAGATCTAAAGACTTAGGGTATAGCTTCGTTGTGCCTTTAACCTCGCTCAGTCGTTCCTCGAGGCCCTTAGCATCGACGTCTGCCACATGTACCGCAGCCGCGCCAGATCCCACGCAGCGTGCTACGATGGCAGCCCCAATACCGCTTGCACCACCGGTTACGACAACCCGTTTACCCTTCAGCATTGTATTGCTCCTTACGGCGCTTTGAGCCCAGCTGTTTCAGGCAACCCCTTTTTAGCGGCCTAATACCGAAGCGCATATCATTTTTTCCAAGTCAGACTACAAGACTTGCCCACTGAATATCGACTGGCTTTTCAATCCCCGTGCAGTTTACTGCCCGCCTTGGGAAACTTGTCGCACTCAACACCATTGCTGCAAACCGTGGGCGCCTTGGTGAGTGCGGTGCCTGCGAGACCGGGCAAATAGCAATACACTAACACTTCAACTTTATGTTCCCACTGAACATTTTGACGCTTTATTTTGTTCGCAACGCTAATTTGAAACCCATAACCTCTGCACCCTCAAGCCAGCTTGCGCGGAAAAAATCTGAATAACACAACTGCGGGCAATGAAGTTAGCCGCCGAATGACTAAAGCTCCCCGCCCAGGCTCCAGGCTATAAAAATTTTACCGCCTTCCGCGTTACTGTTACTTGAACCCGGTGCAAGGTCTAAACCTAACGCTGACCAAGCATTGACCCTAACCTCTATTTTCTGGGTTGCCTGATCCCAAACATTAGGTGGAAAGCCTATCTAGCTAGCGCGTTCGTATCTAGGCGATGCGTAACTCATGGCGCCTACCCATCAACCAGTTTGGTCGATGGGATCCTCGATCCTTTGGCTATACAGCTCGTGCCAATGTCTGAGCTTAAGTTCGTTATAATCTGCAAATCGCAAATGTTCACGAGCGGTAGCCTTCATACCTTGATAAACATAGGGCAGGTTTCGGAGATCCTGATTAAAAATCTTAGTGAGCATGCCCAGCTCAGATGCCTCAGTATAATCGTCCTCAGCACTCAGCCAATGCACCCCTGCCACAGGCGTGTATTCACCGTTTTCGGGGATGGGCGTAAAGTACATACATTCCATGATGCATTCTTCATGGTTATCGCCATTGGGCCTGAAACGATAATTAATCTGATTGAATGAGCCCCACGGATGCCAGTTCGGAAACACGGTAAAGAAAATACTTGAAGTGAGCTCTACGTCGGGAATTGTCTCAGCGATGCTCGGAATAATTTCTTTTAAAACCTGCCGTTGAATTTCAGCACCGACGGTCCGGCTACTGCTTCTTGCTCCAAGCTTATCCTTAATTCGGCCGATCGCTTTGGGATCCTGCATCGCCACATTCGCCTGTTCTGGTAGCTGCAAGCCACCAACCCAAAGACAAAGATGGGGGTTTGCATCCGTCAATTCGCCTTCGATCCAATCTGCATCAAGGGTGAATTTACCCGAAACACCCTTGGGTGTTGTGACCTGCACGACTCCATCGCCTAGATCTTCATAAACCCAGCCGTTTAATGGGTGCTGCACCTTCCGGACACCATCGAGTTGGACCGGCTCCCAAGCCGGCATGCCACTGCTCTCGAGCGCGCCGCATCGAATAGCTCGAGAATAGTTCCCAAACGCATCGTATTTGGTGCAAAGATCATGAGCGCCCCCGGTTAATATTTGCGGATGAGTCATCAACACGTGGTAGGACTCCATAAACGCTTCTTGAACAACTTTCCAATTGGCCTTTATGACTTTTGCAACATGCGCAGACTTATATCGCTTATCGTAGGCCAAAAGTGGAAAATGGCTTCCAAGGTCACCGAGGAAGGATTCTAACGACTCACCGTCAGGATCAGGATTGATAAAAATAAAGCGGCCCCATCGTGCCAATCGCACTTCTGGCAAGGCCTCTTCATCTCGGTTCAGTCCTGCGTAGTCATAAGCGCACGGAATCTGCTTCAACGAACCATCTAGGTTCCACGACCAACCATGAAACGGGCAACGTAGCTCATCCAGCGAAGTTCCACGGCTCTCTCGCAGTTTCCGACCACGGTGCAAACAAGCGTTGTAATAAGCTTTGTATTCGTCCTCTGCGACGCGGACGACTAAAAAAGACATGGTGGTAATGTCATAGGGCACCACATCACCAACATTTGGAAAATCGTCCTCGTGACAGGCCATCTGCCAACTTTTCGACCATAGATGCTGCTTCTCAAGCTCGTGGTATACCCGAGAGGTGTAACGTTTCACTGGAACTAGCGTCGGGCCAGGCGGCATCGGGGCATTTCGCTTCAGCGCGTCTGAGATATTTTCAGGGTGGGTATCAGCCTCGAGCAACTTCTGGAAGGCCTCGTCCATGGTCCGGACGCCGGCAGCATTGGGTGTATTCATAACGTTCCTTATTGATGGATCCTAGGATTCGATTTCTACAAAAAAGCATGCGTGACTGTTTTTTGTCAAGTGTTGTTACGGCATAACTTTTTTGACTCACAGCGAGCAGCCGCTCATTGCAAGCTAAAATGCTTTTGACAAAGTCTTCAGGGTCAGGGCCGCTCTAAGGTTCGATCATTTTTGAGTCAGCGGTCGCTCACTGAGATCTGATGCTCCGCCTAAATGAAATTGCCCTAACGCTCTATGAGCTCGAACCATTAGGCTGCTTGACTTTAACTTGATTGACAGAGAACGCCACCTTGAGCTTGAGCTTGAGCTTAACCTCAACCTCAACCTCAGCCGCAAACCTAAATCCTGACACTCACGAAACGAGGCCAAAAGCCATGACGGTTCGACATATTGTGCCCTCTCTTGTGGCCCAACCAACCATCCACTAACCCTTAAGGTAAACTTAAACTGTGAGACAACGCTTGACCTAATTTAAAAAAAGCATCGCCTCCTAAGCGAAATCCTTAAAATATCCTAAAATCTTTCACCTAAGGTCTAAACGCTTTTCCACAGTTACATGCCAACTCAGTTTCAATGCCATCCATCGGAGCCTAGCCACCCAATGACCCAAAAAAGGCCTGTGCTAAATCTTAACTCGTGCTGCAAGCCAAGCCCGCCCTCCAAAGAGCTTTGGGGCACGTCACCAAAAAGACAATCTATCCAGCCAACCACTTCAAAATTCGGTGCACTGCATCGACAACCTTTCAGCGACAAAATGACGGTCTATTTTGCAGGCAATAGATTTTCATCAGTTGCAGATTTAGCCAGGGATTTCTCTAAGTCCCTTAGGTCCATCGCTTTGACACCCCTTCAGCTACCAAAACAGAGTCTATTTTGCAGGTGATATATTTTCATCGGTTGCAAACTCGGCTGGGGATCTCCCTAAGTCCTAAGTGCTTCCCGGCCGTTGGACTTGCACTTCTTATTCATTCACGAAACTATGGGAGATTCATCAAGCCCACGACAGCACGGAGATGCCCATGAACCTAGTTAACAAGTTATTCGATTTAAGCGGTAAAACCGCCCTAATTACTGGGGCTTCATCGGGTTTAGGCGAGTACTTCGCTGAAATATTAGCCGGTGCCGGCGCCCAAGTCGTCATCACCGCCAGACGTCTCGATCGACTCGAAGCTCTGGCCGAGCGAATCAAAGAAAACGGGGGTCAGGCCATACCGCTGGCTTGTGATGTTGATCAGGCCGACCAAGTTGCGGCGGTCGTCGAAGAGGCATGGCAACGCTGCGGACGAATCGATATTGTCGTTAACAATGCAGGTCAGGTTGGCGATGGCGGATTTGTACCCGAAAAGCTACCCCATGAGGTTTTTGAGGCCACGCTCAAAACCAACCTTACTGGTTTGTGGTATTGCTGCCAGGAAGCGGGTAAACGTATGCTTGCGGATGGGGCTGGCGGCTCTATCATCAACTTAACCTCTGTCCTCGGCATGGGCGGAAGCAGCGACCATCCGCTTGCCTATCAAGCTTCAAAATCCGCCGTGATTAACTTAACCCGTAATCTGGCTTGCAGCTGGGCTGACCGAGGTATTCGGGTCAATGCCTTGGCGCCTGCTTATTTTCCGAGTGAAATGACAGGCCCTTACCTTGCAGTACCGGGTTATGAAACCTACATCAATAATGCCACGCCGCTTGGTCGACTAGGCACACTTGAAGAACTGGCGGGGCCTTTACTCATGTTGGCATCAGATGCTGGCAGCTATTTGACGGGCATCACCCTGCCTGTCGATGGTGGCTACTCAGCCGGAGTTGGGCATAGCCACTGGACAGCCGACATCTACGAAGGTCTGAGCAACGTCATACCGAACCAAGGGTCTGTACACATTACCGCGAAAGAGTAACGAATAACCTACTCATCGGCATAAGCTGACGGTCAATTGCGGGAGCATTGCTTCCGGTGCCGATGACTGCCTGTGCCGATGACTGCCTGTGTCGATGACTGCCCATCGATAGACTGGTTAAAAGCCATGCCAGCAAATCTTGCTGGCCGCGGAGCCGCCTCAGCAGACTGCCTGCGACCAATGGCGGACGTTCCGAGTTAACGCTCAGTATCAGGGCAGCCGGTCGCGAAGGTAGGCTTCAATGTCTGCCGCTGAGACCCGCGTTGCATCGCTGCCAATCGCGCCGGCGATCAGGCTTTGCTCACGAAACCCAAAGAGATAGCGAATGACTAACAAGCCATCGGTCAGAGGCTGGGCGCCGCCATCACCGTCAACGTCAAGATCTGCCTCGCCGCTCTGCAAATAGGCGCCCATATCTTCAGCGGACCAGCCAGCCAAAGTCCCGGCTACAGCACCTTGAACCAAGGCCGAGCCCTGAAAGCCGAAAAGATGTCGAATTACAATAAGACCGTCGGTAAGGGGCGCAACATCCCCGCTTCGATCAATGTCGAAGCCGTAGCAACCGGCTCGACAGGAAAAACTGCTTAGCGGATTGGTGCCATCAGCGCGCTCTTCGGCATCGCTAAACCCATCGTTATCATCATCAGGATCGGCACCGTCTCCTATCCCATCACCATCGGTATCGCGAGTTTCAAAGGGATCATCATCGAAGGCATCCGCACGATCGCCGACGCCATCAGCATCCGAGTCAGCGACTTCTGTCGCATCCTCAGGAAACGCATCACTGTTATCACCTACGCCATCACCATCTGAGTCTATGGTTTCGCTGGCATCTCTGGGAAACAGATCCTCACTATCGGCAACGCCATCATCATCTGAGTCGCTATCCCGACTATCGGTCCCTAAGATTTGCTCCCGCTCATTACTTAACCCATCCCCATCTATATCCTCGTCGCAGGCGTCCCCTGCATCGTCATTATCCAGATCACCTTGATCATCGTTACTCAGCCTGGGGCAATTATCGGCATCATCGGCAACGCCGTCATCATCTGAGTCGGTATTTCGGCTATCCGTGCCTAAGATTTCTTCCTGGTCGTTAGTCAGTCCATCGCCATCTATATCCTCGTCGCAGACATCCCCCGAGTCATCATTATCTAAATCAGATTGATCATCGTTCCTGACCTGGGGGCAGTTATCCAACTCGTCAGCAACGCCGTCTTCGTCGCCATCGGGAGGCGCGGATAATGCCTGTTCGATCGCGCTGATAAAGTCCCTCAATGCCCGCTCATTGCTACTATTGAGCTGGTCACCGCCACCATGACCCTGCCCTCCTCCTTTGAGAACTACATAGTCTGCGTTACCTGATTTTATGTTGGTTTCTATATACGGTTTTAATACGTCAAAATTGCTGCGCTGAATGGATTCTGAGCTGCCGCTTGTATAAACCAGTCGAGTGGAACCCGCTGAATCTCCTCTCACGTGACAATTGACGCAAACATTTTGAATGATCGGGGAGATGTCTCGCTGGTACTGTGCGAAAAGCGCCGCATCTGAGCCTTCAGATTGGCTGGCAAATACCATGACTAATCCACATATCCATAGATTGAACAGTTTTTTTAGCATTTGTACCCTCAGATCTGTGCGATTGTCTTCATTGAACGGAGAAGGTCGGAACTCAGTTTACTCTGGTTATAGGTTTTATTCAGGATTACCAACGATGGTGTCGCCTTGCTGGGTCATAGCCACGTAGGCACTCCCGCTACTCGCCAACCAAGCAAGTCCCGACGCTTCTTCTTTTAGCATCGCTATCGTTGCAATTGAGCCCGCTGCGACGACGGTCTCGGCCATAACACTGACACTCATTAAACTCTTCACCGGGAAACCGGTATGAGGATTCAGAAGATGACTATAACGCTTCCCCTCGATCACCCGATAACGCTCGTAACCGCCACTGGTGGCAACGCCTCGATTCACCAAAGGCGCTTCTGCTAAAGGTCCTTCCGCTAACGGATTTACGATACCAATCCGCCATGGCACACCCTCTGGCGAGAACCCCAAACAGTATATATCGCCACCAAGGTTCACTACTGCCGAGTCAAACCCCGCATCTTTGATCAGTTGTGCAATGGCATCGGCTGCATATTCTTTTACTACACCACCCAAATCTAGCTCCATGCCAGGCTGCGTTAGCAGCACGCCCTCTTGGGTTCTGCGCACTTTTTGCCAACCAATCAAGGCTAGACAAGCCTCTACTTCCTCGCGGGTAGGTACTGCAGATCTATGCCTATGCCACACTCGGCGCAGAACTCCGGACGTGAGATCAAAGAGACCATCACTGAGCGACCAGCAAATATCCGCATACTCTAAAATTGCAGCGCATTCTTCATCAACAGGCACCGCTATCTTTCCAGCGGCGGCGTTTATCTGCGATACAATGCTCGTTGCAATAAATCGGGAATACCTAGCCTCAAAGCGCTGTGCTTCTTGTTGGCACCTAAGTGCTATCTCATTTGCGGCCCGCTTACTCCCGACAATTTTGAGTTCACAAGGCGTTCCCATAGCGGTAAAACGATACGCGTTCAGACGCATCAAAATCGATACTCTGCACCCAGAGAGACCACTTTAAACCGGATAAGTCCTGGATGTGCTTGCGTCTTTGATCTCAAGCCCAAATGCTTTTTGCTCTCATACTGCTGATAGCGAGCAACAATATGGGCGGGACCCATTTTAAAACGCGCTTTCAAACCAAGGCTGACAGCACCAAAACTCGATAATCGATGATCGCTGGATTGGGCGATTGTATCTTCGAGGCCGTAGTCATCCCAAGGTACGTAAAAATCAGCCGCGCTTTGGCCATAAAGTCGCAATGTCGGTCCCCATTCAACGCGCGAACCAGTACCAAAGGTTAATTGAGCATCCCCGGTGTGAGCATCAATGGCATAACTATCCCAAAAGTAGCGATAGTTAGCGGCCAACGTAGTTGACTGCCAATCAAAGTAATGACGATACTGCGCAGTAAACGTCCGCTCTAGGCGTTTCCCCGGTCGAACATCTCGCAGCTTATAGGGATCTGATAGATAGCCATCGCGACGGGTCAGTCCCAGCCCGAGATTGATCATCGCCACTGGCGTCAATAGCTGATTAATCGACACATAATAAGAGCGGCTGTGCTTACTCCCTGAATCAAGGCGTTGGAAAAGCTGCGCGTCAGTCGGCGTAATATCATCGGTTGAGTAGCTTGCTGACAACCCAAGAGAGGTGTTTTTCTTAAGGAAATCCCGCTCGTAGGTAATGCCAACACTCCGTGCGTGATAATCATGCTCCCCTGAATACCCAACGGAGACCCCAATGGACTGCTTGCGCCAATGACGCGTTAAAGATAGGTCAACGCCATTTCGACTGTCATCGATACTCGCGCCCGACATAATGAGCTGATAATCACCATCTGCACCCTCGATCGTACCCCAGGGCGACGCGCCACTCATCGCCTCATTGTCATAGCTGACCGTACCCGACCAATTACGGCCAATCGGGCTAGATAAATAGAACTGATTCGTCTTGACCTCAAAGCGCTCCTGATCGCCAAAGGCCACGGCATCTGATCTGGCATCACCTTCTTGATAGATTGATGTTGCCACCGAAACTAGCGTTTCAGAGGGTTGTGATGCTGACAGTGCCGGCATAGACATTGCCGCGCTAGACAAAATAGCAAGGGGCGACTTTAAAGATTTAGCCATCAATTACACCCACAGCCCCCGCCCGCAGCGCTGGTACCGCCGCTGGCAGCTTCTTTACTAAAGAAAACTTGTTGATCGAGCTTGCTCCCAGTGATGTCGGCGCTTAACTGCATAGCAGGTTCCGCTAAACGATCTCGCTCCCACGGTTCCACGTTTTGGCAGCCTGCGAGCAACAAAACCGTAAAGGCGATCAATTTACCTAACCCTTTCACATGGCTATTCGCGTACACGATTTAACACCTCTTGAATATGCGCTCCGAGCAAGTCTTCATCGCCTTTTCGAAAGCCCTCGTGAACCAGGGTAATATATCCTCGCTGATCGATCACATAAGAGCTCGGCATTGCCTGCAACCCGTACTGTTTCGGCAGCTCAGCTGTTGCGTCGTAGACGCTAGGATAACTAACCTCAACTTTATTTAAAAATCGACGCGCTCGTTTGGGATCGCGATCAACGTTAATGGCAAGGACTGAAAAATCAGACCCTTCAAAGCGCTGCTTCAGCGCTTCGATTTTGGGCATCGCAATTAAACATGGACCACACCAAGAAGCCCAAAAATCCAAATAGACTACCTGACCACGATAATCCTCTAATGACAGGTTGATCCGCTCATCGTCAAGCAGAGGCCTTGCAAAATTGGGAGCTAAGGCCCCTACTGCTGCTGTCTCGGCATTCACGTCACTAGAGGCGAGCAAGAGGATCATCGCCGTGATTGATATTAACTGCATCAATTTAACCTTCTCCCACTCAATTCACGACTTAGCTTATTCGGCCTATTGTTGCATCCACCAAGGTCGACTACCAGAGCGCTGACGACAAGGTTTCGGGACGGCGGCCAGCATCCGCGATTGGGCATGTCAGCGCGCTAGAAACGCGAAAACTTGCCAATAAACGATTGCCCAGTGGGTGCACAGGATTGA
>Ga0181555_1004455_pt1 | contig 10744 bp, 9 predicted proteins | sample 011ome_15_FD_145601 | JGI IMG/M metagenome (GOLD analysis project Ga0181555, IMG submission 145601) | Coastal salt marsh microbial communities from the Groves Creek Marsh, Skidaway Island, Georgia - 011504AT metaG (spades assembly) | ecosystem: Environmental > Aquatic > Marine > Intertidal zone >...
CCTGTGAACTTGCAATTAGATATGTTAATAATGCGATCAGATCTAATCCCCATTATGGAAAAGGTCATGGTCCGGTCAATCATTTGACCTCCATACACTTGGATACAAAATTTAAATAAATGCAAAATGTTGTAGTCGTAGGCTCTCAGTGGGGCGATGAGGGTAAGGGAAAGATTGTGGACTGGTTGTCCGAACAAGCCGATATTGTTGTTAGGTTTCAAGGAGGCCATAACGCAGGCCACACACTCGTTATTGATGGCAAAGTATATAAATTAAAATTACTTCCTTCAGGAATTGTAAGATCGAATAAAGTTTCTGTGATTGGAAACGGCGTGGTTGTAGATCCTTGGGCATTATTGGATGAGATTAAAGGCATTGAAAAACAAGGTGTGACTGTTACGGAAGAAAACCTAGTTCTGGCAGAAACGGCAAGTTTAATTTTACCTTTCCATCAAGAGATGGATGAAATTAGAGAAGATCTAGCAGGTAAAGGAAAAATCGGTACAACAAGACGAGGTATAGGACCGGCTTATGAAGATAAGGTTGGTAGACGATCTATTCGTGTCATGGATTTAAAATCAGAAAGTAATTTAAATAAAAGGTTAGAAGTCGTGTTAGCACACCATAATGCTATTAGAAAAGGATTGGGAAAAAAACTATTTGAAAAAGAAAAATTAATTGAAGATTTGTTAAAAATTGCTCCTTCAATCTTAAAATTTTCACAACCTGTGTGGAGAAAAATGGATCAATACCGAAGTGAGGGTAAAAAGATATTATTTGAAGGTGCGCAAGGGATTTTGCTGGATGTTGACCATGGAACCTACCCTTATGTCACTTCATCAAATACTGTGGCAGGCGCTGCAAGCACTGGAACGGGGGTTGGACCAAAAACTATCAATTATGTCCTTGGAATTACTAAGGCTTATACAACTAGAGTAGGAGAAGGACCTTTTCCTACAGAACTGACAGATAAAATAGGAGAGTCTTTAGGAAAGCGTGGAAAAGAATTTGGAACGGTTACGGGAAGAAAAAGAAGATGTGGTTGGTTTGATGGAGTGCTGGTAAGACAAACTGTTAAAATGTCTGGTATTGATGGTATTGCTTTGACCAAACTGGATGTTTTGGATGAATTGGAAGAAATTAATATGTGTATCGAATACGATTTAGATGGAACTAAGATAGATTACTTGCCAGCTGCTGCAGAAGATCAGGCAAGAGTAAAACCCATTTACAAAACTTTTAAAGGTTGGAAATCTTCAACACAAGGTATTAGAAATTATGATGAGCTGCCACGAGAAGCTAAAATATATTTAAGTGAATTAGAAGATTTTATTGGTACGAAAATATCTAGTATCTCTACAAGCCCAGAGCGAGACGATACGATACTAGTAGAAAATCCTTTTAAAGTATAAATAGTTTTCAATTTCAGATTTTATTAAATAAATCAAGTCTATTAATAATTTTGATCAGTATTTTTTATTGACTCCTAAAGACTTTTATTAAATTATAAGTTATGAGCAAATATTTTTTTCCTAAAGTAATATTTGCATCTTTAATTTTATCTTTAAATTTTGCTGGTAGCTTATTCGCTGGTGAAAATAATGGAACCATCGGAGCTTATGGAGCAACAGATGGAAACATTTGCGGCAGAACAGTATGTTTATCCAATAGCGAGACCTATACCAATAATGGAGATATTCTTGCTTGGAGAGGTGCGGTTAACTTAAGATCCAGGTCAGGCACAACCTTTGTTAATAGCGCAGGTGCATTAATTGATTTTAGCGGAACAGGTGGTTGGATGCCAGGAGGAACAAATGCCGAAACGTCTACAGGCACACTTAATAATACTTTGGAAAATTATGGAACAATTGGAAGATTAACTGCAAATAATAGACCCGTACATACTGAAAGTACTGGGAACAACACAGTAAATAATTATGCAACGGGATCAATTTTATCTAGCAATACAGCTGTAAGTTTTTGGTCTAATAGAGGTACAAATTCTTTTACTAATAGTGGAACTGTCACGGGTGGAAATTATGGATTTGAAGCTTCATTCAAAGACAGAAGTCAAGCGGGCTCTCTTGCTACTTTATCATTAACTTTTGTAAATAATAGTGGAGCAACTATTACTGGAACAAATCAAAATGGAGCGCATATAGCAGCGCCTGATGTTCCCGTTTTAACCAATGCAGGAACGATTGTAGGTGGAGTGGATGGTGTTTGGTTGCACTCAGGCACAACAGTGACAGCATTTACAAATACTGGGACAATTACAGGAGCTACTATTGATATCGATAACGATGGAACTATTACCACTATGAGTAATAATCAAGGTGGGAATGATACACTTACATTTGATGGAAAAGTTCCAACTAATTACAAGGTTATTATAAATTCCACTACAGATTTTGGAAAAATAGATTTTTCTAATGAAACAGGTTCTTTAACATTTGCAATAGACTCATCTTCAACAATATCAGCAAATACTTATGCCTCTGTGCTGCAAAATATTGCAGCTGGAAATATTGGAAATGAAGCTTCATGGACAAACTATAACGCTACTTACAAATGGAGATTGGTTGCAAACGGAACTGATTGGGATTTAGAAATTGCGAATAGAAGAACTGCTTACACAGCTAGAATTACAGGTAAGCTCAATAAAATTTTAGAAGTATTAGAGAGTATTAATACCAATTCATTAAATAGCAGTCTTACTACAGCATTGGATAGTTTGTCTGATGCTGCATTGGAAAAAGTAGCATCCCAAATTAATGGTGTGACAGTTAAAAGAATATTAGGAAACGGAGCAAAAAAACATTCAACTTTTAAAAGAGCATTATCGAAAGTTACATCTTTAAACACTGGAAGTGTTGCAAGTTCTACCGCAAAGACTTCATTAGTAAGTAGTTTAACTAAAAATAATCATGGCGCTCTATCTTTAAATGATCTGGAGAATAATGGATTGTATACATCAAACCAAAATAGCTTTGGACCTGCAAATGCTTTTACCGATTTTGATTTTAAATCATTAGTAAATATTTATAAAAATAAGAATTTATTTTCTGTTAACTCCGAGAATAGTTCATTTTTTGTAAGAACATTTGCAGAAGTGACTGATCAGAATAAAGTTGGAAGTGAGGTAGGTTATAATTCAAATTCAGGAGGAATTTTACTTGGTAAAAAAAATAAAATTAATGAAAAAAAAGAGCAGGGCTGGGCACTAGGTTTTTCAATAAATTCATCTGATTTTGATGAAAATTATGGAAATAACGATAGTCAAACAATTCATGCATCAATATATCAAGTAGAAGATTTTGAAAAATATTCTGCATCTATTAATCTTGGAACCTTTATAACAAGGGGAGTATTGGACAGAAAAATAACAGAAGGTGTGTCACAAACATTAAATTCAAAAAATTTTGATGTGGGATTTGACGCAACAGCTACCTTATCGAAAAAAATAAACCTAATAAATAATTGGCAAATAAATCCAAGTATTTCATTTAATACAACTTATATTATTCAAGATGATATCAATGAAAGCGGTGGCGATCTAGCGTTAGATATAAAAACTAATAATTTATTAATTGCAAAACCTGAGCTTGGTTTTGATTTAAACAAAGTCTTTGCAGATACTGAAACAAGAAGCAAGCAGTTTAATTTTTCTCTTTATGGTTCTCTAGAAAGTAAATTAGATGGAACAACTTCAAATGCAAAAATTAAAGATACTGGGTCAAGCTTTAATATTGTTGATGATAACAAGGATGATAAATTTGTATCTTTGGGAATTGGATATACAGATTTTAACAAAGAAAATAATAAAGAACATTCATTTTCATTATTTAGAACAGAAAATGAGCATGGTAATTTAAACTCAACTTTATTGTCTTATACTTTTAAACAAAATTTTTAATAATTAATTTACTGAAAGTTGCTTTGGTTGCTTCACGTTTTCTAGCATTGCTTTTTGTAACTTTTCAAATGCTCTATTTTCAATTTGACGAATTCGTTCTCTGCTCACTTTATATTTCTGACTAAGCTCCTCTAATGTTTTGGGTTCATCAATTAATCTTCTGTCTTGTAATATTTCTTTTTCTCTTTCATCTAGTACTGACATAGCATTTTTTAATAAAGCTTGTTTTTGTTGTAATTCTTGACGTTGAGAAATTTGCAATTCTTGATCTGCATCTTCATCGACCACCCAATCTTGCCATTCTGCATCACCTTCTTCATTACCAACATGCGCATTTAAGGAATGCTCATGGCCTGCTAAACGTTGATTCATAGATATTACTTCATCTTCCCGAACATCTAATTGATTAGCAATTTGCGTGACATGCTCTGGTAGCATATCTCCTTTTTCAGCAGCAAAAATTTGGTTTTTAATTTTTTTTAAGTTAAAAAATAATTTTTTTTGCGCAGCAGTTGTTCCAATTTTAACCAAGCTCCAAGAACGTAATACATATTCTTGAATAGAAGCTTTAATCCACCACATGGCATAAGTTGCAAGACGAAAACCTTTTTCAGGATCAAATTTTTTTACCGCTTGCATTAGACCAATATTTCCTTCTGATACTAATTCACTTACGGGTAAACCATAACCTCGGTAACCCATGGCAATTTTTGCTACTAATCGTAAATGGCTTGTAACTAATTTATGAGCAGCTTCCTTGTCACCTTGTTCCCTCCAATTTTTTGCAAGAATATATTCTTCTGCTGCATCCAGCATGGGAAATTTTCTAATTTTTGCAAGGTATGCACTAAAGCTACCTTCGGGAGTTAGTGTTGGTAAATTTGTTTTTGTAACTTCTTTGCTCATATGCTTATTATGTAATTTTCAATTGTAAAATAACAAGGTCTTAATTTCCAAGTTTTTTTAACATTTTTTGAAAGTTTAACAAATCTTTAGGCAAATCTGTGGTGAAAAAAAGTTCTTTTCCCGATGTGGGATGAATAAATCCAAGTGATTTTGCATGTAACGCTTGAAAGGTGATGTTATTGAGCAATTGTTCAAAATCTGGATCAATATCACGAATTTTTTTTATTTTTTTTCCATAGGTCGGATCACCAATAATGGGATTTCCTTTATGCGATAAGTGAACTCGAATTTGATGTGTTCTTCCTGTTTCTAAAACACATTCAATTAAACTAATGTCTGGAATATTTTTTCCTTTATAGATTTCTAATGTTTTATAATTAGTGATTGCATTTTTACCTTGACCCACATCAGCACTCATTTTTTGCCGGTTATATCTACTTCGTCCAATAAGCGTTTCAATTCTTCCACTAGTAGGTTTGATCATGCCCCAAACAAAGGCTAAATAAGATCTTGTGATTGAATGATCTTCAAATTGTTTGGCAAGCTCATTATGTGCAACATCATTTTTTGCAACCACAAGTAATCCACTGGTATCTTTATCAATTCTATGAACAATACCAGGTCGTAACTCTCCATTAATGCCAGATAAGTTTCCTTTACAGTGATGTAGTAGTGCATTAACCAAGGTCCCATCCATATTGCCAGCACCAGGGTGAACTACCATTCCAATGGGTTTATTTACGACAAGCAAATCTTTATCTTCAAAAATAATATTTAACTTTATATCTTGGGCAACTGTGTCTGTTACTATAGGTTCAGGAACTTCTAATTGAATTTGATCCCCTGTAACAATTTTTTTAGCATTTTCATTGATTGGTTTATTATTAATTAATAACGCACCTTCTTTAACTAATTTTCCAATTTTGGTTCTGCTAAAAGAAGGAAGTTGCTCAGTAATAAATTGATCTACACGCTTACCGTTTTGCTCTTCTTCTACGCTAAACATGTATTTTTTATTTGTCATAGTCTTGATATAACATCTTTGTGGTCTTGTAGTGAAATGGATATCATTCTTGTCTTCGAAACAAGCGTTTTAGGTTCGAATCCTAACAAGACCGCCATTACTCACCCACATTCACTAAGCTACCTTTAATTTTAGCAGATTTGAAAGATTGGTAAAAAGTAAAAAGCGCAACACTCAAATAAATCACATTAAGCATTAGAGCGTGATAAATATTAGAAAAATTTATAACTCCATTAATCAGAATAGATCGTGTCTCTTCAAAAATATGAGCAAGCGGTAATGCCAAGGCAATGGGCTGCAACCATGTTGGTAAAATTTCAACAGGATAATAAATACATCCAATAGGTGCTATGAAAAATAAACTTGCCCAGGCAATATTTTCAAACGAAGGTCCATATCTCACTAATCCAGAAGTCACTAACAATCCTAGAGTAATTCCAAATAAATAAAGACTCAGCAGAAGTAAAATAAGTGGTATGCCTAGTTTGAGTAATGAAATTCCAAATAAAGGAATAGCAATTAATACTGCCGGAACTAATCCAATGAGCGTCCTAAGTAATGCAGTGCAAGTTAAAGCAGTTACAATTTCTCCAATTTTTAATGGAGATACAAATAAATTAATTAAATTTCTGCTCCAGATTTCTTCCAAAAAAAGCATATTATAACTAATGCTAGATCTAAATAAAAAATCATACAAAATAGCTGCACTTAAAATAATTCCTGCCGTGTTGTTAAAATAGGTGCTGTGCATGGTAAAAAATTTAGAAACAAAACCCCATAAAATAATTTGAACAGTTGGCCAATAAATTAAATCAATAATTCTTGGAACAGATCCTTTGATCAAATACAGGTGTCGCAACATTAAGGATAATATTCTTTTAATGCTCATGTTGCCTCGCTAGCTTTAAGAATACTTCCTCTAAATTATCTCTTCCATGCTTTTCAATTAATGCAGTCGCAGTACCCTCATCAATAATAGAACCTTCTTTCATCATTAAGACATAGTCACTTAATCTAGTTACCTCATCCATATTGTGGGAAGCTAATAAAGTAGCCATAGCATTCTTTTTTTTATAATTTTCTAAAAAAGTACGGATAAAATCTCCCGTATCTGGATCTAAGCTTGCTGTAGGCTCATCTAGCAAAAGTATTTCAGGATCATTAATAATAGATTTTGCAAGAGAAACTCTATTTCTTTGTCCAGAGGATAGCTCGCCAGTTTTTTTATATAAAATGGGAGATAAGTTTAATTCTTCAATTAATTGTTCAATTTTATTTTTTGGATTTTTTACCTCATACATCATTGCATATACTTTTAGGTTTTCGATAACTTTTAATTTTTTAGGAAGCTCTACATAAGGAGAGGCAAAATTCATTTTTGATAAGTAATGATGATTTGTAGTTAGCGCTTGATTGTTAATGATAATAGAGCCTGACGTTGGTGTAATTAAACCTAATATCATTGCGATCGTTGTAGTTTTGCCACAGCCATTCGGTCCAAGCAAAGCAACTGTTTGATTTTTTTGTATTGAAAAATTAATTTTTTTTACAGCATTAAAATCACCAAATTTTTTTTCTAAATTACTGATAGTTAGCATTTTATCCTGCAGCCCTTGTTAATCGGTCGTTAATTGCTCTACCGATTCCCTTATTGGGAATAGGATGAACGGAAATATTTGCAAATCCTTTTTCTTTTGCAGTTCGCAACAAAACATAAAGATTTTTTGCTGCTTCTTCTAGTGAAGATTTCTTGCTTAAATAAAAAATATGTTTACCTTCCAATTTATATCTTCCAAACACCAATAAAGCTCCATTTGGTTTTTCTTTTTTTTGATTTAGATAAACTGGAATACCAGGTGAATAGTGTTTTTTCATTTGTCCTGGTGCTTCAATAGTTTTAAATTTAGCAGGTAAGGAAACTTTTTTTCTTAAAGTTTTTTCTAGCATTTCTTTTGTAATAGCTCCTGGTCGTAAAATTTGAATTGTTGAGCCAAATTTAATAACGGTAGATTCTAAGCCTATTTTTATTTTATTTGTATCTAGGATCATTTTTATTTTAGAACCAAATTCTTTATGCACATCCACTGCTCGTAAAGTACTGACAGCATTACTCATATTAGCACTAGGTGCAGCAATAGGAACTTCTGATTGTTTTAAAATCGATAAGAAAGTTTTATGATTTGGAATTCTGCAGGCTATTTGTTTTCTATTATTTAGTACTAAAGGCGAAATACCAGAATTCTTTTTAATCGGCAGTACATAAGTAATAGGTCCAGGCGAAAATTTTTTAGCAAGTTTGATACAGTCAGGATGTACAATCGCAATCTGTTTAATTGCTTCAAGACTAGAAAAATGAACAATTAAAGGATTATGTTTTGGTCTTTTTTTTAATTGGTAGATTTTTTTTACAGCGCTCGATTTTAAAGCATTTCCCGCAAGACCATATACAGTCTCGGTGGGTATAGCTACGACGGTACCAGATTTAATCAACAGGCTAGCCTTCAGTATATTTTTTTTCGTCGCTTTGAAGATATTTGAATAGAATTTCATTTTTAATTATTTATTATGCCTTTAATGAAAAAAAACAATATTCCTGCTGATATAGAAAAACTGTCCTTTGAACAAGCTTTAGAGCAATTAGAAAATATTGTATCAAAATTAGAGGATGGCACCATTCAATTAGAGGAATCTATTGAAGAATACACAAGGGGAACTTTGCTAAAAAAACATTGTGAAGCAAAGTTGAAAGAAGCAACGATGAAAGTAGAGCAAATTTCTATCGATAAAGATGGAAATATTAGTAAAAAAGATTTCGAACGAGACAAATAATTTTTTTTCATGCCTTCCTTTTCTACGGATCTAAAATCTTTTGCAGATAAGATTGACAGTTTTCTTCTTGATTATTTTAAGCAACAAGAGCAACCGACAAAAATATATGAAGCTATGGGATACGGCTTATTTTGTGGCGGTAAAAAAATTAGATCTTACTTAACACTCGGTGCTTTTGACTTATTAGAACTTGAAGAGAGCTTAGCCATACCTGTTGCGGCAGCTATTGAATGTGTGCATAGTTATTCCCTTATCCATGATGATTTACCATCTATGGATAATGATGATTTTCGAAGAGGCAAAGAAAGTACTCATAAAAAGTTTGGTGAGTCTACAGCTATTCTTGCAGGTAATTCTTTACTAACCATAGCTTTTGAAATTTTAACAAGTGACGCTCTTCATTTAGACAAAGAAACTAAATCAGATTTAGTGTTTGCGCTTGCCTCTTGTTCTGGTCATCAAGGGATTGCAGGAGGTCAATATCTTGATTTATCTTTTGAGGGTAAGCAACAAACTCAAGAGACTATTATTGACATGGAGAATAAAAAAACTGGAGTGTTGATGGGATTTTGTTGTGAAGCAGCTGCAATTGTTGGAAAAAAAAAAGAATTACGTGAAGAGTTAAGAAAGATTGGACTAGATATGGGATTATTATTTCAAGTTGCAGATGATTTGCTAGATGCATATGGTGATCAGCATAAAATGGGAAAACCTTCCAAGCAAGATGATATCAAAGGCAAAGTAACATTGCTTTCTACACTGGGTTTAGAAAGTACAAAAAAACTTGCAGAAAACTTGCTTAATAAAATTCAACAATCCTTAAAAAAATATGGATCTAAATCGAATAGATTGGTAACCTCAGCTGAATTTATATTAAAGCGAGATCATTAAATGCCAGTTACTCCATTATTAGATCAGATCAATTATCCATCTGATTTGAAGCAGCTAAAAAAAGAGCAACTAACTGCATTGGCAAAAGAGTTGCGCGAGGAATTAATTGATGCGGTTTCCTTAACCGGTGGTCATTTAGGAGCTGGTTTGGGTGTTGTTGAATTAACAATTGCTATTCATTATTTATTCGACACTCCAAATGACAGATTAATATGGGATGTTGGTCATCAAGCTTATCCTCACAAAATTTTAACTGGCAGAAGAGATAAAATTAGAACTTTAAGACAGGGTGGTGGATTATCAGGTTTTACTAAAAGATCTGAAAGTCAGTACGATCCTTTTGGAACCGCACATAGTTCGACTTCTATTTCAGCCGGTCTCGGCATGGCTGTGGCAAGAGACTTAGAGGGTAAAAAAAACAATATTATCAGTGTAATTGGTGACGGGGCAATGAGCGCAGGAATGGCTTACGAAGCTATGAATAATGCAGGCTCTATGGACTCAAGGTTAATTGTAATTTTAAATGACAATGAAATGTCGATTGCTCCTCCTGTGGGTGCGATGAGTTCTTATTTAACAAAATTATTATCTGGAAAAAAATATATTGGCTTTAGAAACTTTTTTAAAAAAATTTCAAATAAATTTCCTGGAAGATTAAAACAAAGCATTGGTAAAGCTGAAGAATACTTGCGAGGTATGGCAGTAGGGGGTACTTTATTTGAAGAGATGGGATTTTTTTATGTAGGTTCCGTGGATGGTCACAACTTTGATCAGTTACTACCAGTATTAGAAAACGTTAAAAATTCTACTCATGAAGGACCTTTTTTAATTCATGCAATTACGCAAAAAGGAAAAGGGTATCAACCTGCAGAAGACTCCACTGACAAATATCACGGTGTAACTAAGTTTAATGTTGTAACAGGTGAGCAAACTAAAAGTGTTTCCAATAAGCCATCATATACGAATGTCTTTGGCGAAACATTAGCTAAGCATGCAGAGCAAGATAATAAGATTGTTGCCATTACTGGTGCTATGCCATCTGGAACAGGAATTAACATTTTTCAAAAGAAATTTCCGAAACGAACCTTTGATGTTGGAATTGCCGAGCAACACGCAGTAACTTTTGCAGCAGGTTTAGCTACAGAGGGATACAAGCCTTATGCCGCAATTTATTCAAC
>Ga0181555_1004456_pt1 | contig 10741 bp, 10 predicted proteins | sample 011ome_15_FD_145601 | JGI IMG/M metagenome (GOLD analysis project Ga0181555, IMG submission 145601) | Coastal salt marsh microbial communities from the Groves Creek Marsh, Skidaway Island, Georgia - 011504AT metaG (spades assembly) | ecosystem: Environmental > Aquatic > Marine > Intertidal zone...
GATTGGATTATTTAAAACGGGATAGTTTTTATACAGGTGTCGCTGAAGGAAACATAAACTCTGAAAGATTAATATCCATGCTTGAAGTTATTGATGGTTCTTTAGCTATTGAAGAAAAAGGGGTGTTTTCAGTTGAAAAGTTTTTAATGGCAAGAAGATTTATGTATTGGCAGGTATATCTGCACAAAACTTCTTTTGTTGCTGAAGAATTATTACTAAAAATAGTCCATAGAGTTCACGTGTTGCTGCTTGAAAACAAGTCTGTGTTCATGTCTACTTCAATGCATTATTTCCTGAAAGAAGAAAGAGTTCTTGATGATCAATCGATCAACCATTTTATTCGTTTAGATGACATTGATGTCATGTATGCTATTAAAAAATGGAGTGAAAGTGATGACAAGGTGCTTTCGAAATTATCAACAATGTTGCTAGAACGAGATTTATTGGCAATTGAAATTAAATCTAAAAAGATAACTGATGCCAAAATCAATAAGATGAAAAAGTTATGTGCAGATTTATGGAATGTGACACTTGAAGAAGCCTCCTATTTTGTTTTTAGTGGTTCGATTAAAAACTCTGCTTACAATAAGAAAATAAATCCCATTGCTTTGGCTAATCAAGATAATGAAATTGTGAATTTTGAAGCTTCCAAGGATCAAAGTTTTTCTAAAACCTTATCTAAATCAGTTGAAAAGTATTATATCTGTTTTCCAAAAGCACTTAAAATGAAGGTAATCTCCTAGATTTTGTTAATTTTGTATCCATGAAATTTACAGCACATCAGATTGCAGCCATACTTGAGGGCGAAATAGATGGTAATCCAGAAGCATGGGTTGATAAACTATCGAAGATTGAAGAAGGAGGAGAAGGCTCATTAACCTTTTTATCCAATCCAAAATATACCGCTTATATATATACGACATCTGCATCTATTGCTATTGTCAATAAATCTTTTACTGCTGAAAAAGACATACATCCCACACTAATTCGTGTTGATGATGCCTACAGTGCTTTTTCAAAATTATTATCCTATTATGATTCTATAAAAACAGTAAAGACTGGTATTGAATCCCCATCGGTACTTCATGACTCTGTTGTATATGGAAAAGAATTGTATTTAGGGGCTTTCTCTTACGTGGAGCAGGAGGTTAGTATCGGAGATTTCGTAAAAATATATCCTAATGTATACCTAGGTGAAAATGTGATTATTGGTGATCGTGTTACACTTTTTTCAGGAGTTAAAATATATGCTAATACTGTTATAGGAAATGATTGTGTAATACATTCTAACGCCGTTATTGGAGCTGATGGATTTGGATTTAGTCCAAACGTGGAAGGGATTTACAATAAAGTACCTCAAACAGGGAATGTCATTATTGAGGATCATGTTGATATTGGAGCTAGTACAACGATCGATAAGGCAACCCTTGGTTCTACTCTGGTGCGAAAAGGCGTGAAATTAGATAATCAGATTCAAATCGCTCATAATGTTGAAATAGGAGAAAATACAGTTATTGCTGCTCAAACAGGTATAGCTGGTTCTACTAAAATTGGAAAAAATTGTATTATAGGAGGACAGGTTGGAATAGCAGGACATTTAACCATAGGTGATAACGTACGTATGCAAGGTCAATCTGGTGTTATAAAAAGTTTAAAAGATAATGCTGTAGTCCAAGGGACTCCTGCATTTAATTATAATGACTATAATAAATCATACGTGTATTTTAAAAATTTACCAACACATCTAAATAGAAAAAATAATTAAGATGACAGCAATTTCAAACCATCAAACAACTATTGCTAAGGAAGTAAGCTTAAAAGGAGTAGGGCTCCATACTGGAAATGAGGTGACCCTCAAATTTTGTCCAGCTGAAGCCGATTTCGGATATGCTTTTAAACGTGTAGATTTAGAAAATCAACCCATAATTAAGGCGGAAGCTTCAAATGTTGTAAGTACTCAAAGAGGAACTAACTTAGAAAAAGATGAGGTTGTAATCAATACCAGCGAGCATGTATTGGCAGCGCTTGTAGGTTTAGAAATCGATAATGTTTTGATCGAAATCGATGCAGCAGAACCTCCGATTATGGATGGTTCTTCGAAATATTTTATCGAAGCACTTGAAGCTGCAGGTATACAACAATTAGATGCACAACGTGATGAATACATTGTTAAAGAAATCATCAGTTTAAAAGATGAAGAAAGTGGATCTGAACTTACTTTAATTCCTTCAAATTGTTATCAGGTAACTACTATGGTAGATTTTGGTACTAAAATTTTAGGAACCCAAAATGCTTCATTAGACCAACTCTCTGATTTCAAAACTGAAATTTCTCAAGCAAGGACTTTTAGTTTTTTACATGAACTAGAAATGTTACTAGATCATGGTTTAATCAAAGGTGGAGATCTTAATAATGCTATTGTTTACGTCGATAAGGAAATTTCTGAAGCTACCATGAAAAAGCTTCAAGCTGCATTCAATAAAACGGATATCTCGGTAACTCCTAATGGTATTTTAAACAACTTAACACTTCACTACAGCAATGAAGCAGCGCGTCATAAGCTGCTCGATGTTATTGGTGATTTAGCGCTAGTTGGATGTAGAATACGAGGGAAAGTAATCGCTACCAAACCTGGTCATAAAATCAATACTGATTTTGCTAAGAAGTTAGCTAAACATATTAAAGAAGAAAAGCGAAAGAATGTACCGACCTTTGATTTAAATCAGCCTCCGTTAATGGATATTCATCAAATTATGGATATGTTACCTCATAGACCTCCATTTTTATTCATTGATCGTATTATTGAACTTTCTGATTCCCATGTAGTTGGAATGAAAAATGTCACTATGAACGAGCAGTTCTTTGTGGGTCATTTTCCTGGAGCTCCAGTAATGCCAGGTGTATTACAAATTGAAGCAATGGCTCAAACAGGAGGAATTTTAGTACTATCAACAGTGCCTGACCCTGAAAATTACTTGACTTATTTTATGAAGATCGATAATGTTAAGTTTAAACAAAAGGTACTCCCAGGGGATACCTTGATCTTTAAATGTGATTTAATAACGCCTATACGAAGAGGAATTTGTCATATGAGTGCTCAAGCATTTGCTAATGGGAAACTTGTTTGTGAAGCTGAAATGATGGCTCAAATAGCTAAAAAATAACACTATGAATCAACCCTTAGCCTATGTGCACCCAGGTGCAAAAATCGCTAAAAATGTAGTAATTGAACCTTTTACCACTATATGTAATAATGTAGTCATAGGTGAAGGAACCTGGATTGGATCCAATGTAACCATTATGGAAGGTGCTCGTATTGGAAAAAATTGTAATATTTTTCCGGGATCAGTTATATCTGCAGCACCTCAAGACTTAAAGTATAATGGAGAAGAAACTATTGTTCAAATAGGAGATAATGTGACCATTAGAGAATGTGTAACCATCAATAGAGGAACAACAGATCGTATGAAAACTCAGATCGGTGATAATTGTTTGATTATGGCCTATTGCCATATTGCTCACGATTGTAGCATCGGATCTAATTGTATTTTTTCTAATAATTCTACCCTTGCTGGACATGTAACTGTTGGTGATTATGTTGTGATGGCAGGTCTAGTTGCGGTTCATCAGTTTGTTACTATTGGTTCTTATTCCTTTGTTACTGGAGGTTCACTTGTTAGAAAAGACGTTCCACCGTATGTAAAAGCTGCAAGAGAACCGTTATCATTTGCAGGTATTAATTCTGTTGGACTAAGAAGAAATGGATATAATCCAGAAAAAATAAAGGAAATTCAAAACATTTATAGAATTTTATACCAAAAAAATTATAACAATACCCAAGCAATTAAAATTATTGAAGCAGAAATGGAAGCAACTCCAGAGCGAGATGAAATCATTATGTTTGTAAAAGATTCCAAACGAGGTATTATGAAAGGATATATAAGTAATTCATAACTATGGCAAGTACATCAGATATTAGAAAAGGATTGTGTATTCGTTACAATAACGATATTTACAAGATTATTGAGTTTTTACATGTTAAACCTGGAAAAGGTCCAGCTTTTGTAAGAACTAAACTAAGAAGCATTTCAACAGGAAAAGTATTAGATAATACTTTTTCAGCTGGTCATAAGATCGAAGATGTTCGTGTGGAGACCAGATCGTACCAATTTTTATACGCGGAGGGTGAAACTTATCATTTCATGAACGTTGACGATTATAATCAAATTGAACTTCCTGGAACTACCTTAGATCGTCCAGATCTCATCAAAGAAGGTGATGTAGTTAAAGTGATGTTTAATGCAGAAGATCAAGCCCCATTATCGGTAGAAATGCCAGCATCTGTTATTTTAGAGGTAACTTATACAGAGCCAGGTGTTAAAGGAAACACAGCTACAAATGCTACTAAACCTGCTACTGTTGAAACAGGAGCGTCGATTAATGTGCCTTTATTTATCAATGAAGGAGATAAGATTAAAGTTGATACAGAAAAGGGTTCCTACATGGAACGTATCAAAGAGTAATATTAGAAAAAATATTCGATTGTAAGGCTTTGCATTTATAAACAAAGCCTTACTTTTGATTCAAATTAAATTTAGTTTAAATGAGTGTTTTAGTAAACAAAGATTCAAAAATAATTGTTCAAGGATTTACTGGGAGTGAAGGCACCTTTCACGCAGGTCAAATGATTGATTATGGAACTCAAGTTGTAGGAGGAGTTACTCCAGGTAAAGGAGGTCAAACTCATTTGGGTAAGCCAGTGTTTAATACTGTGAAAGAAACTGTTGATCAGTTAGGAGCTGATACTTCAATTATTTTTGTTCCACCTGCTTTTGCTGCAGATGCCATTATGGAAGCAGCTGAAGCTGGTATTAAAGTAATTGTTTGTATTACAGAAGGTATTCCTGTTGCAGATATGGTAAAAGTAAATAACTATATTTCAAGCAGAGATTGTAGACTCATAGGTCCTAATTGTCCTGGAATAATTACTCCTGGCGAAGCAAAAGTTGGAATTATGCCAGGTTTTGTTTTCAAATCAGGTTCAGTAGGTATTGTGTCAAAATCTGGTACTTTAACTTATGAAGCTGCTGATCAAGTAGTTAGAGAAGGATTAGGTATTACAACTGCTATTGGAATTGGTGGTGATCCTATTATTGGTACTACTACAAAAGAAGCGATTCAATTATTGATTGAAGATCCTGCAACATCATGTGTTGTGATGATTGGAGAAATTGGTGGTCAGCTAGAAGCTGATGCTGCTAATTGGTATAAAGAAAGTGGTTCCAAAAAACCTATTGTTGGTTTTATCGCTGGAGAGACTGCTCCTGCTGGAAGAACTATGGGGCATGCTGGTGCCATTGTTGGCGGATCTGATGATACAGCCCAAGCTAAGAAAAGTATTATGAGATCATGTGGAATTCATGTGGTTGATTCACCTGCTGCTATTGGAAAGAAAGTAAAAGAAGTATTGGGTTAAAACCAATTACAGTATACTTAAGAATCCCGCTTTCGCGGGATTTTTTATTACAAATACATAATGTATCTTTACTAAAATATTTATACAATGAAACTACTAGAAAATAAAACTGCAATTATCACGGGAGCTAGCCGTGGAATTGGTTCAGGTATAGCAAAAGTTTTTGCAGCTCATGGAGCTAATGTAGCTTTTACCTACAGTTCAAGTGAAGCGCCAGCACTAGCTTTAGCTGAGGAGTTATCAGCTTTTGGAGTTAAAGCAAAAGCTTATAAAAGCGATGCTTCAGATTTTGAAGCTGCTCAGCAGTTAGTCGATCACGTATTAGAAGATTTTTCAACAATTGATATCTTGATCAATAATGCTGGAATCACAAAAGATAATTTATTAATGCGCATGAGTGAAGATGATTTTGATACGGTAATCAAAATTAATCTAAAGTCAGTATTTAATATGACTAAAGCGGTACAACGTACCTTTTTAAAGCAACGCTCAGGATCTATTGTAAATATGACTTCTGTGGTTGGAGTTAAAGGGAATGCTGGTCAAGCTAATTATGCTGCTTCAAAGGCAGGTATGATTGGATTTACAAAGTCGGTTGCTTTAGAACTAGGTTCTAGAAACATTCGATGTAATGCAATAGCTCCAGGCTTTATTGAAACAGAAATGACGGCTAAACTCGATGAGAAAGTCGTTCAAGGATGGAGGGATGGAATTCCTTTAAAAAGAGGAGGAACTCCTGAAGATGTTGCTAATGCATGTGTGTATTTAGCTTCAGATCTTTCAGCCTATGTAACCGGTCAGGTACTCAACGTGGACGGTGGAATGTTAACCTAATAAAATTTAAATCAAAAACATTAAAATGGAAAAATTACCAAAAATTGCAATGCCGATTGTGGTATTGATTATTATTGTTGTTATCGTATTATCAAAATCGACCCTTACTATTGGTTCTGGTCAAGCAGGAGTCTTATACAAGACTTTTGGAGGGGGAGTGGTAACTGATCAAGCTCCATTGGGAGAAGGTTTCCATATTATAGCGCCTTGGAATAGAGTATTTATTTACGAAGTAAGACAACAAGAAATCTTTGAAAAAATGCAAGTACTTTCTTCTAATGGTTTAGAAATTAAACTTGATGCTTCAGCTTGGTTTCAACCAAAGTACGAGTCATTAGGTGTTTTGCATCAACAAAAGGGTGAAAAGTATATACAACGTGTGTTAATGCCTGCTATTCGTTCCGCTGCTCGTTCCGTTGTAGGGCGTTATACTCCTGAGCAACTCTATTCTTCTAAAAGAGATGTAATACAATCAGAGATTTTTGAAGAAACTAAGAAAATTGTTGATGGTCAATTTATTCAGCTAAACGAAATACTCGTTAGAGATGTAACCTTACCTTCAACAATTAAAGAGGCTATTGAACGTAAGTTGAAACAAGAACAAGAGTCTTTGGAATATGAGTTTCGTTTAGTAACTGCATCAAAAGAAGCGGAGAAACAAATTATTGAAGCTCAAGGTAAGGCCGATGCTAACCGTATTTTATCGGCTTCATTAACGGATAAAATTCTTCAAGACAAGGGAATTGAGGCAACTATAAAACTTTCTGAATCACCAAATGCTAAGGTAATTGTTATCGGTTCAGGAGATTCTGGATTACCGTTAATATTAGGTAATAATTAATTGTAACGTCGACGTGGTAAATTGTTATTTATAAACAAAAAGTAATTTATTCTTTTAAGAATATAAATAATAGTGTTAATTTTACAGCGTTATGAATAATACAGCTAAACATCACCATATACTAAACTACGTTCAAACGAGGTAGCATATGGCTATATATAATCATATTAAACCCGTTTGAGTCATCAAGCGGGTTTTTTAATTTAATATACATGAATACAAAAATTAAAATTGCAGTTCAAAAAAGTGGTCGGTTAAACGAAGATTCGTTAAAACTGTTAAAAGATGCAGGAGTTGCTATTGATAATGGTAAAGACCAACTTAAGGCTAGTGCTCGTAACTTTGATCTAGAGGTATTCTACCTCAGAAATGGTGATATCCCTCAATACCTTAGAGATGGTGTCGTAGATTGCGCTATTATCGGTGACAACCTTCTCGTTGAAAAGGGAAGTGATATCGAAATTGTAGAACGATTAGGGTTTTCAAAATGTAGAGTATCATTGGCTCTTCCTAAGGATGTGACCTATACTGGTATTGAAGATTTTAAAGGAAAAAAAATAGCAACTTCATATCCCAACACCGTAATCAAATACTTAGAAGATAAAGGAATTACTCCAGATCTTCATATAATTAGTGGGTCTGTTGAAATTGCTCCTAATATTGGATTAGCTGATGCTATTTGTGATATCGTTTCTTCAGGGAGTACACTTTTTAAGAATAACCTTAAGGAAGTAGAGCATATGATGGATTCTGAAGCCGTATTGGCTGTATCTCCTAAGATAAGTGATCAAGCAAAAGTATTACTGGATCAATTACAATTTAGAATTCAATCCGTTCTTCGTGGTAGAAAAGCTAAATATGTATTATTAAATGCTCCAAATGAAAACTTAGATGCTATTTTAGAAATTCTTCCAGGAATGAAGAGTCCGACTGTGCTTCCTCTCGCTCAAGCGGGTTGGAGTTCTGTTCACTCGGTTGTTGATAAGCATGCGTTCTGGGATGTAATTGATCAACTTAAAGCTCATGGTGCAGAGGGAATATTAGTATGTCCAATTGAAAAAATGGTATTATAATGCAAAACTACTCTAATCCTCCAATTGACCAATGGGAGTCAATTTTAAAGCGTCCTACGGTTACTTTTGATGATATTGAATCGACAGTAATTGAGGTGTTTAATGCTGTTAACTTAACAGGTGATCAAGCTTTAAAGAACTTCACGCTTCAATATGATGGCGTAACAATTAATAATTTAGCTGTTAGTTCAGCAGAATTTAATGAGGCTGAGGCACTAATTGATGAAGGATTAAAAAAGGCGATTGATGTCGCTTATGATAATATTTATAAATTTCACCTAGCGCAACAAACATCTAAGGTAGTAGTACAAACTACCAAGGGAGTTGAATGTTGGCAGGAAAAGAGACCCATTCAAAAAATAGGTTTATATATTCCAGGCGGATCAGCTCCTCTATTTTCAACAATACTGATGTTAGCAATTCCAGCTCAAATTGCAGGATGCCAAGAGATAGTGTTATGTACACCTCCAAATAAAGAAGCAAAGGTTCATCCTGCTGTTCTTTATGCTGCTAAGCGATGTGGTGTTCAACAACTTTTTAAAGTAGGTGGTATTCAAGCTATTGCAGCTATGACTTATGGAACGGAGTCCATCTCTAAAGTTTATAAAATATTTGGGCCTGGCAATCAATTCGTGACGTTAGCCAAACAATATGCAACCAAGTTAGGAGTTGCTATTGATATGCCTGCAGGACCTAGTGAATTATTGATTGTTGGAGATCATACAGCTCACCCAGCATTTGTAGCTTCTGATTTACTCTCCCAAGCAGAACATGGACCGGATAGTCAAGTGATTCTAGTGAGTACTGACAAAGCGCTCCTTGATGCTGTAGAAAGTGAACTTAAACTTCAAATCAAGGAATTACCTAGAAAAGAAATTGCCAAAAAGGCTATAGCTAATTCTAAGATGATCTATTTTGATTCCAAAGAAATAGCAGCTCAATGCATTGATCAATATGGACCGGAACACTATATTATTTGTAGTGAAGATGAAGCTTTCTATATCGATCACATACATAATGCTGGTTCGGTATTTATTGGTAATTATACACCAGAAAGTGCAGGTGATTATGCCTCAGGCACCAATCATACGTTACCAACAAATGGATATACCAAACAATATAGTGGTGTTAATTTAGATAGTTTTTTAAAACAAATGACCTTTCAGAAAATAACAAAAGAAGGCATCAAAAACATAGGTCCAGCCATTGAGTTAATGGCACATGAAGAAGGGTTGCAAGCACATAAAAATGCAGTTAGTCTTCGTTTAAAATCAATAGATAAGTAGCTATTATCAATACGATGAGTGAATTTCAACTTGACACCCTTTTAAGGGACAATATCAAAGGTATTAAAGCGTATTCCTCTGCTAGAGATGAGTATGTTTCAACTGGAAGTGAAATGGTTTTTTTGGATGCCAATGAAAACCCCTATAATAATGGGGTTAATCGTTATCCAGATCCGTTACAACGCTCGTTAAAAGTAGAACTATCTCAAATAAAGAAACTCCATTCAGATCAAATCCTTTTAGGTAATGGTTCCGATGAGGTGTTGGATCTTATCTTTAGAGCCTTTTGTGAGCCTGGTAAAGATCAAGTGATCTGCTTTCCTCCAACTTATGGAATGTATCAAGTATTAGCAGATCTAAATGCTATAGAAGTCCTTCAGATTCCGCTTACTAAAGAGTTCTTAATCGACACTAAAAAGGTTCAAAGTCAATTAAAAAATCAAAAATTAGTATTCGTTTGTTCCCCCAACAACCCCTCTGGTAATTTATTACAAGAGGAGGCTATTGAGGAACTCTTAACGAATTTTAAAGGAATTGTTGTAGTTGATGAGGCCTATATCGATTTCACTGATGCTCCCTCTTGGATTGAACGGTTAGATCAATACCCTAATTTAATAGTCACACAAACGCTATCTAAAGCTTATGGAATGGCGGGTATTAGACTTGGAATGCTCTTTGCATCAAGGGCAATTATTCAGGTGTTAAACAAGATTAAACCGCCTTACAATGTTAATGAATTGACTCAAAAAAGAGCGCTTGAACGTGTAAAAGACTATCAAAAGGTACAAGAGGAAGTCAAAACCATTATTGAGAATAGAACACAACTCATCAGTGCACTTCAAACTATTGAGTATGTAAAAACCATATATCCCTCTGACGCTAACTTTGTACTCGCTCAGGTAGATGATGCTTCCATACGCTATCAGCAATTACTAGAAGCAGGTTTCGTAGTTAGAAACCGATCAACACAGCTACATTGTGAAAACACCTTACGGTTTACTGTGGGAACTACTCAGGAAAACAATCAATTAATTAGCTGTTTAAAATCATTAGAATCATGAAAAAAGTACTTTTTATCGATAGAGATGGAACCTTGATAATTGAGCCCAAGGATGATCCACAAATTGATGCCTTTGAAAAATTAAGCTTTTATCCAGAAGTCTTTAGTTATATGGCAAAGATTGCTAAGATGAATGCATTTGAACTAGTGATGGTATCGAATCAAGATGGT
>Ga0181555_1004468_pt1 | contig 10731 bp, 10 predicted proteins | sample 011ome_15_FD_145601 | JGI IMG/M metagenome (GOLD analysis project Ga0181555, IMG submission 145601) | Coastal salt marsh microbial communities from the Groves Creek Marsh, Skidaway Island, Georgia - 011504AT metaG (spades assembly) | ecosystem: Environmental > Aquatic > Marine > Intertidal zone...
AATATTGATAGTAATCAATATGATGGGTATAGCGGATTAAACCATATGTTAAATACTGCCATTGGTGAGTATATTATTTTATGCCATCAGGATATTTTGTTAAATTTTGATGATGAATCTATTTTAGACAATTGTATTTCTGAGCTTAATCATAAAGATAAGAATTGGGCCTTAGCAGGCAATGCAGGCGGAGATTCACAAACACGGTATAGGCGAATTACCGACCCTCATGGCACTTCAAGTATTGGCAGCTTTCCTCAAAGAGTGCAAAGCCTAGATGAAAATTTTATTATTGCAAATTCTAAAAATAGAGTGGCCTTGTCTGGAAATCTAAATGGGTTTCATATGTATGGGACTGACTTATGTTTAATGGCAGATATATTGGGATATAGCGCTCATGTCATAAACTTTCACTTACAGCATAATAGCCCTGGTAATAAAGATGCGTCTTTCTACAAATCGGAAAAAGCTTTAGTTGATAAGTATCAAAATGTTTTTAAATTAAGGCTAATAAAGTCATCTTGTACAAAATTATTTATTTCTCATTCTAGAATGCTAACCCGACTATTTAATACAAGAGTTTTCCGAAATCTTCTATTTCTACTTGTAAAAAAATAAAACCATATGAAATTAATTGATACTCTTGTTATAAGCTTACCAGACGCTCTAGAGCGACGTAACTTTCAACAAAAACAACTATCAAAATTAAACCTAAACTTTAAGTTTTTGGATGCTACCTCGGTTAGAGATATAAATACAACAACCTATAAAAAACACTATCAAGATTGGCAAAGGCCGTTAAAAGAAACCGAAGTTGCCTGCTATTATTCTCATCGTCATGCCTGGGATAAAGTTATTAAATCCAATAAGCCTGCATTAATCTTAGAGGACGATGCTTTGTTGTCAAAATGCGTGCCAGAATTACTTAAAAAATTTACTGATAAAGAAAATACGGATTTAATCAACCTTGAAAACAGAGGCAGGAAAAAATTCGTATCTAGATCGACCAAGACCACAGTCTGCAATTCAAAAATTCTACACCTTTATCAAGATAGAACAGGCGCTGCTGGATATATATTATGGCCATCTGGCGCAAGAAAACTTATTCAATGTGAAGAGCAAAAAGGCATAGCTTTAGCTGATGCACATATTACTGATTGTAATAACTTAAACGCTTACCAAGTAGAGCCCTCTCCCATTATTCAGTTGGATCAATGTGCATATTATGGCATAAAAAATCCAGTGGATATCAAGACATTGGAATCAAGTGTAAGTAGTCAAAACAATCCAAAAGGAGGGTGGTTTTTTCGATTTAAGAGAGTTTATTCACAGGTAAAATTAGGATTATGTCAATTAATTTTACTAATGAAATCTGAAAGAAGATACATTAGAATAAAGAAAAGTGATTTTTAAATACTTATAAAAAAGGCGACAAATGTTAGAGAATTCAGTAATATTAGTAACAGGAGGGACTGGGTCTTTTGGCCACACATTTGTTCCTATGACATTAAAGAGATATAACCCCAAGAGGTTAATTATTTTTTCTCGTGATGAGATGAAACAATGGGAGATGGCAAAATTATTTAAAGACGATCCTAGAGTGCGTTTTTTAATTGGTGATGTGAGAGATAAAGACAGACTTTATCGTGCACTTGATGGAGTTGATTATGTGGTGCATGCGGCAGCAACCAAGATTGTTCCTACAGCAGAGTACGATCCATTTGAATGTGTTAAGACCAATGTATTGGGTGCTATGAATTTAATTGATGCTTGCATTGATAAGGGTGTTAAGCGTATTGTGGCGCTTTCAACTGACAAGGCTAGCGCCCCTTCTAATTTGTACGGCGCAACCAAATTAACTTCTGATCGACTGTTCGTTTCAGGGAATTCGTATTGCGGCTCTCATGAAACGCGATTCTCCGTGGTTCGATATGGTAATGTAATGGGCTCTCGTGGCTCTGTCATTCCATTTTTTATGTCGATCGCAGAAGATGGTGCGCTGCCTATTACCGATAAGCGTATGACGCGTTTTATGATTTCGTTAGAGGAGGGTGTTGAGCTGGTGTGGCATGCGTTTGAAGATATGGAGGGTGGTGAGGTTTATGTTAAGAAGATACCTTCTATGAAGGTAACTGATGTGGCGCTTGCAGTTGATGAAGATGCCAAGCAAGAGGAGGTTGGTATTCGTCCTGGTGAAAAATTACACGAACAAATGATTGGCCCTGAAGACGCGCTTTACACCTATGAATATTCGGGTCATTTTAAAATTCTACCCTCTATTCATAATTGGTCTGAAGATCCGGCAAGAATTGGCGACGGAGTAAAAGTTGCACCAGACTTTATGTACTCTTCTGATAGTAATTCAGAATGGATGACAATCTCTGAATTACAAGCATGGATTGAAAATAATCGCCACAAAATTGGCAACATATAATGATATATTACGGCAAGCAAAGCATCAATCAGAGTGATATAGATGCGGTTGCGGATGTTCTTAAATCTGACCTCTTAACTCAGGGAAGTAAAGTTCCAAAATTTGAACAAGACTTGGCAGCTTATTGTGGATCGCAGTATGCAAAGGTGGTTTCTAATGGTACTGCCGCCCTACATTTGGCGTATTTAGCTATTGGTTTGTCTAAGGATGACATTGTGTGGACAGTGCCCAATACTTTTGTGGCGACAGCAAATGCTGCGCTTTATTGTAATGCCAAAGTTAACTTTATTGATATTAATGCCAAGACTTACAACATGTCAATTGAAGATTTAACTTCAAAGCTCGCTCAGGCCAAGCAAGATGATAAATTACCTAAATTGGTGGTGCCAGTGCATTTTGCAGGACAAAGCTGCGAAATGCAGAAAATATGGGCTCTTTCTAGGCAATATGGTTTTTATGTGATTGAGGATGCGTGTCATGCGTTGGGCGCAGAGTATTTGGATAAAAAAGTTGGTAATTGTGAATTTAGCCATATGGCGGTATTTAGTTTTCATCCCGTTAAGATGATTACCACTGGCGAAGGTGGCGCAATTATGACAAACGACAAAGCTTTGGATGATAGAGTGGCGTTACTTAGAAGTCATGGCATTACCAAGGACTCAGCTCAATTCAAAAGCTCGACTGATGGTGATTGGTATTATGAACAGCAAGCGCTAGGCTTTAATTATCGTTTAACCGATATGCAAGCGGCACTCGGCATTAGTCAATTAAAAAGACTAGATGATTTTGTGGCAAAAAGAAGAAAAATTGCTCAATATTATCTGAGCCAACTAAAAGGTGTGACTCTGCCTTATCAACATCCTGATGCCAAGTCGTCCTGGCATTTGTTTGTTATTCAGGTTACCAATAGAAAAGCTGCTTATCAACGATTAAAAGCACAAGGAATCTTAACTCAAGTCCACTATATTCCCGTTAATACCCAGCCTTTTTATGCTCAAAAGGCATTAGAGAATAGTGCTAATTTTTATCAACATTGTCTTAGTCTTCCTATTTATGCTGACTTAAGTATTGAAGAGCAAGAAAAAGTGGTAAATAGCCTGTGAATATTGCCATTATTCCGGCTAGAGGTGGCAGTAAGCGCATACCCAGAAAAAACATTAAGGACTTTCTAGGTAGGCCAATGATTGCCTATGCAATTGAGGCCGCTATTGCATCACAGTTATTTGACAAGGTTATTGTCTCCACCGACGATCAAGAAATAGCAAAAGTTGCACAACAGTATGGTGCAGAGGCGCCATTTGTTCGTCCTCAAGAATTGGCAGATGACTTTACCGGTACTAACGATGTTATTAAGCATGCACTCAATTGGTTTGTAAGTCAAGGTGTATCTATAGAATATGCTTGTTGTATTTATGCGACTGTGCCTTTGTTAAGACCTCAGTATCTGCAAGAAGGCCTTGAACAATTGCAAAGTAGTGGCAAATCATTCGCCTTTTCCGTAACTTCTTTTCCTTCTCCCATCCAACGCGCCATAAGTATTAAGGATCATGAGGTTTCTATGTTTTACCCTGAGCATCTTAATACTCGATCTCAGGATTTGGAAGAGGCCTATCATGATGCAGGGCAGTTTTATTGGGGCCGGGCGGCAGCATTTTTGAACGATGAAAATCTATTTTCTCAATGTGCTTATCCTGTTGTGCTTCCTAGAGATTTAGTGCAAGATATTGACACCATAGAAGACTGGAATAAGGCAGAATTAATGTATAAAATGGCACAACGAAAGTAGAAAATAAGGAGTAGTGGGCGATGAAATTTTGCAGTAAATGTGTTATGCCTAACACCAAGCCAGACCTACATTTTAATGAAGAAGGTGTGTGTGATGCCTGTCAAACACAGAGTGATAAAAATACCGCTATTGATTGGCAGCAAAGAGAAAAGGATTTTTTATCCCTAGTTGACCAGTATAAGGCTAATCGTGATTATGATTGTATTATTGGCGTTAGTGGTGGCAAAGATTCTACTTTTCAAGTATTAAAAGTATTAGAAATGGGGCTTAATCCTCTGTGCATTTGTTTTGAGCCAACCATTCCAACGGAAATTGGTAGAAAAAACCTGGAGAATCTAAATAATTTAGGAGTAGATTTAATTCACATTAAGCGCAATCCAATTGTTTATAAAAAATTGGCCAAAGAAGCTTTCAGAAGAACCGGCGATAACGAGTGGCAAAACCATTTGGGAATTTTTACCACCGTTCCTAAGTTTGCTGTTAAGTTCAACATTCCATTGATCATTTGGGGAGAAAGTCCACAAATGGAGTATGGCGGGCCAGCTGCTAGTAAAGATCGGAATATTCTGGATAGGCAGTGGCTGGAAGAGTTTGGTGGCCTGCTGGGCAATCGAATCTCAGATATGGTTGGTGTTGATGAGCTAACCCATAAAGATTTGTCTTTGTATACTTATGAAGCAGACGAAGAGATTAAAAGAGTGGGTGTTACCGGTCTGTTTTTGGGATATTACTTTAAGTGGGATGTAAGAGATATTCTTAAGAAGTCCAAAGAGTATGGCTTTAGTGTGATGGATAGAGCGGTAGAGACTACCTATGAAAACTTTGAGAATTTAGATTGTTATAGTAATCATCTGCACGACTATTTGAAATATGTGAAGTATGGGTTTGGACGTGCAACCGATAATGCTTGTTTGGATGTAAGGTTGGGCTATATTGACAGGCTAGAGGCGGTTAGACTGGTTAACAAATATGATGGAATCCCACCTAAAAAAGCCATTAAAGAGTACCTTAATTACACAGGATTTTCTGAAGGTGAGTTTTTTAAAATTGTTGATTCTTATACCAATAAGCGTATCTTTAAAAGAGATGATAATGGCAATTTCTTAAAAGATATTGACGGATCTCTGATTAGAAAGGATGAGTATATTGTCAGATAGTGTTGTTATCGTTGATTACCGAATGGGGAATTTGCGCTCAGTGCAGAAAGCCTTTGAAGTTAATCATTGTAATGCTGTTATCAGCAATGAGCACAATATCATTAAGGAAGCAGACAAAATTGTCTTGCCAGGCGTTGGTTCATTTAAGGATGGCATGAAAAATTTGCATGATCTGGGTCTAGTAGAAGTGCTAACTCAAGCGATTGTCCAGCATAAAAAGCCTTTTTTAGGCATTTGCCTTGGTATGCATTTAGTTGCCGATAAGGGTTATGAAAATGGTCAAACACTTGGCTTGTCTTGGTTAGATGCAGAAGTGGTTAGGCTTAAACCAACAACTGAGAGCCTGAATATCCCCCATGTTGGCTGGAACACTGTTACTTATAAAAATCCCAGTGAATTGTATCAAGATATTGAGAACAATCACGATTTCTATTTCGTGCATTCCTATCACTTCAAAACCACAGAAGATGTTGTTAGTAGTACAACAAATTATGGCATCGATTTTGTCTCATCAATTAAGAAAGATAATATTTACGCTTTTCAGTTTCATCCTGAAAAAAGCCAAACTTCTGGCTTGAAAATTATCGAGAATTTTATCAATGTTAAAGCATAGGGTTATTCCTTGTGTCCTGTTAAAGGATTGGCAGTTGGTCAAAAGCATCGCCTTCGGTTCGTTTAGAACCATTGGACACCCAACCTCAACCGCGCGAATTTACAATGCCAGAAATGTAGATGAATTGATCGTGTTAGATATTGATGCTAGTTTAAATGGAGATGAGATTAATACCGAGATTATTACCGATATTGCCAATGAGTGTTTTATGCCACTCACCATTGGCGGTGGCATCAATACTATTGAGGATATTTACACAGTGCTTAATGCTGGTGCAGATAAAGTTAGCTTAAATTCGACCGTGCTTAGTAATCCAACATTTATTAAAGAAGCTGCTGATATATTTGGCTCCCAGTGTATTGTTTGCTCTATTGATGTTAAAAAGCTTAAAGGGGAGTACAAGGTGTTTAATCAGCGTCAAGGCATTACCAAGATTGATCCGCTGATTTTGGCCAAGCAATATCAAGACAGTGGCGCAGGCGAAATACTGCTAACTTCGGTTGAAAATGAAGGCTCAACACAAGGCTATGATTTGGAGTTGATGGGTTTATTTAAAGATCAATTAAAAATTCCTGTTATTTTAAATGGCGGGATGGGTGAGCCAACTGATGCAGTCCGGGCAATAGAGTGTGGTGCGGATGCAGTTGCTGCTGCTTATATTTTTCACTTTTCACAGTGGACACCAAGTGATATTAAATTAACACTATCTGAGCACAATATTCCTGTGCGTTTCAGCTAATGCATATCCTTTTTAGAGTTGATTCATCAGCAGAAATAGGGCTGGGGCATTTGATGCGCTGTCTAGTATTGGCGAGACAGTATGACAAAGATCATGCGATTTTTTTTGCCGCCCAAGATTTAGAAAAAAATGCCAATCAAAAAGTTATTAATCAGCGCTATCAGTTGGTTTTATTGAAAAATAATTCTGTTGCTGAGCTGGTGCAAACCATTCATCAGCTGAAAATTGATAGAGTTGTGTTCGATCATTATCATATTAATGCTGTTTTTGAGCGAGAAATCAAAGAAAAAACCTCTGTTAATATCCTAAGTTTAGATGATACATATGAGTCACATTATTGTGATATTTTGCTCAATCATAATATATACGCTAGCGCAGAAAAATACCAAGACCTTGTGCCTGATTTTTGTGAGATCAGGTGTGGTGAGGCTTACACACTCATTCGTGACGAGTTTAAAGAACTAAAAATTAACCATCGACCGATTGACCCGGATAATCTGGTTGTTTTTGTCTCCTTAGGGGGTGCCGATGTTAATAATACTGGCCTGTTAGTATTGCAAATGTTGCAAATGTTTGCAGGTATATCTGTTAATTTTGCCACCACTAGTTCTAATAAAAACATTGACAAACTAAAGGTGTTTGCGCAACAATATGCTTTTATCAATATTTGCGTTGATTGTAATGTTGCTGAATTGATGAATAATAGCGATTTTGCTATTATTACTCCGAGTGTTGTTGCCTATGAGGCAATGTATTTAAACCTGCCATTTTTAGCCATCCAAACGGCTAATAATCAGCGCTATGTTGCTGAGTATCTGTTAGAGAATGGCTGTTTATTGGGGTATGCGAACGAAATGGATGAAATTCAACCTTTAATTCGTATGCTGTTAACCTATGAGTGATATAAAATTGCGACAAGCTAACCCATTAGATGCAAAATCGTTGTTTGACTTAAGAAATCATCCAGCGGTTAGACAGCAGTCAAATAATGCGGCAGAAATTGATATTTATGAGCATCAAAGGTGGTTTGATGCGGTTATGTCGAACCGCTCTAGGCAAATATTAATTGCAGAGCAAGGTGAAAAGTTTGTTGGTATGGTGAGGTTTGATTGTCTTGATGATTCCTGTCGAATGTCATGGGCGATAATACCTAAAACTCAGGGGCAAGGATTAGGGAAACAAATGCTGAAAATGGCCATTGAGCAGATGAAAGGATGCACGTTGAGCGCAGAAATTAAACACAATAATTTTGCTTCGATTAAGATTGCAGAATATGTTGGCATGAAGCTTATTAAACAAACACGGGATATTTTGCTTTATCAAAATGATTATTGATAATAAAGCCATTGGTAAAAACAATGCACCTTATATCATTGCTGAGCTTTCAGCCAATCATAATGGCGATATACAACGAGCATTTGATAGTATTTTAGCGGCTAAAGAGGCCGGTGCGGACGCAGTTAAGATACAAAGTTATACGGCCGATACTATGACCATTGACTGCGATCGAGAAGATTTTCAAATTAAAGGTGGACTATGGGATGGCTATAATCTGTATGAATTGTACCGAGAGGCGCAAACCCCTTATGAATGGCATAAGCCGTTATTTGATTATGCTAAAAAAATTGGCATAACAATCTTTAGTTCGCCTTTTGATGAAACGGCAGTTGATCTATTGGAGGAGTTAGGGACACCGGCGTATAAAATTGCCTCATTTGAGATGACGGATCTACCGCTGGTTGAGTACGTAGCCAAAACTGGAAAGCCCATGATTATCTCAACTGGTATGGCAAATCTAGAAGAGATTGAAGAAGTGGTTAGCGTGGCAAAAGCAGGCGGTTGCCAAGAATTGGTGTTGCTACACTGTGTTAGTGCTTATCCAGCACCTATTGATCAAATCAACTTAGCAACTATCCCTGATTTGTCGACACGTTTTGATGTACTTTCAGGCTTGTCGGACCATACTATGGGAACCGCAGTTGCTACAACAAGTGTTGCTTTGGGTGCCTGTTTGATTGAGAAACACTTTACCCTGTCAAGAGCGGATAAAGGCCCTGATAGTGCATTTTCTTTGGAGCCTGATGAGCTTAAACAGCTTTGCCAAGATACCAAAATAGCCTGGCAGTCTCTAGGCGAGTCGGGCTATGAAACAAAGGCATCTGAACAGAGTAATGCAAAGTTTCGTCGTTCAATTTACGCTATTAAAAACATTCAAAAAGGCGAGCGTTTCACTAAGGAAAATGTCAAGCGAATTCGACCGGGTTTTGGCTTAAGTCCAAAGTATTGGGGTCAAGTGTTGTCGTCACAAGCCAGCTGTGATATTGTTCGCGGACAACCTATATCATTCAAGGATATTTCATGAGTCTCTTTAAAAAAAATCAATGCAAAGGTGGTGCTTGCAAAAAACAAACCAATCGCAGGCTTAGCGTACTAACTAAACTATTCAATAGGTTTTCAAAGTCTAGATTTACTCAGAACATGCGCCACTTTTTGTTGAGAAATAAAGAGTTATTTCCAGTTTCGGAAGGTGCTAGAGATCGACATGCATCAGTAGTATTGACAGAGGTTAATTCATTCGCATCAGGGTATATTGCCTATAGTTACTTAACCAATATATTGGCAAAAAAACACAAGGCCCGAATTGTGGGCTATATAGGTCGTCAGTTGCGCCCTTTTACTTGGATTAAGGTGCATATTAGAAAAATGCTCAATGTCTATCCGTATAGTGTTTATCGTTCTTTTGGTGTGAGAGAGTTTATTTATGTTCGTACTAATAGAGGGCAAGTTGATCAAGTGGAAGAGGTATATCGCTCTATTGTAAAAAATTTAGAAACCAAACGCGATATTGAAAATATTGAGATTAAAGGCATATTGGTGGGCGATTTGATTTACGACAGCTGCCTTAGAGATTTCAGAGTGCCAACTATTGACCCAAAAGCTGAGAATTTTTTAAAGCACTTGCGCTCGGCTATTGAAACTTTTTTTTATTGGGAAGCGTATTTTCAACAACACAAAGTATGTGCAGTCCTGGTCTCTCATAGTGTTTACATTGGTGCCATATTGGCTAGGCTTGCTATACAAAAAAATATAGCTGTTTATGAAACGCATATTCAGTTTTGTTATTATTTAAATCAAGACCATCCTCTGCCTTACAAAGAGCATGCATTCTTTCCGGAGGAGTTCTCTCAGTTGTCGAATGATGTGAAAAACAAAGGTTTGCAAGAGGCAAAAGCTCGTTTGAAAAAAAGGTTTTCTGGTGAAAAAGATATTGATATGGTCTGGGTTAGTTCTTCGGCATACGGTCAAGATCTATACAAGGACACCCGCATCATACGAGAATCAGATAAACCTAAGGTACTAATATTTGCCCATTGTTTTTTTGATGCGCCGCATTTTTGGGGTGAGAATATCTTTCCGGATTTTTACGAGTGGCTGGTTTTTCTGGGAGAGATGTCGGAAAAAACTGATTACGACTGGTATCTTAAAACTCATCCTGATGAACTACCTGGCAGTGTTAAGGTGATTGATGATTTGTTGCAGCGCTATCCTAAAATCACTCTTATTCCTTCAAATTCCTCCCATCATCAGGTTATTGCTGAAGGGGTTAGTACAGTGTTGACTATTTATGGCACTGTTGGTTTTGAATATGCAGCCCTGGGTATTCCTGTGATTAATTGCTCTAATAACAATCCGCATATTAGATATGACTTTAATTTACATCCGGCAAATGTTGATGAATATACTCAAGCCATTATGGGTATTAAAGATATTAAGCTAAATATCGACATCGACAAAGTGTATGAATATTATTATATGAAAAATATTTACTATGGCAACCAAGACATTTTCTTGGACTACCATCGGGTGTTAGAGCGCATGGGCGGCTACCATAATCAGTTCACTCCAAGAATATATGAATATTGGAATAATGAATTTTCCATGGACAAGCATAGCTTAATTATGCAATCATTGAGCGAATTTGTTGATTCTAAAGCTTATAGT
>Ga0181555_1004477_pt1 | contig 10715 bp, 9 predicted proteins | sample 011ome_15_FD_145601 | JGI IMG/M metagenome (GOLD analysis project Ga0181555, IMG submission 145601) | Coastal salt marsh microbial communities from the Groves Creek Marsh, Skidaway Island, Georgia - 011504AT metaG (spades assembly) | ecosystem: Environmental > Aquatic > Marine > Intertidal zone >...
TCAACCAAGCAGCGAAAGCACACAAGCCCGATTACACCGCCTGGTGGGAACGCCTGACCTCCCTACGAGAGCAGTACCCCCTGGGTTATGACGAACCCGACGATGGTTTGCTCTCGCCGCAGTGGGTTATCCAAAAGATTGGCGAGATGTCAGGCCCTGAAGCAGTATTCGCTGCCGGCGTGGGGCAGCACCAAATGTGGGCAGCGCAGTTCATCAAGTATGAGCGTCCCAATGCGTGGTTGAACTCCGGAGGGGCTGGAACCATGGGGTATGCGGTTCCCGCTGCGATGGGTGCCAAAGTGGCTGAGCCTGAGCGTCTGGTTTGGGCAATTGATGGTGATGGCTGTTTCCAGATGACCAATCAGGAGCTTGCGACGTGCACGATCAATAACATCCCGATCAAGGTTGCCATCATCAACAACTCGTCGCTGGGGATGGTTCGTCAATGGCAGTCACTGTTCTATGACGGGCGCCACTCGTTCACCGATTTGAACACGGGTCACGAGACCGCCATGATTCCTGATTTCGTGAAGCTCGGAGACTCATACGGCGCGCTGGGTATTCGGGTGCGCACCAAAGAGGAAGTTGAGCCCGCTATCAAGCTCGCAATGGAGACCAATGATCGCCCTGTGGTGATCGACTTCATCGTGTCCAAGGACTCGATGGTGTGGCCGATGGTCCCCCAGGGTGTGGGTAACTCTCAGGTGCAATATGCCCGGGACCACGCGCCCGAGTGGGACGAGGAGTAAGCATGAGCCACGTACTTTCACTCCTGGTGGAGGACAAGCCAGGTCTGTTGACCAGGGTCGCAGGCCTTTTTGCCCGTCGCGGATTCAATATTGAATCTCTTGCGGTGGGAAAGACCGAAATCCCAGGGCTCTCTCGCATCACCGTGGTGGTTGATGTGGAGGACCTTCCTCTCGAGCAGGTCACCAAGCAGCTGAACAAGCTCGTCAATGTTTTGAAGATTGTGGAGCTCGAGCCCGAACAGTCCGTTGCCCGGGAGCACATGCTCATCAAGGTGCGGGTGGACAACTCAACCAGGTCGCAGATTCTCGAAGCAACTAATCTGTTCCGCGCCCGAGTCGTGGATGTCGTCACCGATGCACTCGTGATTGAGGTCACCGGTGACACCGCAAAGGTTCGAGCCCTCTTGAAGGTGCTCGAGCCCTATGGCATCAAAGAAATTGCTCAGTCCGGACTCCTCGCTATGGGGCGAGGATCGAAGAGCATCTCTGATCGCATCAATAAGAACTAGGCTTTTGACTAACGACCACTAATCAAGGAGACACACAGTAGTGACTGACATCAAGTACGACAAAGACGCCGACCTTGGCATAATCCAAGGCAAGAAGGTTGCCGTTGTGGGCTATGGCTCTCAAGGACACGCCCACGCACAAAACCTCCGCGATTCCGGCGTGGAGGTAGTCGTGGCGCTCAAGGATGGCTCCAAGTCAACTCCGAAGGCCCAAGAAGCTGGTTTCCAAGTGATGAACACTGCGGATGCTACCAAGTGGGCTGATGTCATCGTGATTCTTGCTCCAGACCAGCACCAGCGTCACCTCTATGCAGAGGACGTTGCTCCTAACCTCACCGAGGGTAAAGCGTTGGTCTTTGGGCACGGCTTCAACATACGTTTTGGCTACATCAAGCCCCCCGCAACTGTTGACGTCATCTTGATTGCCCCCAAGGGCCCCGGACACACCGTTCGTCGTGAGTTCGAAGCAGGTCGCGGAGTACCGGTTATCGTGGCCGTCGAAAATGACGCCACCGGGGGCGCATGGGATCTCGCCTGGTCCTACGCCAAGGGCCTCGGTGCTCTTCGTGCCGGTGGAATCACAACCACCTTCACGGAGGAGACGGAAACAGACCTCTTCGGTGAGCAGGCTGTTCTTTGTGGTGGAACCTCACAGCTCGTCCAGTACGGGTTTGAAGTTCTGACCGAGGCCGGGTACCAGCCAGAAATCGCCTACTTCGAAGTCCTCCACGAGCTAAAGCTCATCGTGGACCTGATGTGGGAGGGTGGCATCGCCAAGCAGCGCTGGTCCATCTCTGACACCGCTGAATATGGCGACTACGTCTCCGGCCCCCACGTTATTTCTCCGGACGTCAAAGAGAACATGAAGGGTGTCCTTGCGGACATCCAGTCCGGTGCTTTCGCAGAGCGCTTCATCGCTGACCAGGATGCCGGTGCTCCGGAGTTCCAGGCGCTTCGCGCCAAGGGCGAGGGACACCCCATTGAGGAGACTGGGCGTAAGCTCCGGGCGCTCTTCTCCTGGAAGCAGAGTGACTCTGACTATGTAGAGGGCAAAGCATCCCGGTGAGCCCGAGTCAAAAGGGATTTACTCGTGCAAAAACGTAAGGCCTGAGGTCAAAAATGAAAAAGGCTGCTCCCAGCATCTCAGTGGTAGTCCGCGCTAGGAATGAAGCCCTTCATCTTCCGCGGCTAATCGAAGGCCTTCGGAAACAGACTACAAGTCCAAACGAAGTCGTTTTGGTCGACTCCGGTTCCACCGACTCCACGGTAGAGATTGCGGCTGCGGCGGGTTGGAAAATTGTACATTTAGATCCGGACGAATTTTCTTTCGGAAAATCTCTAAACCTGGGTTTCGAGGCAACCTCGTCCGAAATCGTGGTGATCATATCGGCGCATGTTTACCCGACACGTGTTGACTACCTCAAGCAGATCACACAAAGCGTTTCGCCAGATGGCAACACGATTGCGTATGGAAAGCAGATTGGTGATCACCGAACGAAGTTTTCTGAGAGAGTGCTGATGTCAACCTGGTTTCCTGCGGAAAGAATTTCGGATCAGGGCCATGCCTTCACTAATAACGCCAATTCTTCCGTGCCACGTGAGCTGTGGAAAGAAATACGTTTTGATGAATCGCTAACAGGGTTAGAAGATATTGCGTTCTCAATGAGGGTTCTCGAGCTAGGGGGCAAGGTTGTGTACGAACATGAGGCTGAAATCGTCCATGTTCACGAGGAAACGTATTCACAAATCGCAAAGAGGTATGAGCGTGAGGCTCTCGCGTACAAAATAATCTTTCCCGGAGAGACGATGTCTTTGTTGCTTGCTTGCCGATTGGCTCTCCACAATATCTTGAGGGACAGCGCTCGCGGCCTGGAAGAAAGAAGTCTGATTAGAGTTTTGCCATCAATTTTGGCGTTTCGCTTTGCTCAGTTTTTCGGCGCATGGAATGGTTTTCGACGTTCTGGAGAGGGCGACTCAGAATTGATGAAGAGAATGTATTACCCGACAGTTAGTAGGACGTCCGATTCGCTTTACTCTCATGCTCCCCTGATTAACTATTCAACAGAGGCCTAGAACGATCTTGCCCAGAAAATTGACAATCACTGCGCACACTATGAGTCGTGTGGCCGATTCATTTGTTCCAAATTTCCAAAGGCAAGGCTGGGAGGTTGTGGTCCGAGTTCCCGAGGGCCAGTTTTTTTCGGCCAAAGAGTTGGCCCAAGTCTGCGCGGATTCTGAGGTTCTGATAACCGGAGACGATGAAGCATCCGATGAGTTCTTTCGTATGGTTTCACCCAATCTAAAGCTTCTTATTAAGTGGGGTGTCGGCACGGATTCAATCGATATTGATGCTGCAAATAGGGCTGGAATTCAAGTGAAAAACACTCCAGGGGTCTTCAGTGATGAGGTTGCAGATCTCGCCTTGGCGTATGTGCTAGCGGTCGCCCGCCAAGTTGTCGCGGTTCACATAGAGATGCTCGATGGGAAATGGAGCCAGGTTCCAGGTGTGACCCTGGCGGCGAAAACCGTTGGCATAGTCGGGTTTGGTGCAATTGGTCGGGCGATCGCAAGTCGTGCGCTTGGATTTGGTATGAACGTGTTGTTCTTCGACCCCTACTTTGACGGTCTTCCCCCGAGCAAATGCGCGTCGATGAGCTTTCGTGAAGTATTGGCTGGTTCAGATTTCCTTGTACTCGCGTGTCCCAGTAATTCCGAGACTAGAGGAATGATGGACGAGACCGCCTTTAGCCTAATGAAGAGTGGTAGTTCGCTAATTAATGTTGCCCGGGGAGACCTCGTGGTTGAGAAAGACCTCGTTGCTACGCTCATGGCACGCCGTTTATTCGGTGTCGCGCTTGACGTGTACGAGACTGAGCCCTTGCCGAAACACTCGAAGTTACGGCAGTTCCCGAACGTCATTCTGGGGAGTCACAATGGTTCGAACACTTCAGATGGACTCATGAGGGCCTCCTCCGTCGTCGCGGAAATTGTCTCCGAGTATCACCTAAAATCGACAGATGCGTAAGTGTGTCTTAGTCTCCGGGGCTTCGGGGGGCATTGGTTCTGAAATTTGTGAACTGATGCAGGAAGCCGGGTTTCAAGTCGTCGGGCTAGACAAGAAACCTTCGAAGTGGACAGACGGCATTTCCTATGACCTTGAGGATATAGACCTGCCGGGGAAGCTCCGGGACAGTTTTTCCTTCGCTGGCTTGACTACCATTGTCCACGCTGCCGCGTTGCAGACCTTTGGAGCGTTGGAGCATCAGACCGTCGAAGATTGGAATCGGACACTGATGACAAATGTGGTTTCGCTCAGCAACCTTGTTTCGAATTTTCACGTTGAGCTTTCGCAAAACTCCGGCTCGGTTGTTGTTGTCGGGAGTGTACATTCGATATCTTCCCGACGCGGAATCGGCCTTTACGCAATAAGTAAGTCTGCTCTGGACGGCTGGGTGAAGGCTGCGGCACTCGATTTGGCACCGAGAGTTCGGGTTAATTCAGTCATTCCGGGTGCAATTGACTCTGGGGCTTTGAAGGAATTCATCGAGTCCTCCGGAGACGGAGCTAACGTGCTTTCAAGAATCTCGAGCAGGACACCGCTGCGGCGAGTTGGCAGACCCTTGGATGTGGCACAAGCTGTAGCATTCTTGGCCAGCGACTCGGCCTCCTTCATTACAGGACAAAGTCTCGTTGTTGATGGAGGCGCTACAGGTCTCCTTGGAACGGAGGTTGAATGAGTCGTGTCCTGAGCGACCTTGATTTTCGAAAAATTGAGATTGAAGATCTGTTGCTGGTGGAGTCAGTGCGTGTGCATGCTAAATCTAGCGTCATTAGCTTTGTGGACATCGATTCTGGGGCACTTTGGCAAATGACGAGTCATGGTTTCCAAAAGCAACAAGTTGCTCCGGAGCTGGGATTTGCTGAACCTTTAGGTAGCGACGCATTCCTTGTGGGAGCGGGTCGTCGACTAGGACTGGTGGCACCCGGCTCAGACACTATTTGGTCTCCCCCTCTTCTTCCCAGGGGACAAAGATTCAACGACGCGACTATTGACTCTCTGGGCCGTCTAATCGTCGGCACCCTCACTGTCGATCCTGACCAGAGTCGCCTTGATAATCGACTCTTTGTTTTGGAAAGTGACGGTACTTTAGCCTCGATTCGGCGTGAAGTGGGGCTATCAAACGGCATTGCTGTTGAACCGCAGAGCGGTGATTTGTTTCATGTTGATACGACCTCCTCCACTATTCACAGGATTCCGCTCGACCCAAAATCAGCCGAATATGGTGATCCGGAGCTTATGCATCAGTTTGCGAACGGGGAGAGCCCTGACGGGTTGCTTATGTTGGAAACTGGTGAGCTTTTGGTTGCTCTTTGGGGGAGCGCAGCGCTTGCTACCCTCGACATCACTAGGGGTGAAATCGAGAGAGTTTCGGTGCCGCCACTGTTTCCCACAAGCGTCTGCATATGTAACCGTGCTGGGGAGCTAATTTTGGGGAGCGCTTCACAGCCTCGGGACTCAATGCGAGCAAATGCTGCTCCAGGTGCACTGTGGAAGTCCACGATAGAGTTATCTCAAGTACCCTATTTTGCGTGGAATCCGGTTCCCCTGCGAGCAATTTCCCTAGGAGATTAATTCTGTTTCGTGATGATGTAGTCGTGATTCCCGCCCGGATGGGCAGTACGAGGTTTCCGGGTAAACCACTTGCTTCAATCTTGGGTGAGTCGATGTTGCATTGGGTTGTTCGGAATTCGGTGGACGCCGTGGGAGCCTCTCGGACCTTTGTAGCCAGCTGCGACGCCGAAATCATCGACGCCGCCAATTCCATGGGGGTAAGAGGGGTTACAACCTCACCGAGCCATGACCGAGCAAGCGATCGAACGCATGAAGCGGTGGAGATACTCGTCAGTGAGGGAGTAAGTGTTAAAAACGTCCTCATGTTGCAAGGAGATGAGCCAACGATTCAACCCGAGGATATCCGGATGGGCATCGAGATCCTAAAAAAGAAAGGTGAAAACACCATTGTCAACCTCATGGGCGAGATTTCGGATCGTGATGAGTGGGAGAATCCCAACACAATCAAGGTAGTTGTGGGAGAAGACGGGTCGGCTTTGTATTTTTCTCGGTCTCCTATTCCTCACGGTCTTCAATCTCCTCCGGTTGAAGCGTACAAACAGGTTTGCGCAATCGGGTTTACGCTGCCCGCTCTGCGGTTGTTTTCTAGCCTGAATCCGAGCCCTCTTGAGGTTGCTGAATCAGTCGATATGTTGAGATGGCTTACATATGGCCACCCGATCGCAATGGTCAAAATTAACGCTCGCACCCACCCAGTTGATGTGCCCAGTGACATCGCTGTAGTCGAGGAAATTTTGTCGAAGTCTCATATTAATGGTGGCTAGATACCGGGGTCGTTATCTATTTGGCGAGTGGTTGGCTACTTTGCGGAGACTGTGGCGCAGAGTATCGAAAGGAGATGCACGAATCTCACGTACAACAACAAAAGTCTCCTCTAACCTCTTTCTGAAATATGTGAGAAAAAAGCTAATTGGACGATTCGAGTTTAGTCGGCGAAACGACTGGCGTCGGACCGTTGGAGAGGCGCTATTTGAATGGCACAGCGGCAGAGTTAGCCATGAAACGGCGTCAAAGTCCCTCGTTTCCATCCTCTCGGGATTAAGCCTAGATCGGGTCTCCTGGGAAGACTTAATCTTGACAAGTCGGTTCGCTATGGCTGTTGGTCTATTTCAGGTTAGTTATGATTTTCATACGGCGAGCTGGCAAGCGCTCAATCAATCTGCCAGGAAATTTGAGTCGGCAGCTCTCCGCTTCGCAAAGTTGAAGCAGTCTCTTTACCGGGGGCAAATACGTATCGCAGCTGAACAATTGAAACAGCTCCAAGACTCACGAACACACGAATTGGCTGGCTCTCCGCTCGAAACAGTCGACTGGTACATCCAATGTTGTCTTGGTCGAAACGTTCAACGCAAGAGCCACATGTCCCCCTCCCGCGTCGACGTTTTATGGGGTGAGGCTGTCTGTGGCCGAGACGTACTTCTTGTTGGACCGGGGGCTACGCACGAATTGCCTGAACTACCCGAAGAATACTTGGTCGCAAGAGTCATCGGGCCTGGCGTCTATGAATGGCAAGACCCCAGTGACTTAGTGTTCAACAAGACCGACGCTGTGTATTCGATTCCAGAAAACCTGCTCCCGGGTGCGATGCGCGCCCGTCCGAATCTACAAAAAATGGTGGAGAAATTCGGCTTTGTCAATATCAAGAAACGTGACGTGCTTCTCGCGCCTAATTCGCGGCCAGTTGAGAGTTTTTGGCAATTGTTTTCCTTCGGACATCCTCAGATGATTCCTTTGATGGTGCTTGATGTTCTGGCGCATGGAGGTCGCCCCGTTGTTGTGGGCAGTGATTTTTTTCAGTCGTCTGTTGCATATCGTGACTCTGAAAGAAGGAGTCCAGAGGGTAGAGTTCAAAGTGCAAATGGGTCCGATGGGGGCGAATTTGACAGGACCGCCTTGATGGCTTCTCATAATGTGTTCGAAAACTGGTCAATTATCAGGAATCTTGTAAGAGCTGGTTTGGTTCGTGGCGATGAAAGATTCTTGAATGCTTGCGCGCTTTCTCCGGAGGAGTTGTTTCGTCGTTACGATGAAACCCTGGGGAAGTATCGGATATGAGGTTGTTAGAAGAAATCAGACGGAGGCAATCGCCTGAGACTCCTGGGGATATGTTCTTGCACGGGGAGACAAAGAGCTGTTCCAGGCCCTGCACCTCCCGGTCAACCGACCCCAATCTGATGCCGATTATTTACATCAGGCCAATTGTTACTAATGCAAGATTGTCAAAGATTGGGTGTTGTTCTGCGGCAGCGGCGAAGTCGTTGTTCACTAAGGAAAAGCTATTCCCTCGACGAATATGCAGCTAGCTCTGAGCAAAACACAATTTTTATTGGCCGATGCATCGCAGCTATCGGGGAATATTGCGCGGAAAATCTGTGACTCCAAAGGATTCTTGGCATTGACCAGAAGCAGCCAGGGGGGAGGAGTGGCGTGCAACTGAAGTCATATTTTAAAGGTAAAGCCTTTCGTGCCGGTAATTTGGGCCAATTGATTCTGCATGCGGGTCTTCATAAGACGGGCTCCACAACTCTTCAAGCGTCCTTGCGGGAAGCAGGTGTGCTGTTATCGACTAACCGGAGTGATTTTCGGTCACATCTGTCGATCAAAGAAAAGCTCAAGCTCGCCCAGGCGCGAGGGTTGGTCGCGTCGAGTGAGCATTTTCTTGGTGAAATGATTGGCTTCTACGCCAGCGCCGGTGAAAGGATCGAATGGCTCGCGAGGACTTTTGATTCAGTGAACTTGATTGTGTATCTGCGCCCACAAATATCGTGGCACGAATCAGCGTTTGCGCAATTGATTCAACAGGGAACGTTCATGACCGAAAAGGAGTATGTTGAGTTGGCTCGGAAGAGTCGAGTCGCGGATTTTCGGAGTCTCGTTCGCCTGATTGGGGGTCTCAACAGGTTCGCGGCAACTGGGTGGGTACGATTCTCAGCAGATGTGGTGGATGACTTCTCAAGCATCCTTGGTTACTCGCTCCCCCGAGTTGAGAGTCAAAACCTCTCTCTTCATCCAATTGCTCTTGAAGCCATGCGAAGACTGAAAAGCACTCGAAAGTTCAGCCAGGCCGAAATGAGACAGAGGCTTGCGCGGTGGGTACCGGAGAATGCCGCTAATTTTTCTGTTTTCTCTCCAGAAACGCAGTCCTACTTCCTTTCGAAAGAGCCAGAGTGGTTAGAGTGCGCCCAAATCCTCTCCACTTTCCAAGAAATCCCTGCAGGCTGGGAACATGCATTCCCTCGTCAAATCAAGCCTTGGGCTAAAGCAAATTTCAGTCAAGAACACATGAATTCGGTGCTAGCTCTGCTTCAGGAGGAAGGCCCTGAATCCCCCGAACATGGGTCCTAGATTCTGCCACTTGCTATCAGCTCAAATGTCCTGGTTTCCTTCCATACGAGCAAGTGGGGTTCGGAAGCACCGCATCCATAGGTACGAACACCATACCTACGAGTTCGTTGCTACTCTTCCTCTGAATACTATTGCGGTCAAGCATTCAACTCCACGTTCTAGCGGGTAAATTGATGTATTTCTCGAGGCCAACTAAGAAACTTTGACCATGTGAAGTCATGCTGAAGTCTGAAAAAGCCTCATTCGTCCCCAGGTCCACGCTTACCCCTGAGAGTTGGGCTATGTAGGTGGCAATCTTTGAAGAAGTTTTGGTCGGAGCTCACTTTACGATTTTCTTGCCGACTTCCGGAGCCCGATACTTACCCTAGAAGGTACCTAGAAAGAGTCTTTTGCCTGACAGGTAGAGCCTAAGGGGTGTCAGACAGACTTGTTTGACGACATAGCAACTTCATTTTCGTCTCAATGAAAAAACCGCTTCTTCTAACGCTACGCTCTCCTAATCCATGGTGGCCGAACTAAGATTTGCAGGCCAGCTTATTCCGAAGGAACATTGCAATTTTTTAATTTTAGTTTTAGGAGGGGGAAAATTTCATAGCCCGCGTAGGCGCAGTACGAGGGATGAGCATGTCGAACACGGGGTGCTATCGGCCTTAGAGTTTAGAGCGCCTAAGGACGAAGCCGCGAATTGAGATTGACCGGAACCACTTGATCCTCTCAAATTTCTCGCGGTCGGACTTTTGGTTGTTGCATTCCCAGAGCGTTTTTGGATAGTAAGAGTAACTTTAAAGGTGCTGGTCAGACGAAAAATGAGGCGAGGTTTCGAAGTTACGAAGCAAGAATTCGAGAATCGAAAAGCGGAAGGGTATTCTTGAAGACTTGTGACCACGCGCTGAATGCCAGCTGCGAATCATTCGATACAACGATTCTAGATGAGGGTTATAGGAATGGCTAAAAAAGTAGTCCTCATCGCCGAAGAGCTCTCACCAGCAACCCTTGAGGCTTTGGGTCCGGAATTTGACATTCGCCATGCTGATGGCGCGAACAGGGCTGAGCTTCTTCACGCTCTAGTCGATGCTCATGCGGTCTTGATCAGATCAGCAACGCAGATGGATTCCGAGGCCTTAGCGGTCGCTAGGAACCTGAAGGTGATTGCTCGAGCTGGTGTAGGGCTTGACAACGTTGACATCAAGGCAGCCACTGAGGCTGGTGTCATGGTGGTCAATGCACCCACCTCGAACATCGTGAGCGCTGCGGAGCTCGCCATTGCCCACATCCTGTCTCTCGCTCGCCACATTCCTCGCGCCCACGCATCTCTCGCCGCTGGCGAATGGAAACGCTCCTCCTTTACCGGTGTTGAACTTTTCGACAAGACCATCGGAATTATTGGTTTGGGTCGCATCGGCGCTCTCGTGGCAGAGCGTCTTGCCGGGTTTGGTGTTCGCCTCATCGGATTTGACCCCTATGTCCAGCCTGCCAGGG
>Ga0181555_1004478_pt1 | contig 10714 bp, 10 predicted proteins | sample 011ome_15_FD_145601 | JGI IMG/M metagenome (GOLD analysis project Ga0181555, IMG submission 145601) | Coastal salt marsh microbial communities from the Groves Creek Marsh, Skidaway Island, Georgia - 011504AT metaG (spades assembly) | ecosystem: Environmental > Aquatic > Marine > Intertidal zone...
TTTTTTCTCAGTCAATTCTTTTGCAAATGAAGAGCTTTATTTATGCAAATTAGATACTAAGTTCTATGAAACAGATAAAAATGAATGGAGTCAAAAAATTATTGATTATGATTTATTTATCTCTGGTAAGTCAGAAATTAAAATTTTAGATAGGCAAACAAACCGATTTTTACAGTCATTTGAAGTAATACAAAATGATGAAAGAGCTTTAGTGGGATATTTCTTAAATAACAGAATGATAAATATATTTACCTTTAATAAAACAACTCTATATGCAAAATATTCCAATATGTATTTTGATGAACAAGGTGGTGGTCAAATAGGTGTTGGCCAATGCTACACTAAAACTATTTAAATTATTATTTACTTGGTTTTGCTAAAATTAAGTTTGGATCAAATATGGTAATTTTTATTCTTGAATACCATTCAGATACTGCCACTATCTCTTCGTCAGTAAGCATTTGAGCAATAATTGACATTTGAGGGTGAGCAAGTCTGTTGGTTTTATAATCCTGAAGTTTAGCTATTAAATAATCTTTATGTTGTGCGGTTAAGTTAGGAATAATAACAGAATTTCCACCAGAGGCTGCCACTCCATCTAAACCATGGCATGCAGAACATATCGTCTGCGCTTTTTCTTTACCTATTTTAATCTCATCAGTTAAATTTGAGCTTACTGTTGCAGCAACTGAACCTGTTTCAGCTTGGGTATCAGCATAGGACAATGATGAAAATGTAAAAAATAAACTAGTTAAAAAAACTATAAAAACTTTCATTAATTCATTCTGGTATGACTAATAATCTTTATTGCTTCAACAAGTTTTGCTTCACCTTCTTTTAATTTTCCAGCATCACATAAAGCTTTGCCCTCGTCTTTAAGGGCTTTAATCTTATCAAGGTCTGCTTGTGTATATTTGTATTGTTTTTTTCCATACTCTCTTTCAGACTCTTTCCAGATTGAATTTTGATAGTACTTGCACAGGTAATCCGGAGAATTTAAGTACGCTTGATATTCTGCTTCCGTCATACATTTGCTGTCTCTTACTTGCTTAAATTCTCCATCCTCAGTCCAATTAGCAAGTCCACTACAAATTTTTTGTTCACCATCGCTTGCAGCATTTGCCGCAAAGCTACTTAGAAATAAGAAAGTAATTAAAAGTAAAATTTTTTTCATTGTTTATTTTTTTTTGTTTTGTAATTTTTTATTAAAAAAGGGACCGTCAATCAACGGTCCCTTTTAGATATATTTATTAACCTTCGTAAGATATTCTATAAATAACTCCAGCTTTATCGTCTGAAACTAATATAGAACCATCAAAGTATTGTTGAACATCAACTGGTCTACCTAAGTAAGTACCCATTTCAGTCATCCATCCTTCAGCAAATGGCTCATGCTTAGTAGCATTACCTTTGTTATCAAGATATGTAACCATTACTCTAGCACCTCTAGGTTTCACAGCATTCCATGAACCATGTTGTGCACTAAAGATTGCATTATGGTATTTTTTTGGAAACTGTTTTCCAGTATAGAACATCATTCCAAGGTCAGCAGCGTGAGCTATTGTTTCAATTTGTGGCTTACAATAGTTATCCGCATATGCTTTTGGAATATCTTGTCCTTTATATTCATTAGTTCTAACATCACCTCCACCATAGTAAGGGTGACCATACCAAACATTAGATCCTAACTTACAAACTTTGTTGATTTCTCCTGGAGGTGTTTCATCTCCCATACCATCAACTTGGTTGTCAGTGAACCATAATGTTCCATCTTTAGGATTGAAAGCATGTCCAACTGAGTTTCTCACTCCAATTGCAACTACTTCTCTTTCAAGTTCTCCTGGGAATCTATTAAATCTAATAATTCCTCCGATACCAACTTGATCATAAAGTGGATATTTGTCTGGTCCTGCAACGTTAAAAGGTTGACCCATACTTACATAAAGTTTGTTGTCAGCTTTGTTAACTGCACAAACTCTTGCTGTGTGATTGTATGACTCTTCTTCAGGTGGAATTAATCCGCCTTGATCAATGATAGGGATTGCAACTGTGTCTGGACTTTCCATAAAGAACTCAGCAGCTGGGAACCATAATACTCTGTTTCTTTCTGCTACATATAAATGTCCATCATCACTGAAGCAAACACCATTTGGAATATCAAACTTCACACTTGGACTAAATTGCTCAACTGTGTCTGCGATATCATCCATATCTCTGTCTGTTGCTTGCCAAACTTTATCTTTTCTTGTTCCTATCCATACAGTAGTTTTATTTCTAGCAACTGCCATATGTCTTGCATCAGGCACTACAGCAAATAAACTAATTTTGAATCCTGGAGGCATTTTAATTTTTGGTAAAATATTTTTCTTAATATTTTCCGCAAATTTAGTGTCTTGAGGGATTACAATACCAGGCTCAGTACCTGTTTTTTGAAAATTACTTAATTTTTTTACATTCTCATCACTGAAAGCTACAGTAGAAAAAAAAGATAAAAAAACAGAAGTAATTAATAACGAAGTTATTTTTTTCATTTATTATTCTCCTCTTAGTTTTTTAAAAAATTATTTTCAATGATTTCAAAGTACATTTCAAGAAGCAAATTTATTTACAACTTACAATTGATTCAATTAAAGTTGAAATATCAACCTTAGTTAACTTTATTGGTACAATTCCCGGTCTTAAAAAATTCATCAATATTATCTATCGCTAAATTAGCCATTGCTGTTCTTGTATGTTTTGTGGCACTTCCAAGGTGGGGCAAAATAAACACACTTTTAATTTTTAAATATCCAGGATTTAAATTTGGCTCTCCTTTATAAACATCTAATCCTGCTGCATAAATTTTTCTTCGGTGTAATGCATCAATTAAAGCTTCATCATCAACTATATCTCCTCGAGCAACATTAGTAATCACAGCACCTGTTGGAAAATACTCTACTGTTTCTTTATTGATTAAATTTACTGTTTCTTTTGTTGCAGGACAACAAATTGACAAAACATCAGAAACTGAAAATAAACTTTTTAAACTGTCATGATAAATAGCACCTTGCTCTTTATCTTCACTTAACTTTGATCTGTTATGATAATGAATAATCATTCCTAGGGATTTTGCTATTTTAGCAATTTTTTGACCAATTCTTCCCATACCTAAAATACCTAATCTTGAGCCTGTTAATTGCTTTCCAATTAAATAATCAGCAGACCATTTCCAACTACTTTCTCTAGCCGCTTCAATTCCTTCTGAGACCCTTCTGCATGCTCCTAATATTAATAAAATTCCTATTTCAGCAGTTGCATCAGTTAAAACCTCTGGGGTGTTGGTGACAGCAATACCTCTTTTTTTTGCTGCTTCTAAATCAATATTTCCAAAACCAACTGCAAAATTAGAAATGACTTTTACTGAATCTGGTAATTTATTAATTGTTTCAGCATCCATTTTATCAGTTAGGGATGTTAAAACTGCGTCGCAACCTTGACTTAATTCTATTAATTTTGATTGTGAGTATAGTTCATCATTATTATTAAATTTTGTTTCAAATAATTCAGCAGCTTTTTCTTCGGATGCTTTTAATAATTTTCTAGTAATTAAAATTTTCTTCATAATTAATTCCCTTGTAGTGCTTTTGGTTTTGGTCCCCCTGTATACCAATCTAATAATTCAATTGTATGCAAAATAGGTGTTTTAGTACCATGAGATATTTGAGTTATGCAACCAATATTTCCGGTTGAAATAAAATCAGGTTTTAAACTCTCTATATTTTTTACTTTTTTTTCTAAAAGTTGTTTTGCAATTTTTGTTTGTAAAATATTATAAGTTCCAGCAGACCCACAACAAATATGTCCTTCTGGAATTTCCATCACTTCATTTTCTGTTTTATTTAATAAATCTATTGGTTGACTATGAACTTTTTGACCATGCTGCATTGAACAAGCAGAATGATATGCAATTTTATATTTTTTTGATTTTGTTTTAATATCTAATTTTAAACTCTCATAAATATATTCAGAAACATCTTTTGTTAATTCAGATATTTTTTTAGCTTTTTTACTAAATTCTTTATCATCCTTAAAAATAAAACCATAATCTTTCATGGTCGTTCCGCAACCAGACGTATTTGATAAAATTGCATCCAAGTTTCCTTTTTTATACTCTTCATACCAAATATTTATATTATTTTTAAAGTCTTGATGGGCTTCTTGCTCTTTACCTAAATGATGAGTTAAAGATCCACAACAACGAATTTTTTTTGGAACAATTACCTCAACCCCATGTCTATTTAATAATCTTATTGTAGACTCGTTAATTTGAGGTGAAATTTCTTTTTGGACACAACCCGTTAATAACGCAACTCTTGCAATTTTTTTCTTACCCTTAACTTCATAAAGCTCTTTTTCTTTTAAGGTTTTTTTAGGGAAATTATTTGGCATTAAATTCATCATATCTTTTATTTTATTAGGCAATAAAAATTGAAAAGGTTTTGCAATTTTTACTAGTAAACTGGATAATCTGAAATAATTTCGATTTACCAAAATAGTAGATAAAAAATTTCTTGTTAATCGATCAAAAAATGGTCTCTCATAATTTTGCTCTATATATTTTCTACCATGATCAATGACATGCATATAATTTACCCCGGCAGGGCACGTGGTCATACAACTATAACAGGATAGACATCGATCAATATGTTTAACAACTTTTGGGGTTGGTTTTTTATTGTTCTCCAACATGTCTTTAATAAGATAAATTCTACCTCTTGGGCCATCAAGCTCATCCCCTAATATTTGATGAGTTGGACAAGTAGCATTGCACATTCCACAATGAACACATTGCTTAAAAATTTTTTCTGTAGATCGATTATCTGAGTCTTTTAATTGTTTTGAAGAAAAATTAGTCTGCATCAGATTCCTCTATACATTTTTCCAGGATTAAATATCCTTTTTGGATCAAAACTTTTTTTAATTTTTTCAGATATTAAAAGTCGTACATCATTGATGGTAAATAAAGTTTCTTCATAATCATATTCGTCTGAAGTTTTAACAATAGTTAAATATCCACCATAATCTTGCGAAATCTTTTTAAGTTCTTTAATTTTCATATTTTTCTTTGCTGGTACTTCTACCCAAAATAAGGAGCCACACCAATCAATATAATACTTAAATTTATTTCCCAAAAATTGCATCATTTTAACTCCATTTGAAGGAGTAATCACCAATCGAATTAAATTATTTTTTGTTTTAGAAAAAAGTTCAAGGTTATTTATTTTTTTCCAGAAAGGTACGGATTGGTAAACATCAAGTACTGTAGTTTTATATTTTTCTAAGTTTAATTCTTTGGTCAGTGCTTTGATTTTTTCATTAATTGAAATCTTATCACCCTCCACCCTTATTGCTAAAAAAGAGCCTTCGTATTTTAAATCGTTAAATTTAAATACTACATCCCTATTTTTTTGAAAATCATCTTCATTAGGCTCTAATGGGATATAAACAGCTCCTGAAATTTCACTGCTTGAACTTGACATTTGATTAAATAATTCGAAAACTGTTTTTTTATCATCAACATATATTGCTATAGTGTTTGATAATTTTTTTTTAGGCAGAACCTTTAGGGTAACTTCGGTTAATGCAACCAATGTACCAAATGATCCTGCTATAAGTTTAGATAAATCATAACCTGTTACATTTTTAACAACAGTTCCTCCAGACTTAATTATATCTCCTTTGCCATTAACACCCTTAAATCCTAGTATGTGGTCTCTAACACTACCAACCTTAAACCTTCTAGAACCAGCAAAATTACATGATAAATAACCTGCTATTGTTCCTTTATTCGATTTTCCATTTTCTAAAAAACCAAAGTCAATTGGTTCGAATGCTAACTCTTGATTATTTTTATCCAATGCTTTTTCAATTTCTTCAATTGGCGTACAAGCTTTAACTTTTATATAAAGTTCTTCTGGTAAATATTCAATGATACCAGAGATTTTAGACATAGATAATGTATTAGCTGATTGAGTTTTGTTTCCAATGAAACTTTTAGAGTTTGTGCCTATCAGCTCTGTAGAAGAATTTTTTTTATATAATTCTTTTATTAAATCTGAAACTTCCTGTTCATTTTTAGGGTAAAAAATATTGTTAGAATCTTGGAAGATCTGGGAATTTATTTTTACTTTTGTGGACATGAACCCTTCCTTCCTCTGCACATTTTCTAAGTATTGGATAAACTTTTCCTGGATTTAGTAAGTTTTTTTCATCTAATGCTTTTTTAATGTCAAGTTGTTGTTGAATATCGTTATCATTAAACATTTCACACATTAGTTCTCGCTTTTCTACACCTACCCCATGCTCACCAGTTATCACCCCACCTAATCTCACACATGTTTTTAAAATTTCAGCTCCAAATTCTTCTGTTTTTCTTAATTGTTCTTTATCACTACCATCAAACATTATAAGTGGATGTAAGTTACCGTCACCAGCATGAAAACAATTTGCGACTAGTAAATTATATTTTTCAGAAAGTTTTTTTATTTCTAATAAAGCTTCAGCTAATTTTCCTCTTGGAATAGATCCATCCATACAATAATAATCTGGCGCCATTGCTCCGCAAGCTGGAAAAGCAGCTTTTCTGCCAGCCCAAAATGAAAGTCTTTCTTTTTCATTTTTACTTAATTTAAGACTAGAACAATTATTCTTCTTGCATATATCGCTTACTTTTTTTAATAATTCATTTACTTCTGACTCTGTTCCATCAAGCTCAACAATTAATAAAAGTTCTGCATCTCTTGGATAACCTGCTTTACTAAAATTATCCGTTGCTTCAATTAAAGCTTTGTCCATAATTTCCATTCCGGCAGGGACAATTCCACTTGAAATAATTTCTGAAGCTGCATCTCCACCTTCTTTTATAGAGGGAAAACCAATTAATGCTGCTTTAACCACTTGTGGTTTCTTTAAAATTTTTACAGTTACCTCTGTAATTACTCCTAATAAACCTTCAGAGCCACAAATTAATCCCATAATATCATAGCCTTCTTGATCTAAAGTTTTGCCACCTATTCTGCAAACTGTTCCATCCATCATAACCATCTCTACACCCAAAATATTATTTGTGGTTGTTCCATATTTTAAAGAATGAACACCGCCAGAATTTTCAGCAACGTTACCACCTATTGAACATGCAAGTTGGCTAGAAGGATCAGGTGCATAATAAAAACCTTTGTGTTGTACCGCATGAGTAATTCCTAAATTAGTAACACCAGGTTGTGTAACTACACACTTATTTTCAAAATCTATTTCTAATATTTTATTAAATTTTCCAAGACCTAAAAGAACTGCATCTTGCAATGGTAAAGCTCCTCCTGATAAACCAGTCCCAGCCCCTCGTGGCACAACTTTAATATTTTCCTCATAGCAATACTTCAAAATTTTACTAACTTCTTCAGTATTTTCAGGTAGCACTACGGCTAGTGGAGTTTGTGTATAAGCGGCTAAAGCATCAGTTTCATATGGTTTAATCTCATCAGCGTGACTTAAAACATTTTCTGGATTTATTAAGTTAGATAATTTTTTTACAATTAAATCCTTGTTATTAAGAATAGATCTATCTATTTTTGGTAACGCTAATTCACTCATTTTAACCTAACATTTTTTTTAAATTTTCTAATGCCTTAGAAATATTATCTTGAGATGCTGCAAAGCTAAATCTTACATAATTTTTAGAAGTTTTACCAAATGCAGAACCTGGAACTATTGCTACTCCCGCCTCATGCATTGCTCTCTTACAAAATTCTGAACCATCCATTCCAGTTCCAATAACTTTTGGAAAAGCATAAAAAGCTCCTCCTGGTAAGCTACATTCAACACCAGGTAAACTATTTAAACCTTCATGAATTAATTTTCTTCTTTGTGTAAATTTTTCCATCATTTCGTGAATGGAGTCATCCGAGCCATCTAAAGCTGCAATACCTGCAAATTGTGCAGCTGCATTAACACAAGAAACACTATTAATTAATAACTTATTAATATGTCCAATAAGTTCTTCAGGCCAAAAACTCCAGCCTAATCTCCAACCAGTCATTGAATAAGCCTTGCTCCATCCCTCTAGAACTATCAGTCTGTCTCTTAGTTCGGGGTAGTTGAAAAAAGTTGGCATTTCTTTTCCATCAAAAATTTGTCTACTATAAATTTCATCACTTAAAATTGTTACATGAGGGAATTTTTTTAAACCTTCTGCTAATTTATCTATCTCTGATTTTTCAACAAAACTTCCTGTCGGGTTATTGGGATTGATTAATATTAGCAATCTAGTTTTATCAGTAATTAAAGACAAAATTTTATCTGCACTAAATTTCAAATCCTTATCTTCTGTTAAATCATAAGGCACTGCTGTTGAACCCGTATAATTAATCATAGATTCATAAATTGGAAATGCTGGAGTTGGATGAATAATTTCTACACCAGGTTCACCAAAACATTGAATTGCATAATGCATCGTTGGTTTTCCACCTGGCATGATTATAATTCTTTCTGGATCAATATCTTGATTATAAAGTTTTTTAATTTTTCTTGTTACTGATTGTCTGCATTCTAATATTCCGTTAGACAACACATAACCATGATGACCATCGTCTAAAGCTTTTTTTGCAGCCTCAACAATATGTTTTGGAGTTTTAAAGTCAGGTTGTCCTAATCCCAGATGGATCATTGGTTTACCTTGTGCTTCTAGTTTTTTTGCTTCAGCTAAAACACTAAAAGCTGTCTCTGTTCCCAATCTTTCAAGACTTTTCGCTAATTTCATAATTATTTCCTATAAATAAGTTTTGATCTATTTAATTCACTTAAATTTTTACAACCCATTAAAACCATATTTCTATTTATTTCATCATGCATGTTTTGAAGTAATTTTTCAACTCCAGCTTGGCCACCAGCGCTTAATGCAAAAAGAAACATTTTACCAAAACTGCAGGCTTTAGCACCTGCTGCCAGAGCTTTTAAAACATGAGTTCCTCTTCTGACCCCACCATCTAAAATAATTTCTAATTTATCACCCACTGCGTCGGATATTTCTTTCACCTGATCAAATGGAGATCTAGACCCATCTAATTGTCTACCACCATGGTTTGAAATCATAATCGCAGTACAGCCAATATCAATTGCTCTTTTAGCATCCTCTACTGACATCACGCCTTTTAAAGCAAATGGACCATTCCATTTTTTCACACAATATTCAGCATCCTTCCAGTTCATAGCAGGATCATATTGCTCATTAATATATTCGATTACTGATTTTGCAATATTGGTACCCTTATCTGTCTTAGTTGCAACATTTGCTAGTTGGAATTTTTCATGTGTAAAATAATTAAAAACCCATTTTGGATGCATTGCAAAACTAAATAAACTTTGCAAAGTTAATTTTGGTGGTGTTGTAAACCCAGTTCGATGATCTCTTTCTCTATTGCCCGCAACAAGAGTATCTACGGTTAAACACATGCCATCGTATCCGGCAATCCTGCATCTATCAATTAAATCATCAGTGATCGATTGATCTTTATGAACATATAATTGAAACAATTTTGGACCATTTGAAATTTCTGCTATTTCCTCAATAGTATTGTTTGCCATAGTTGACATGCTATAAAAAGTTCCAAACTTTTCTGCTGCTCGAGCAGAAGCTTTATCACCATCATGATGGTATAATCTTTGCATAGCTGTTGGTGATAAAAATATTGGCATTTTAATTTTTTTTCCAAAAATTGTCGTCGATAAATCTGGCTTTCCTACACTCGCTAAAACATTAGGAATTAAATCGCAGTCATTAAATGAGTCTGTGTTTCTCTTTAAAGTAGTTTCGTCATCAGCCCCACCATCAATATAATGAAAAATTGGTGAAGGAAGGTTTTTTTTAGCTAATTTTCTAAAGTCACTAAAATTGTGACAATTTTTTAAATTCATAATGTTATTTTAAAATTTTTTAAGGAAATTAAACATATAGCTATTTGCCCCAGGATTTTTATCTCCTAAACTAGCATTAGATATATGGTTATAAGATAATCCTAATTCACTATTTTGAAAAAGATTTAATGAAAATTGTAATTCACTTTTAAACTCAATGATATGACCCAAGTCTTTTCCATCACCTTCAAAATATAATCCAGGAGTAAAACTTGGAGTAAAATTAATTGCACCTAACTTATATTGGGCCTGTACACCTGTATAAATATAAGAGGCACTATCAGCGGTTATCATACCACCAGTAATAGGTGACAAATTACCTAAAAAAGTATCCCTATTTAAATTTTCATTTTGATGTTGAAAACCAATTAGTGTGGCTCTCTTACCGTCATCACTAAAATCAAACATCCCGGTATAAACATTAAACTCTGTATTTTTAATATCTGACTTCATTTCATCTGCATTCAAAGAAAACGCAGTTATAAAAATTATGAAAAAAAGTAATAATTTATCTAAATTCATACGTTGCAATATACTTAATTTTTACTAATTATAAATTTTTTAAATATAATTACACCTCCAATTAGAAACAACAATAAGGGCAATAACCACAATAAATAAGTGCTTTTATTAAGGCCAGGATCATAGAGTATCCATTGGCCATATTTATCTTTAAGGAAATCATATATCTCTATTTCTGACAAACCTTCGTTTAATTTTTCATCAACAACTAATTTGAGGCTAATTGCAAACTCAGAGTCAGAGT
>Ga0181555_1004486_pt1 | contig 10702 bp, 7 predicted proteins | sample 011ome_15_FD_145601 | JGI IMG/M metagenome (GOLD analysis project Ga0181555, IMG submission 145601) | Coastal salt marsh microbial communities from the Groves Creek Marsh, Skidaway Island, Georgia - 011504AT metaG (spades assembly) | ecosystem: Environmental > Aquatic > Marine > Intertidal zone >...
AAATTAAATAATTTTTTTTGGTTTTTTAGCCTTGATTTAAAATCATCAAAACGAACAACTCAAACAGTTGTTGATAATTGGATCAATAAAAACAATTACTATAATAAAAAAAGTTGGGATTTTGACATCACTTCTAAGAGAATAATTTCTTGGTTATCCAATCATCAATTGACCTATGAAGATTGTGAGGAAGAATTTAAAAAAAAATTTAACCAAAGTATTCAAAAACAAACAAATCATCTTCTATATGAAATCAAAAACTTATCAGAAGTTGAAAATAAAATTGTTGGATGTGCTGCAATAATTTTAACAGGTCTGTCATACAAAGAAGAAGGTAAATATCTTGCTAATGGATTAGCTCTTTTAAAAAAGATAATAAAATCATCAATTGATAATCAAGGTTTTCCAAAATCTAGAAATATAAAACAATTAATCTTCTACTTAAAATATTTTATTTTAATTAGAGAATGGTTTAAAGAATCTCAAAATATAATTCCTGAATATATTGATGAAACGATATATTATCTTGGACAAAGTTATTCTTTTATTTGGCAAAACATCAATCAAGATCTTCTATTTAATGGTAATAATATCTCAAATAATAATGAGTTTGATCAATATTTAAGAAGACTCGGTTATGTATTTAAAAATGAAAGTAAAGAGATTGCAGGTTATGCCATTCTTAAAAATAAAAAGATTATACTAACAATGGATATAGGAGCAAGTCCTACCAATAGTTTTTCAAAATTTTATCAATCTGGTGCTCTTTCATTTGAAATTTTTTCAAATGGTAAAAAGCTAATTACAAACTCTGGATATTTTTCTAATAATAAAAACAAATTAAATAAAATTTCAAAGAGTACCGCTTTACAAAGCACTCTATCAATTGAAGATCACTCTTCTTGTGATTATAGAAAACTAGATAAGTCAAATTTTATTGTTGATAAAGGTATTCATATAATTAAAAAAAATTTGGTGTTTGAAGATAATTATTGGAAAATATCAGGTTCTCATAATGGGTATCTAAGAAAATTTCAAACTATTCATGAAAGAGAAATTGAATTTTATCCAGAACAAACAAAATTTATTGGTTTTGATAAATTATTAAGAAGAGATAATTCAAGAGAAATTAAATTTGATATAAGATTTCACTTAGAACCAAATTCAAAGGTAATGAAAACACAGGATAATAAGTCAATTTTAATAGAATTAGAAGATGAGGGCTGGAAATTTAGTTGTGATTATTTTGATATAAATATTGATAATGGATTATATTTAGGTAATAAAAATTCATATAAAGATAATCAAAACATATGCATATCGGGAATTAGTAAAGACAAGAGTCAAATCATTAAATGGGAAATTAATAAAATATAATGAAAAAAATAAAAACAGCTCTTATTTCAGTTTCAGATAAACAGAATTTAAAACCACTTCTTAGTTGTTTAAAAAAAAATAATATAAAAATTATTAGTTCTGGGGGCACTTATAAAGAAATTAAAAAATTAAAATTTAAATGTGTAGAAGTTTCTGAATTTACTAATTCACCTGAAATTTTAGAAGGTAGAGTAAAAACTCTTCACCCAAAAATACATGCTGGAATTTTAAATAAAAGAAACAGTAAAACGCATTTAATAGATATTAAAAATAATAATTTTGAAAATATAGATTTAGTTATTGTAAATTTTTACCCCTTTGAAGAGACATTAAAAAATACCAGAAATCACAATAAAATAATTGAAAATATTGATGTAGGAGGACCAACAATGGTTAGGTCAGCAGCTAAAAATTATAAAGATGTAACTGTTGTCACCTCTTCGGATCAGTACGATGAATTAATTGAAGAATTAAAAAAAAACAAGGGCTCTACTTCCCTAATATTTAGAGAAAAATTATCTAGAATTGCATTCACAGAAACCGCCTATTATGACTCAATTATTTCAGATTATTTTAATAAAAAAAATGGCGTAATTTTCCCTAAAAAAAAAACTTTTCATGCAAATCTTATTGAAACTCCACGTTACGGAGAAAATCCTCACCAACTAAGTGCAATTTATTCAAAAAATAATTCATTAAAAATAAATCAAATCCATGGAAAACAACTAAGTTATAACAATTATAATGACATATTCTCAGCCTTGACTATTTCAAAATCTCTACCAAAAAATATTGGAACCGTCATAGTTAAACATGCAAATCCATGTGGGGTTTCTATAAATAAGGATCATTTAATGAGTTATAAATTAGCATTATCGTGTGATCCAGTTAGTGCCTTTGGTGGAATAGTATCCTGTAATTTTAAAATAGGTAAAAATCTTGCATCAGAATTAAATAAATTATTTCTTGAAGTTGTTATTGCAAATGGTTTTGAAAAAAATGCACTAAGATTATTAAAAAAGAAAAAAAATTTAAGATTAATTGATGCTACAAATTATTCTTTCAAAGAAATATTAAGATTTATATCTTCAAATGAGGAGATATTGACACAAACAGAAGATTTAAAAAAATTTAGTAATAAAGATTTCAAAGTTGTTTCTAAAAAAAAACCAAGTGCAAAACAAATGAGAGATTTAATTTTTGCATTTAATATTTGTCGATATGTAAAATCTAATGCAATAGTACTAGCATTAAATGAAACGACTGTAGGAATAGGTTCTGGTCAACCAAGTCGCTTGGACAGTTGTCAAATTTCTATAGATAAAATGAAAAAATTTATGCAAACAAATGGTGATGTTGTTGCAGCATCGGATGCATTTTTTCCTTTTGTTGATGGAGTTGAAAAATTAGTTCAATCAGGTGTTACAGCTGTCATACAACCTTCTGGGTCTATTAGAGATAAAGAAATTATTAATTTTGCAAACGAAACTAATACAATATTAGTTTTTTCAAAAACTAGACATTTTAGGCATTAATTATTTGATCTATTTTTGCTGCTAAAATAAAATCATTTTCAGAAAGACCTTCTATTGCATGTGTTGTTATTTTTAATTCAGCATAACCCCATCCAAATGATATGTCTGGATGGTGTCCTTCTTCCTCTGATATTAAACTAACTTTATTAACAAAATTTTGACTTTCTAAAAAATTTTTAAAAATAAATTTCTTATTCAAAAAGAAAATGTTTTTTTTATCTTTTAAAATATCCCAACCATCAACTTTTTTTTGAAATTTATGTATTTCAGATACATCGAAAGGTAAAACGCCACCTTCACAGGGAACACATTTTTTATTTAAAAGATCATTCACTTATAAATTTTAACATAAAAACTGTTTTCTGCGAAATTCAATCTGATTAGATAATTTTTGCGAAATATGCTCTGATCTTAAAAGTTTCAAACTTATGTCTTTATAAGATGAATCATTTATAAACATTGCGTAGTTTAACCAATTGTTAATTATCAATAAATCAGAAATAGAAAAACCTGGTATTGTATTTACAAGCTTTTTTTGTTTTAAACCCTTTTTAATATCTGATTCAGTCTCTATTTCTTTCCATCTTTCATCATAATTCATGAAACTATTTGCCTTTACCTCTGTTTCTTTAAAATTTGGAAATATCTTATAAAACTCAGTACACCCTCTCTTAATACTTACATTATATTTTAAATACTTCTTTAAGATTGAATCAATAATATTTAAAATTTTAGTTGCTTCTTCCATACTTGAACAATAAACAAATCCCTTATAACTCCCACTCACCCCAGATCTCATTTCAATCATACACTTTCTCCAATTATTTTTTGGAAGTTTTAAATTATCAAAAATAAAAAATAATTTAATAAGCTCTTTTACATTTTGAGGTTCAATTTGAATCTTGAAACAACTAAAACAAAATTTTGGTATAATATTTGATTGATTAAAAACATCATGATGTCTTTCACAATCTAGGTTTTGAGAATTTCTTCTGTAAGTCTGTGTTTCAATATAATCAATTTCTTTAAAATCTTTTTTAGCATTACCTATTATTTGATAGGATTTTTGAAATAAGCTAGCTAAATTTTTGGTTTTTAATTTTTTTTCAAAATCATAATCCTTATGCAATTTTTTTAAACTATTATTTACAACAACAATTGAATTATTATTATTTGTATCGCAAAAAGTTAGTGATGAAATTATATTTTCTTTAGCATTTTTTACGTTGTTGTCATAACTTAATGCTAGAGAAAAATTATTTATTGCCTCTTTATATTTACCATATTCGACATCCAAAGTTCCTAAATTGTTATATGCATTTGCATACCTAGGATTAATTTCAATTGCTCTTTCAAAACATTTTTTTGCTTCTTTTTGTTTTCCCTTTTTTTGCAACAGTAACCCTAAATTATTATGAACATCTGGAATATCAGAATTGATTTCAATTACTTTTTCATAACAAATTTGAGCTTTATTGTCTTCTCCAACTTGCTCATATATCAATGCAAGATTATATTGCACCATTGCTAAATTAGGATTAATTTTTATTGCTTCTTCATAACATTTTTGTGCTTCTTCAATTTGATTTAATTTTTGAAATATTAACCCTAGGTTTTTATGAGCTTCAATAAATTTTGGTTTAAAACTTAAAATTTTTTTATATATTTTCTTGGCTTGATTTAGATTATTTACCTTTTGATGTTGAACAGCTAAATTAAATAACTCCTCTGTATTTAATTCATTATATTTTTTCATAATAATCAAAAAGAAATAATGGAGCGGGCAAAGGGGGTCGAACCCTCGACCTTCTCGTTGGCAACGAGACGCTCTACCACTGAGCTATGCCCGCATATTAAATTATTATTGAAAATAGAAGCTTTTTTTCAATTAAGCAAGGGACATTTTAAACCATAAAAATATTGTCAGTCTTAAATTGACTTAAAAAAAACAATCTCTTTTTTCAAATAATTCCTAAACTATTTTGATTTAATATAAACTTCTAAAAGTTTATTTTCAAAATCTCTTGTAAATTTCTTAGCGTCAAATAAAGGTGTATTTAGAATATTTTTATAAATATTTAATCTAAGATTATCCAGTTTATCCTGATTTTTGGTATATAATAAAACTTTTTCAATGTAGTCGATTTTATTTTTAGATATCAAAAATTCTAAATTTCCGTTTTTTAAAATACTTTCCCCACATCTGGAATTCATATGAAAACCTCTCATACCTATAACAGGTACACCTGACCATAATGATTCAAATGTTGTAACAACACCATTATATGGAAATGTATCAAGAGCAATATCAATTTCTTTATAATATTTAAGATGATCTTCTAATCCTTCTTGTTTTTTAAAAAACCTAATTGAATTTTCTACACCATAATTTTCGAACTTCTTTAAAATAATATCCTTGTTTACATTAAGTGAAGATTTTAAAATTAATTTAGAATTATTTACTTTTTTTAAAATCTTACTCCACACTTCAATTACTTCATCTGAGATTTTTAAGAAATTATTAAACGATCCAAATGTAAAATATTTATTTTTTTTATATGGAGCATCTATAAACTGTCTTTTTATTTGGAAGCCAGAATGACAGTTCCAAATATTTGACATTTTGATGATTTTTTCCGAATAATATTTGTCTTCGTTATTCTTAATTAAATTTTTATCAGAAATTAAATAATCTATATTTGAAAAACCAACAGTATTAGGGTAGCCAACCCACGAAATCTGTACTGGTGCTACCCTTGAATTAAAAATTTCTATTCTATCAGGATGAAATAAACCCATTAAATCAACTAAAATTTCAATCTTCTGATCTTGAAGCTTAGATATAATTTCTATGTTAGTAAATTTACTGAAATTTAACCACTTATTAAAATTATTTTTTAACTCTAATGAAGAACCATTTAAAAATGCATCATCAGTGAGTGATATCCCATAACTTTCAAAATTATTTTTATCCAAATTCAATAATACATTTTTAATCAACCAAGTAATAGAATGATTTGAAGTAAAATCTTTTGAAATAAACCCTATTTTAATTTTTTTATTTTCACTGTAATTTATTTCATTAATTTTTTTTAACTTATATTTTGAAAAAAATTTTATAGACTTTTTTGAATACTCAAAATATTTTTTTTGATCCCAATCGTAATCATAATTGTTTAGATACCCAAGGGCGCAGTAAACTACTTTTGACTTTGTCTTATTCTTAATTAATTCCTTTAATAATTTTTTAGCTTTATCAAGATCCAATAAATACTTATATAGATCTACTCCTGATTTAAATAATTTCTCATTATAACCAATATGATTTTGACACTTTTTAAATAAATCTTCTCCATCTTTAAAATAAACAACTATATCATCATATTTTTGAGAGTTTGCCACACATGTTGCAATAAAATTGCAGACGGCTTCTATTTTTTTTTCATTATTTTTAGAATATGAAAAGTAATTTTCAAAATCTTTAAGTGCAGAAATAATATCGGTTTTATTTTTATTTAATTTAAGAATTCTGCTTACAGCGCGTATGTTATATAAATCAGGATAATTTTGTAAAAAATGATTATTCGTATTAATTTTTAGAATTATTTCATCAAATTTCTTCTCATTAAAAAGATCATTTATATTATTTAAAAAAAGTCTTTCTAACATATTCCACTAAACAGTTACTTTAACCAATAATATTTATCTAAATAAATATCTAAAAGTTTATTATATTTCTTATACTTATCTTTATTATAAGAAAAAATATTTTGTCTAACTTGATTATTACTTAATGTCTTAATTAGTAAATTGCTTTTATTTTTGAACTTAAGCACATCTTTTGTCCAAGACAAATTACAAAAATCAAATATTCTCTTGGAATAAGTTTCTTGATCAGAAGTCAAAGCTTCTAAATCAATAGATAAAATATTACTTTGCTTTTTTTTTTCATAAAAAGACATTATTTTAACGTAACTATTTATATAAGATAAAATGTCTGAAATTGAGTGAGTCCATGGTAGATCCAGTAACATTGCTTGATAAATTGCAATCGCATTATCATTTAAATTTCTTCTACAATTAATAAATTTAGCATTTGGAAATATTTTTAATATTATCTCTATATTAAAAAAATTTTCTAAAGATTTATCAACAATAAATAAATCTTTTTCATCTTCAGCAAAATAATTTTGATATCTTTCAATTACATTTTTTTTTAAATTTTTAATATTCAATCTAATAAAATCATTTTCTTGATTAAAATTTTTATTAAATATTTGATCTTTAATCAAACTAATAGTTTCTGTATTAAAAATTGAAGTTTCACCCAAGGTTTTTATTTTGTGTCTTGCATTTCCAATCATTGATTCAATCAGCGTTGATCCAGATCTAGGAAGACCAATTATAAAAATTGGTGAGATACTATTTTTATTTTCATTTTTATAATTTGTATCTTCAAAACTTATTTTGTTAAAATGTTTTGATATTATTTTGTTGTAATAAAATAAACCTTGCAAGTTATGGTCTTTTCTTAATCCAAAGCATTGCTTCTGAAAAATATTAAGATGTTGGATTTCTAAATCATAATTTTTATTTTGTTTTGCTATTTTTGATAATAGATATTCTCTTAAAAAAATATTATTACTTTTAATATTTTTTATATCTTTACTAAATTTTAAAATATACCTCTCATCAATTGAGTATAAACCGTAATATCCTCTTGGTTCAAATTTATTTATTTTTACAACTTTTAAGTATTGCTTTTCAGCTGATAAAAAATTACCATTAACCAAATAAGCGCTGGCTAAATTAATAATAATCTCAATTGATTTTGGAGAAATTTTAAGAGCCAATTTATAATATTTAATACTTTCTTCAATTTCATTTAATTCAAAATAGGTAACTCCAAGAAAAAAATAATTTTCTAAAGAATAGTTGCCTTTTTTTAATTCATTTAAAAAAAAGAGTAATGCTTTTTTAAATTTTTTTTCTTGAATAAATTTTTTTCCTAAGCTGTTATCCATATAGCAATTTAAATTAAAAATGATATATTTTACTCTACTAAGTTATTAAAATGAAAATAAATAATCTTCCAAATATTATTCCGGTTTTTCCATTAAACAATTTTATAATATTTCCCAAAACTACTGTACCTTTAAATATATTTGAGCCAAGATATATTGAGATGATTAATGACAGCATGAGTTCCAACAAACTTATAGGTATGATACAACCTAAAAATTCTGTTAATAGAAAATTGGAACAAAACTTGCATAATGTCGGTTGCTTAGGAAAAATAATTAGTTTTAAGGAAACAGATGATGGAAGATATTTTATTGAACTTAAAGGTTTAATTAGATTTAAAATTTTAGAGGAGTTAAATACATTAAAAAAATATAGGGAATATAAAATTGATTATAAGGCTTTTGATCATGACCTTGATGAAAAAAAAGAAGAGCTAAAGTTTTCTGATCTTGAGCTAATCTTTAAAGATTTAAAGTCTTTGTTTGAAAAAAGGGGCTTTATAATTAACTGGAAAGATCTTGAAAAACAAAATTTAGATGAAACTATAAATGCTTTAGCAATGGCCGCACCGTTTACATTGGAGGAAAAACAGGTTTTATTGGAGGCAGAAAATCTTAATATAAGGAAAAACAAAATAGCAGATATTCTAAGTACATACACATACGATGTTTTCGACAATACAACTCTTCAATAAATTAAAATAAAACACCCTTATCAGCAATTTTAGCAAACATTTTATTAATTGAAGATTGACTGCCAACAAGTTTAACTGACTTACTTAAAAGACTAGTTCTTGTTTTTCTTTCAACATTAAAAAATTCATGAATTAAATCTATTCCATTTGAAAAAATAAAATTTTTATGTTTCATTTTTTTTTGAAATTCTAAACTAACCGAACTATCTAACAACAAACCAAGATCTAATTTTTTTTTTATAATCTGTGAAAGAACTTTAATATCTCTAATTGTCATATTAAAACCTTGGCCTGCCAAGGGATGGACTTTGTGTAATAAATCACCAAATGCTAATATATTCTTATGATAGTATGACCTTAAATTAAATGATTTTAATTCAAAATTATTGATTTTTTTTATCTCTTTAATTTTATATTTAAAATTTTTGTTTTTTATTAATTCTTTAATATTTTCTTTTTCACCATTATTTGAGTTATGTACGGAATATACAATAGAAGTTTTTTTATTTGAAATTGGTAAAAAAGCTAAAGGTCCTTTTTTTGTAAAAATTTGAACGGCTGTATTATTCATAATTTTATCATGTAAGATAATAGTTGTATATGCGGTACTATTATATTTTTTAGATATTTTTTTACTGAAATATTTTTTTGTAATAGAATTAAATGGATCACAATTTATTACAAGCTCATATTTATTTAAATAAGAGAGATTTTTTTCAATTGAAAATTTAAACCTAAAAAATTTACTTTTTGATAGCTCTTTATTTAATAATTCATATAGTTCGTAATTTTTAATAATTGAAAAAAGCTGACTCTGATCTGCTTTAAAATTTATTAATTTTTCTTTACTAAAATTTTCTGTAAAAATTTCTATTGCTTTTATATTCCAAATTAGTTTTTCAATATTAATTATGTTTGTATTAAAAAAATCAACATTACTCTTGGATATTCCAATCGTTCTAGTATCATTAATTTTACAATTTTTTTCGTTAAAAATTACATCAACATCAATTTCATAATTAACTAATGTCTTAGCTAGAGTTAAAGCCGTTAAACTATTACCAAGTATACAAACTGTCATAATATTTTTAATTTTAACAATAAAAATTAGATGATACAAAGTGATTAAATAGATTCATTAAAATGAATATTAAAAAAACAGCTAATTTATTACTTAATTTCACCGTCAGGAGGTTAGCTGAAATATTTGGAATTTTAATTTCTTTAGCTGGTGGAATATTATTACTGGCATTAATAACATATTCGCCCAATGATCCAAATTTTATTTTTCCTGAAAATACAAAAATTGAAAACTTAATGGGTTTCCATGGTAGTTTTGTATCTGATTTATTGTTTCAATCAGTCGGATTAATGGCTTATTTAATTCCATTCACATTTTTGATTACAGGTATCAATATCTTAAAAACAAAAGATTTTTTTTTAATTATTGAAAATAATTTTTTTACGATTTTATATTTAATTTCAGGTACACTTTTTTTTATACATTATTATTCCAACACGTATTCTATATTTATAAATGGAACAAGTGGCTTTGTTGGACAATATTTAAATCAAACATTTCTCAAATCTCTTATTTTGATTAATGAGAGTATATTTTTTTATTTATTAATTTTAATTACTATAATTTTTTTTCTAATAAGTATAAATTTTAATTATAAAAATTTTATTGAATTTATCAAAAAGGCTTTTAATTTAATTACTAAAAAAAATACCAAAAACTATACAGATAAAAGTGAAATAATTAGTGAATATATTCCACAAGATGAAATTAAAAATCTTATTCAAGAAGATTTGCCTTTTATTAAAAGTGAAAATAAGTCTGAAACAAAGATAAAATTTAAATTACCTGCACTTGATTTATTGAAAATTCCAACAAAAAAAGAAAGGGGAAATTTTGAGAAAAATGAAACTCATGATCCAGAGTTTTTAGAAAAAATACTTATGGATTTTGGAGTAAGCGGAAATATAAAAAAAGTAAGCCATGGTCCTGTTGTTACACTAAATGAGTTTGAGCCAGCTGCTGGTGTAAAAGTTTCTAAAATAATAAATC
>Ga0181555_1004491_pt1 | contig 10697 bp, 10 predicted proteins | sample 011ome_15_FD_145601 | JGI IMG/M metagenome (GOLD analysis project Ga0181555, IMG submission 145601) | Coastal salt marsh microbial communities from the Groves Creek Marsh, Skidaway Island, Georgia - 011504AT metaG (spades assembly) | ecosystem: Environmental > Aquatic > Marine > Intertidal zone...
TGATGAAATTCTGCAAAGGCTTCAGTTGAATGCAGGGTTAAAATTTTCTAAAATTAAATAATGGTTAAGCTAAAATTTAAAAATTGTTATTTTTCTTAAAACATAGATAATTAGTTCTAAATATCGATGAAAATTTATGGGAAATTTCTTAATTTTGCACAAAATTTAAACCCATAAAAAAACCATGAAAAATTTCATTATTTCTTTAACTCTTTTTATAAGTTCTTTATCATATTCAGCTACTGAAAATCCTTCTAATATTTACGGATATTGGCTAAATAATGAAAGTGAAATATTAGTAATTCAACTAGATAATTCTTTTACAAGAAGTGATAAGTTCTCAGTGCTTGCTGAGGGTAATTTAGAATTTATTAATGATAAAATATTAGTCTACAGAACTGATACAAATGAAGAATATGCTTTAGAATATTTTCTAGGAAAAGAGACACTTGTTGTAATGAAGCCAAATTCTCAAGAAGCTTGGCTATTTTCAAGAATTGGTAACTAACTTATTTATTTTTTAAGGGATACCAAGAAGATATTAAAGTAATAGGATGCCAACTTTTTGTATTGTTGCAAAAAATTAAATGTCTTGTAGACTTTGGTTCATATAGATTTCCTTTTTTGGAGTTTGATATAATTTCATTTTTTGAGAAGCTGTCTTTTTCATCTGTAATTATCTTATCAGAAAAATAATTAACTAATGTGACTGGAGCTTTTTTATATCCTAACTCTTTTAATGCAGTATATCTATGATGACCATCAATAATCATATTTGAATTACTGCAAATTAAGATCGTTGAGATTATAAGTTGATCATCTTTATACTTTAAATTCTCTTTTAAAACTTCTTTTTTATCTATTAGAACTTTCTCATGAGGTATAATATTTGTAATCTCAACCTCTTTAATTTCTTGAACTATATCATTATCTATTTTGATTGAAAACATATTACTCAATTATAGCTTCTGCTTCAATTTCCACAAGATAATCATCCCCCACAAGATTAGCTTGAACTAATGTATTAGCAGGATTAATTTCTTTAAATCTTTTACCATGAGTTTCTGCGATATCTTTCCAATCAGCCATGTTTTTTACAAAAATTCTTGTTCTAACTATATCACTTAGACTTCCACCTAATGAGGAAACTGCTGCTTCTATCTTATCAATAATGAAGTTTGTTTGAGCAATAGGATCATTTTTACCAATAACTTTTTCGTTATGAGTAGCTGTTGTTCCAGAGACAATTATTCTATTACCATATTTAACTGCCCTTGAATAACTAGCCATTTCTTCCCAACTAGTATTACTTGATATATTTTCTCTTTTTTTTGTCACTTTTGAAATTTCATAAACTTTTGGCATTGAACTTAAATGATGACTTAAGTCACCAGATGCAGTAAGGAATGGAGGCTTTCTATACTCATCACCACAATCTCCTGGAACTGCATCTAATAAATTTAATGATTTAGATAATAGTTTCTTATCCTCTTCACTAAAATTAACATCATATATTTTTTTGTTCTCGTTTATATGATCGCTTTCTCCTAATCTTGCTCCAATTATAACTGAAGCAACATTTGGATCTTCAAGAATATATCTACTTGAAATATTTGAAATTGAAGTATTATTTCTTAGTGATAGTTCATCTAAAGTTTCAAGGAGATTCTGAAATTTTTTCCATCCTCCTGTTACATCAATAAACCTTTTATATTTCATCTGAGACCAGTTTAGATCATCACTAATTTTAGGTTCTTTCTTACCTAACCATTTTTTGGAAAGAAATCCTCCAGCAAGAGTCCCAAATGCAAATAATTTAATGCCAAATTCTTGACAAATTTTTGACATTTCTCCAGTTGCTCTTCTATCAAGTAATGAATAACATATTTGATTTGAAACTAATTTAATTCCACTAGATAATGCAATTCTTAAATGTGCTGAGTCAAAATTTGTTACCCCAATATTTTTAATTAGTCCTTCACGTCTTAATTCATCTAGATAAAAAAGGGCATCAATCCAGCTTGGATCAGAATATTGCCAAGCATGAAATTGCATAAGGTCAATTTGAGATTGATTCATCCTACTTAAAGATTTTAATACAGCATCCTTTGTTAATTTTCTATCTATTTTCCCAGGGGTAGGAACCCATTTAGTGAAAAGATTTATATCAGAGTTGTTTTGGTAATTATTTTTAAAAACTCCTGCAATTATTTCACTAGATCCATAGTGATCTGCCATATCAAAAGAAGTAAATCCATTTTCAGCATATAAATTCATATACTTTGAAGTAATATTGGGATCTAATGTTTTACCATCTTTTTCCATATCAGCAATCTGCCATAGACCTATTAAAACTCTTGGAACTGAAAGCTTATCTGATATTTTAATTCTTTCTTGCATTACTCAGATGGTAAAGATTTAAAAATATGCTTATTGTTTCTTTTAATCTTTATCCATCGTATAAGAAAATATAATGATGCTAAAGTCATAACAATTAGATATATGAATGTTGAATGGAAATACCAAGCATCCACTTCTGATGTCAAATCTTTATAAGTATGAATTACTAAAAAAATAACTATTACAACTGAGCCTAAGTATCCAATAATTTTTTGAAGTGATCTATTTTTTAATATTGTGATTTCTTTATATAGTTTTGGGTTAACCTTAGCGATTGTAATTACAGTAATACACATTAGTAAAAAATTTATCATCATTGAGGTTACCATTATATCAATACCAAGGAAAAAATCACCTGCGAAGTGAGAGCCTATTGAACCAACACTTGCTACAACCCCAACAACAAATATTGATATATGTGGAGTATTATACTTTTCATGAATATGTGAAACTTTCTTAGGAAAAATTTTGTCTTTAGACCATGCAAACATTAATCTTGATACAGATAAAATCATTGCAGGCAAGTCATTTACTAGTGCAATTGTTGCTCCAAGAATTATTAATATTCCCCAGAATTGTGGCAAAACATAACTTAATAGTCCTGGTGCAGTGATATCCTTAATTAATGATTCATCAGCTACAAAGTTCCATGGCACTATATTATATACCGATATGGTAAAAAGTATATAATAAATTGAAACTATAAATATTGCCAGTAATATTGCTCTAGGAATATTTTTAGTTGGATTTTTTGCTTCATTTCCAGTTTGAGCAATTGCATCGAAACCAATAAAACTTGAGAAAAGTAAAGTAGATGCAGTTAGAAAAACCCTCCAATCAAACTGTTTATATTGAATTGAAGTTATTTCCCTTTTTTCAACTTCAAATACTGCTTCAATAAAATCATTTTGATTAAATAATACTCCCGAGACAATAACTATACTCCCAAGAGCAAACATTATGAATAACATTGGAATTAACGTATTTCTATAAAGCTTTCCACCAATAATATTTACATATACAAATACCCATATTAAAATCAATGATATTGATAATCTTACATATCCTATTTCTAGAAAATCTGAAATACTTATTAAGCCTAAATTAAAAAAGACATCTCTTATGAATGGTACAATAATATATGCAATGACTCCTATAACTATTGACAATCCGAACCATTGGGAAAAACTTGCTATAAATCCAAGATATGGACTAAGTCCTCTACTTGCATATAGATAGCTTCCCCCTGCTCTCGGCATTGAAGAGGATAAAATTGCATATGAGTATGCAGCGAAGATTGCAGGTATTGCGGCAAATAAAAATGCTGGGACTACATATGGACCAATTCCAGGAACGTTCTTTTGAATCATAAATGGTATAACATTTATCGATGCCCCCATCATTGAACATATACCTGTAGCTGTAACAAGCATAAGTCCCATTTGTCTAAGAAGTTTTTTTTGGCTCACTTAAATATTTTTAAGTATCACAAATTACGCATATTTTATAACTAGTTTTTGTAAATTTAAATATGTCAACAAAATCTCATTGGGATAAAATTTACAAAGAAAAGAGTCCTAGTGAAGTATCATGGACACAAGAAGTTCCAGTTACATCTATTAAGTTTCTTGAGAAACTTAATATTGATAAATCATCACCTGTTATTGATGTTGGTGGGGGTGAGAGTAAATTTGTTGACTACCTGATTAACAACGGATACAAAAATATATCTGTACTTGATATTTCAAAAAATGCTATCAACAGGGTAAAAAATAGATTAGGAAAAGATTCTGATAATGTAAATTGGATTGTTAGTGATATAAATGATTTTAATCCAAAAATTCAATACTCTTTTTGGCATGATAGAGCTGTATTTCATTTTTTAACTGAAAAGACAGATATCAAAAGATATGTCAAAATAGTTAATGAGTTTTCCAAAAATTTTGTTATTGGTACTTTTTCGAAATCAGGGCCATTAAAATGTAGTGGTTTAAATATTTCACAGTATGATAAAGACTCTCTTGAAAAATTATTTTCTAATGGAGATCTATCAATTAATGATTATGAATATATAAATCACACAACTCCTTTCGAAACCACTCAAAATTTTATATTTTGCGGCTTCTCGTCAAAATAAACTAATTAATTTAAATAATGGAATACAATAAACTACCTGGGACAAATATTGAAGTAAGTAAAATTTGTCTTGGAACTATGACATGGGGTAGACAAAATTCTGAGTCTGAAGCTTTTGAACAAATGGATTATAGTTTAGATCACGGTGTAAACTTTTTTGATACTGCAGAATTATATCCAGTTCCTGCTACTCCTGAGAGATATGCTGATACTGAGAGAATAATAGGCAATTGGTTATCATCAAGAAATAATAGAGAAAAAATCATATTAGCTTCAAAAATTGCTGGACCTGGAGACTACACAGCTCATATCAGAAAAACAGGATTCAAAGGAAGCTCAATTGAAGATGCAATAAATGGAAGTTTAAAAAGACTTAAAACTGATTACTTGGACTTATATCAACTTCACTGGCCAGAAAGAATGACAAACTTTTTTGGGAAAAGAGGCTTTACATATGCTAATGATGGATGGGAAGATAACTTTCAAGAGATTTTGGAAAAACTAAAAAAGCTAGTTGATGAGGGTAAAGTAAGATATGTTGGTTTATCAAATGAAAATCCTTGGGGGTTTATGAAGTTTATTGAATACTCTAAAATTGGGTTACCTAAAATGATAACTATTCAAAATCCATATTCCCTCTTAAATAGACTTTTTGAAGTTGGTAATGCAGAAATATGTAAAAGAGAAAACGTTGGATTGTTAGCATATTCACCTCTTGGGTTTGGGGTGCTTTCTGGAAAATACAGAAATGGTGAAATGCCAGAAAACAGTAGGCTTAAGTTATTTCCAAATTTAGCAAGATTTAGCAACGAAAATTGTGCTAAGGCGATTGATTTGTATTATGAAATATCACAAAAACATAATATGACTTTAGCAGAAATGTCCCTAGCATTTGTTAATGATAGACCATTTGTTACTAGTAATATAATTGGGGCTACATCAATGGATCAGTTAAAAGAAAATATAAATAGTATTAATATTAAACTATCCGATGAAGTTATTTCGGAGATCAATCTAGTAAATGAAAAAATACCAAATCCAGCTCCATAATTAGTTAAAATTTAGAAATTCCTGTTTTCAAAGTTATCATTCTTTGGATTTGGTCCAAATTGATTTTCGCCTTGCTCTCCTTCTGTTACAAAAAGAACTATAAGCCATATAGCTCCAATTATTGGAATTAGTACAAGTAAGTAGTACCATCCAGATTTACCTACATCGTGGAGTCTTCTTATTGCTACAGCTAAACTTGGGATAAAAACTGCAAGACCATATCCTATATAAATAGGTCCATATCCGATAGCCCAAGTGGTTCCTAGAATATTGTCCAAAAGCAAGCATAAGATTGAAATAAGAGAATTAATAAAAACAAACATCCAATACTCCATTCTTCTGGATCTTCCGTTAAAATCAAAATAAGAATTGATTACTTTTAAATACCATTCCATTTGATTAATTTACAAAATAATTTTTCTCTTATATAATGAGCTTTGATAAATCTAAAATATCAGTAAAAGAAGCTGCAAAAATTTTAAAATCTGTATATAATTTAGATGGAGAAATCTCATTGCTTGATGGAGAGATTGACTTTAACTTCAAAGTAGTTTTAAATAATTCTAAAAAGTATTTATTGAAGATATCTAGATCAAGTTTTGAGCAAGAATACATTGACTATCAAGTCCTATTGCTAGAACATTTAAATAAAAATTCTAAGATCGAACTACCTAAATTAGTTTTGTCAACTGATAATAAAAAATCATCTATTATTCAAGATGTTCATGGATATGATAGGTCTGTAAGATTAATGAGTTGGATAGATGGAAGATTATGGAGCACAGTTAATCCAATAACAAAATCATTACGATATGAATTAGGTTATTTATGTTCTGAATTATCAAAATCATTGCAAAATTTTAAACATCCTTATGCTGATAAAGAAATCGAGTGGGATGTTGCAAAATCACTATGGGTAGAAAGTTATTTAGATAAATTTGACTTTGAAAAAATTAAGATTTTAAAAAAATTTATTAAAAATTTTAAAGATAATCTTCATCTCTACCAAAAGCTTGAAAAATCAATTATTCACAACGATATTAATGATAACAATATTATTGTTAGTAATGATTTTTTAAATCCAACTGTAAAGTCAGTAATTGATTTTGGTGATGCGGTATTTTCTCAAACTATTAATGATCTTGCAATTACTTGTTCATATGGAATAATGAATCTAAATGATCCTCTTTCTGGATGTATAGATATACTAGAAGGATATAATCAAAACAGAAAAGTTAAAGACAATGAATTAAAGCTATTGTATAATCTAATCGCAATGAGGTTAGTTATTTCAGTAACTAAATCATCTATTAATAAGTATAAAGAGCCTGATAACAAATATTTATTAATAAGTGAAAAATCTGCATGGAATCTTCTTTATAAATGGAGTGAAATTGATTCAGAGTTTGCATATTATTCATTTAGAAAAGCATGCTCATTAGATGCTCATCCAGATAAAAAGAAATTTGATAAGTGGGCAAAAAAAAATAGCTTCTTTATTGGAGATCTACTGCCTGAAATAAATAAAACAAAATTTTATAACCTAGATTTAAGTATAGGCAGTAACTGGTTAGGTACTAGAAATGAGATTGAGGATTTAGATTTTTTTCAATTTAAAATTGAAAAACTACAAAAAACTATACCTGATTATATTATCTCAGGTGGATATCTCGAACCAAGATCAATCTATTCTTCAAATACATATGAAAAAGTTGGTAATGAAGGTGAGGAGAATAGGACTATCCACTTAGGTTTAGATTTTTGGGTCCCAGTAGGGACAAAAGTTAGTAGTATTTATGATGGTGAAATAGTAGCTGCGGTCAATGATAAAGGGAATAAAGAATATGGAGGACTAGTAATTATAAAGCATTATGTTGAGGACTTTGAATTTTTTACATTATACGGACATAACTCAGTAGATAGCGTGTTGAAGAATAAAATAGGCTCAAAAGTTAAGAGGGGAGAAATAATTGCAGAGGTTGCAAATTATCCTGAGAATGGAAATTGGGCACCTCATCTTCATTTCCAAATTATGCTTTCCATGTTAAACTTTAAAGTTGATTATCCAGGTGTATGTTATTCAAAGCAAGAAGATGTATGGGAAGATATATGTCCAGATCCAAATATTCTATTTAAGAAAATAGGCCTGAGCTCAATTACAAATCAGACTAATACTCAAATAATAGATTATCGAAAAAAACATATAGGAAAAAGTCTTAAACTTCATTACAATAAACCAATAAGGATAGTCCGTGGAGAAGGAGTTTATTTAATTGATCATAAAGGCAACAAATATTTAGATACAGTAAATAATGTCGCTCATGTGGGGCATGAAAATGAAGAAGTAGTAAGTGTTGGTAAAAGTCAAATGTCAGTTCTTAATACTAACTCTAGATATTTACATGAAAACATAAACCATCTTACAAAAGAAATACTTAGCACCTTGCCAAATGAACTAAATGTTGTTCATTATGTTAACTCAGGAAGTGAAGCAAATGAATTAGCAATAAGGATGATGAAAGCTCACACAGGAAACAATGACATAATAGTGTCTCAACATGGTTATCACGGAAATACTAATATATGTGTTGATATTTCATCTTACAAATTTGATGGAAAGGGTGGTAGTGGAGCACCTGAAAATACTCACGTAATTCCTATTCCAAATAATTTTAATGGAAAATATAAAGGAGATACAAAAGAGGATAAATATGTTAATGAAGTAAGAAAACAAATAAAAAAAATTAAACGGAAGAAAAGTGGGCTTGGCGGATTTATTATAGAGCCAATTATAAGTTGTGGAGGTCAAGTAGAACTGCCCAAAGGATTTTTAAAAAAGGCTTACAGAGAAGTCAGAAAAAATGGAGGTGTTTGTATATCAGATGAGGTTCAAGTAGGATGTGGAAGAATGGGTAAAACTTTTTGGGGTTTTCAAGAACATAATGTTATTCCTGATATTATTACAGTTGGAAAACCTATTGGAAATGGCCATCCAGTTGGAGTAGTTGTTTGCACCAAAGAAATTGCAGAGAGTTTTGCAAATGGAATGGAGTTTTTTAACACATTTGGAGGAAATCCAGTTTCGTGTTCAATCGCCCTAGAAGTTCTTAAAACTGTTAAGAAAAAAAATCTTCAGAAAAATGCTAGAATCGTTGGAGATTACTTTAAAAAAGAACTAAAAAAACTAGCAAAAGAAAATAGGATTATTGCAGATGTAAGAGGTCAAGGACTTTTCTTAGGTATTGAATTTCTTGATAATGACAACAAACCGCAAAGCGAGGAAGCTCAATACATTATAAATAGGTTAAAGGATTTTGGAATCCTATCCAGTGTTGATGGTCCATTTAATAATGTAATTAAGATTAAACCTCCTTTAATTTTTAGCAAATCAAACTGTGATTTATTTTTAAAATATTTTAAAAAAATATTGAAGGAGGACTTTGTCGCAAAATATTAATTAGGAAGTTTACGAAAGTTTAAATCTTTGACTCCTTTTCTTACAGAGTTCATAAAGTCTTCTCCTGGATCTACTTTTTCTGTCCTATAGTTATCATCAATTTCAAGCCAAAGTTCATGCCCTTCAAAATTTGTATACTCGTAATGGCCTATTAGATATTCTATTGTTGGAAATTTATTTTTTAAGTATTTAACAAGTTTAATATTTGCTTCAACTTGCATATCAGTTAAGGGTAATGTATCATTTCCTCCAACATTTTCAATACCAATAGACGAGTGGTTTAGACCAATTACATGTCTTGCCATATAGTTTTCAGGCATTAATCTATATATTGAACCATCTTGATCTACTAAAAATTGTGAGGATACATTTAACCCACTAACATTTTCTAAATCTGGCCTCCAAGAAGGTAAATATGGGCTATTAAAAGCTTCAAAAGTTTTTTCCATTGTAGGAATAACTGTCCAATGTAGAACTATAATTTTTGGAGTTATTAAAATAGTATCTCTCTCTAAATCATATCTCTGTTTAAAATATTCTTTGGTGAGATTAATTCTTTCTTGATTAAATATAATTGGTTTATCAATGATTTGAATTTGATTATCACATCCATTAAGGATGAGAAAAAATATAGATGTTAAGAATTTCCTAAACCACATTCGATAGGTTTTCTAAGACAAATGACTATTTATATTTGTCGTATGATTAATACAATTTCTAAATTTAATTTTTTAATTACAATTATATTTTTTAACTCATCAATGCTTATGGCACAAAAATATGAGACACAGGAATATCAAGTTATAGATCAAATTGATAATGCTGAAATAAGATTTTATCCTAGTGCTGCTATGATAAAGGTTTCTGCCGAACAGAATAGAAATAATAATTTTGGCAAACTCTTTAGATATATTGCTGGTAACAATCAAGAAAACCAAGAGATTGCTATGACAACTCCTGTATATATGTATGATCAAAATAAAACTATGGAGTTTGTTCTTCCAAAAAAATACTTATCAGAGGACCTTCCTACACCTAATGATAAAGACTTAGAAGTTTATGTTTCAAATCCAAAGTATTATGCAGCAATTAGATATTCAGGGTACTCAAATGCTAATAAAATTCAAAAGCACAGGAATGAACTCAAATCTATTCTTGAAAATAATGGACTTGAAATAATTAGTGACTTTTATGTTCTCTCATACGATGCTCCAACAAAATTCTACAATAGAAGAAATGAAATATTGTTTGAAATTAGTTACAAAGATTAAATCTTAATTTTAGAAAATTCTAAAAAAAGAACTACTCAAATTTCCTTTTTATAAGAAAATCTTATTCCAAAATATCATTTTCATAAAAATGGAATAATTCCTCATTAATTAAAATTATTTAGACTTAGTATAATATAGATTTGGTTCGTTAATCAAATAATTTGAAATTATGAAACAATTTAATTTACACTTATCTAGAACTTTAAGAATTGGGGTTTTCTCATTGATTGCACTTTTATCTACGAATATTTCTTATTCACAAGACTTTGGTGCAGACCTTGTTAGTTCTTATGTCTGGAGAGGTACGCAATTTGGATCAGGAGCACATATTCAGCCTTATATGACTCTTGGATCTGGAAATTTAGAGGCTGGAATTTGGGGAA
>Ga0181555_1004512_pt1 | contig 10666 bp, 12 predicted proteins | sample 011ome_15_FD_145601 | JGI IMG/M metagenome (GOLD analysis project Ga0181555, IMG submission 145601) | Coastal salt marsh microbial communities from the Groves Creek Marsh, Skidaway Island, Georgia - 011504AT metaG (spades assembly) | ecosystem: Environmental > Aquatic > Marine > Intertidal zone...
ATTGATAAATGGTAACTATTTTTGATACTTCAAGTGTTTATACTAATATTGATCTAGGTTGATTATGTATGTATACCTCTAAAAATATATGGCTAGAAAAGGAAAAATATCCAGAAAAACTAAAGAAACCAGCATCAGTGTTGAAGTTAATATTGATGGAAAAGGTAAATACCAAATTGACACTGGTATAGGTTTCTTAGATCACATGCTTGAGCAATTATCGAAGCATTCATTGATAGATTTAAAAGTAAAAGCTAAAGGAGATACTCACATTGATCTTCATCACACAACAGAAGATACAGGGATAGCAATTGGTGAAGCTTTAAAAAAAGCCGCCAAAAAATTTGTTGGCATTAAAAGATATGCACATAGAGTTATTCCAATGGATGAGACGTTAACTAGAGTTGCAATTGATGTTTCAAATAGACCGTATTTAATTTGGAAAGTAAAATTAAAAGTAGAAAAACTTGGTGAGATGGACACAGAACTATTTAAAGAATGGTTTCAAGCATTTTCTCAGTCAGCAGGTATTACGATGCACGTTGAAAATATTTACGGAGACAATAGCCACCACATTATTGAATCTTGCTACAAAGCTTTAGCAAGGTCATTAAGAGAAGCATTAGAGATGGATCCAAGAAGTAAGAAAAGTATTCCATCTACTAAAGGCTCATTATAAGTTTAATGAATGTTACAATTGTTGATTATAATTCAGGTAACATAAGTTCTGTCATAAATTCTTTTAAAGAAGTCGCTAAAGAAAAAGTAAATATTGAGGTAACCTCAGATTTAGAAAAGATAAAATCAAGTGATAAGGTGGTTTTGCCAGGCCAAGGCTCGTTTAAGAGCTGTATTGAAGCTTTAAACAGCATAAAGGGCTTGGTTGATACTTTAAATGAATTTGCAATTGATAATAAAAAACCACTGCTTGGAATTTGTGTTGGACTTCAAATGTTTGCAGATATTGGCTATGAGGGAATCGAAACAAAAGGCCTAGGTTGGATATCAGGCAAGGTATCAAAAATAGATAATCAAAAAGGAAAATATAAACTTCCACACATTGGCTGGAACGAAATAAATATTCTAAAAAATAATAAAATTTTTAAAGATATAGAAAATAATTCTCACATGTACTTTGTGCATAGTTACGAATTTATTCCAGAAGATAAAAATGTAATTACTGCAACAACAGATTATTCATCAAATATTGTTTGCTCTGTTGAAAAAGAAAATATTTTTGGGACTCAATTTCACCCTGAAAAGAGTGATAAAAAAGGACTTAAAATAATAGATAACTTTATAAAATTATGAAATGAAAAAAATATTAATTTCTTTGATTTTATTTCTAAATCTCACAAATAGCAGCTTTTCTAAAATTTTAGATTTAGGCTCAACTATCTTAGAGGTTCCAAATAAATATCATTTATTAAATTGGTCTAATAGTTCATTAAATGGTCAATTAAATGTTTGCACAGATGAATTTGATAATTGTTTTGGAATACTAGATAAAAAATTATTAGAGATAGTCAATAGATTAGATAATGGAGAAAGTTATCAAGATATTAAAATTTTAAATAATTTAATAAAAACTTTATCTAAACAAACTCAAAATTGTATAGAATTAGATAATGGTTTGTGTAAATCATCAATGAAACGCTTTTGGTCTAAATTAAAATCAACATTAAAAAAAAATAACTCAGGCACAATATTTAATTATATGGAGTCTAAAAATATTGATAATTATTTTAATAATTTCGATTTAACAGTTTCAATTGATGAATTAAGAGGAATGAAAAACAGTGAATTAAAAGATTTAACCAAAGAGGTTAGAGATCAATTTACATTTGGTAATAAAAATTATTGGATGATTACTGATGAGTTAGGAATAAAAGTAAAAAAATTTTTAATTTCAAAAAATCCAAATGGATCAGTTTTTGCAGTTCTACAAGGTGATGCAAGTTATGTTCTGATGGGGATGCAGTATAATGCCCAACTTTCTTTTTATGCTTCAGAAAAAAATAATATATTATTTACTTTAGATGGCATGTGTTTAGTAAATTGTTCAAAATTTTATAATACTTTTGATCAAATAGTTAATAAATCTTTCAATTCATATAGTTCAATAAATGAAATATCAAATTCAAATAATGATGATTTTGTAAATCAGTTAAAACAATTGAATGATTTGTATAAATCTGGAGTTTTGACAAAAGAAGAGTTCGAGAAAGCTAAGAAGAAAATCTTAAATTAAATGAAAATATTTCCAGCCATAGATATTAAAGATAAAAAATGCGTGAGGTTAGTCAAAGGAGACTTTGACAATAAAACTGAATATGAAATGTCCCCAGTTGAACAAGCTAGAAAATATATGGATCATGGTTTTAAAAACTTACACATTGTTGATCTAGATGGAGCTTTAACCGGTGAAACAGTTAATTTAGATATTATTCAAGAAATAGTTGCTAAATTTGATTTTAAAATCGAAATTGGTGGAGGAGTAAGAAGTTTTGAAAGTATAAAAAAATATACTGATGTTGGAGTTGAGAAAGTAATCTTAGGAAGCGCTGCCATTAAAGATAAAAATTTTTTAAAAGAAGCGTGTGAAAAATTTCCAAATAAAATTGCTTTAGGTTTAGATGCTAAAGATGGTTATTTATCTGTCTCAGGTTGGAAAGAAAATTCTAATAAATTAACTCTAAATTATTTAAAAGAAGTGAACGATTATGGTTCTAGTAGATTAATTTATACCGACATTAATAGAGACGGAATGAAGCAAAGTCCCAACTTTGAAGAAACATCTAAGGTTGCTGACACATCCAATTGTCCTGTAATTATATCGGGTGGAGTTTCTTCAATAGACGACATTAAAAAAGCTAAGGAATTAAATAACAAGAATATTGAAGGTATTATAGTTGGAAAAGCAATTTATGATGGTGATATTAAATTAGAGGAACTAGTGAAGGAATTAGATGCTTAAAAATAGAATAATACCTTGTTTAGACGTTAAAAATGGTCGTGTGGTTAAAGGTATTAATTTTGTTGATTTAAAAGATGCAGGAGATCCAGTTGAGCAGGCTAAAATTTATTCTGATGGCGGTGCTGATGAAATTTGTTTTTTAGATATTACTGCTTCAAATGAAAATAGAAATACTATCTACGATGTTGTAGATAAAACCTCTAAGAAATGTTTTGTTCCTTTAACTGTTGGAGGAGGAGTTAGAAGTGTTGATGATATTAATAAATTGTTAAATTGTGGTGCAGATAAGGTATCAATTAATACTGCTGCAGTTCAAAACCCAGAGGTAGTAATAGAAAGTTCAAAAAAATTTGGTTCACAATGTATTGTTATTGCAATAGATGCTAAAAAAAGTGTTGATAAATGGGAAATTTTTACTCATGGTGGTAGAAATAATACTGGGATTGATGCGATAGAATTTGCAAAAAAAATGGAAGATAGTGGAGCAGGAGAGTTATTGGTAACTTCAATGGATAGAGATGGTACTCAAGTTGGTTATGATATTGAACTAATGTCTAGGATATCATCCAAAGTAAATATTCCAGTAATTGCTTCTGGTGGAGTAGGGAATTTAGATCATTTAGTTGATGGAATCAAATTGGGAAATGCGAGTGCTGTTTTAGCTGCTTCTATATTTCACTATGGAAAACATTCAGTAAAAGAAGCCAAGGAATATCTGGATTCAAAAGGAATACCTGTTAGAATTTAGTATGCTTAGTACATTAGAAAATTTAATAAAACTTGCACGAGAAAGAAAATCAACACCCATAGAAGGATCATATACAAATCAGCTACTTACAGATAAAGCACTTAGTAAAGCAAAAGTTTTAGAAGAAGTTGATGAATTAATTGAAGCAATAGAAAAAGATACAAACAAAATACATGAAGCTGCTGATGTTTTTTATCATTTACTGATGTATCTCGAAGCTAATAATGTAAAAATTGAAGAAGTGATGGAAGAACTAGATAAAAGAAAAAAATGAGTTATGACGATAGTAATATTTTTGCAAAAATTTTAAGAGGGGAGATATCTTGCAACAAAATTTATGAAGATGATTTTGTTTTGTCATTCCATGATATTAACCCTCAAAAAAAAATTCATGCTTTAGTCATTCCAAAAGGAAAATACGTTGATTTGGATGATTTTAGCTTAAATGCGTCCCCAGAGGAGATGGTTGGGTTGCTTAAAGGTATAAATATAGTAGCTAAAAAGCTAGGTATTTCAACAGAAGTAGGCAAAGGCTATAGGGCTCTAGCTAATATTAGTGATCACGGTGGTCAAGAGGTTCCTCATTTACATTTTCATTTATTTGGAGGAGAAAATGTTGGAAAAATGGTTGAGTGATAGAAGAAGTTAAAAGAAATTATCTAGAAATAAATTCACTTCAAGATCTTAATGAGGGAACTGAGCCTAAAGAGGATTATTCTTTAAATTTGTTGGACCCAATTAATTTTCAATTGAATAAGTTTTTTTATAAAAATATTGGACAAAATCATAAATGGATAGATCGATTAGTTTGGACAGAATCTCAATGGATAGATTATGTATCTAATGATAAAGTCCAAACTTATATCTTAAAATATAAAGATGATCTTGTAGGTTTTTTTGAATTAATTTTTCATTTTGAAAAAAAAGAAGTTGAAATAGCTTACTTTGGAATATTAGAGGAGTTTCGTAATAAGAAATTGGGGTCATATTTATTATCACAGGCAATAAAAAAGTCATTTAGTCAAAATATTAACAGAGTTTGGGTTCATACCTGCACACTTGATCACAAAAATGCGTTAAATAATTACATCGCCAGAGGCATGAAAATCTTTAAAACTGAAATTATCAAAATCTAGTTTTATTTAGGTGATCTGAATAAATTTTTATCAATTTGTTGATTTTCCTTAATTGATGAAATGTATGTTACAGAAATATTTTGATATACATCTTTAGTTTGCCAACCGATTAAATCAAAAGATTTTTTATCAAAAAAAATATTAATTTCATTATTATTTTCTATTATTTTAAAATTTATATAAGCATCATCTAATATCTGTTCTTCCAATATGTTTATTTTTTCAATTAAAAATTTTTTATCCAGTAAAAAATTTAATGGTGTTTTTTTAAGGGCATATTGATGAAAGTTAGGTTTTTTTCCAACATATAATATTTTACCATTTGAAACTAAAATTTTATTATTTTTTGTATATTTACAATAAATTTTTTTTGGATATTGAATTGTACAATTTCCATTTTCAATTTTTCCATTTATATTTTGCTCAAAATTAAAATTTAGGTTAAGAATTTTTTGTAAATTTTCTATAATTTCCGTTTTATTATCTGCTTGAGCATTAGAAACTAAAATGAGGAAAATAAAGACAAGCAAATATCTAATCATCAAAGTACGTCTCTTTTACCCACATGATTTGCTTTGCTTACAATTCCATCTGCTTCCATCATATCAATAATTCTAGCGGCTCTATTGTAGCCAATTTGAAGTTTCCGTTGAAGAAATGATGTTGATGCTTTACCTTCAGATCTTATAATCTCAAGAGCTGATTGATACAACTCATCTTTATCACCTTGGTCTTGAACATTGCCAATTTCTCTCTCATCAGCAAAATTTAAAATCTCATCTACGTAATCAGGCTCAGCTTGAGTTCTCAGTGAATTATTAACTTTTTCAATTTCATTATCAGAGACAAATGGTGCATGAATTCGAACTATTTTGTTAGCTGAGGACATATAAAGCATATCTCCTTTACCTAATAGTTGCTCAGCTCCTTGCTCTCCTAGAATAGTTCTACTATCTATTTTAGAGGTAACTTGAAAGGATATTCTTGTTGGAAAATTTGCCTTAATAGTTCCTGTTATCACATCAACACTAGGTCTTTGAGTAGCCATTATTATATGGATACCAGCAGCTCTAGCCATCTGAGATAATTTTTGTATATAATTTTCTATTTCTTTTCCTGCAACTAGCATCAAGTCGGACATTTCATCTACAACAACAACAATATAAGGCATGGGCAGTTTATGTTTGGTATTATATCCGTCTATATTTCTAACACCTTCTTTTGTCATTAATCTATATCTGCTTTCCATTTCTTTTACGACCCAACCAAGTACAGAAGCAGCTTTTTTTGCTTCTGTTATGACCGGACATAAAAGATGTGGAATCCCCTCGTATGTTGAAAGTTCAAGCATTTTTGGATCAATTAAAATAAATTTACATTTCTCTGGGGTATGTCGATAAAGTAAAGATAGTATAATTGTGTTTATGCAAACAGATTTTCCAGATCCTGTAGTTCCAGCTATAAGTAGATGTGGCATAGAAGTTAAGTCACTGACAATAGGCTTGCCAGAAATACTTTTTCCAAGAGCAATCGGAAGCTTAACTTCTTTTTTTTTAAAATCAGGATGATTTAAAATCTCACTTAAGTAAACATTTTCTCTTGAATTATTTGGAAGCTCAATTCCTACAGTATTGCTTCCAGGTATTGTTGCAATTCTGGCGGATTCAGAGCTTGTATTCCTTGCAATATCATCAGAAAGGTTAATTATTTTCGATACTTTTACACCAGCTGCGGGTTCAAATTCATTAAGGGTTACGACAGGCCCGTGACTAATTTTTTTAATATTTCCACTTACACCAAAATCCATTAATATTTTTTCTAAAAATTCAGAGTCAATATTTTCATTTTTATTTAAATTTTCTCTTTCTTTTTTACTTGGAATTTTTAACAAAGTTATATTTGGTAATTGAAATTTAAGCGTATTGTTAGCTCTGTTTTCTGTTTTTATAAATGGGAGGTCTTCCTGAATAAGATTTTTAATCTCATCCTGTGGAATATATTCACTAATTATTTCACTTTTATCTGTATAATTTTTATTTTCTTTTTTAATAAAAATATTCCAGATTTTTTTAATTGATAAATAAAAATACTTTGGATTAAAATTAATACTTTTAAGAAATAAAACTATTATTAATAAAATTAAAATAAAGAAAAATATATTTTCATTCACCAGTATAAGAGAATTAAAAAAAGTTTGATTTAAATAATTGCCAACAAAACCACCATTGCCATTTATATAAAGGGTAAAACCTTCAGAAAAAAAATAAGTTAGAAATAAAGTTCCCAACAAACAGTAAAGAGTAGCAAAAAAAGTATTTTCAATGACTAAGAAAAATTCTTTAATTCTAAAAATGTTTATACCAGTAATTATAAAAGTGATTGCTAATAGATAAGATATTAAACCAATTGATTGAAATAATAAGTCAGAAATAAAGCTTCCTTGAAAACCTAATAAATTTTTAATTTCACTATTTTCAGGAAAAATAAAATTAGGATCTTCAGGAGAGTAAGTTAATAGTGCCGCTAACAACATTATAGCTCCAAGAAAGATGATAGTCCCAAGCATTTCTGCCAACCTTTTAATGGCAAAATTTATAAATAAATTGGCTGTTTTTTTAATATTCATAAAAATAATTCAACTTAATCACTTTGTATCATCTAATCTTTATTGTTAAAATTAAAAATATTATGAGAGTTTGTATATTAGGCGATGGTCTATCAGCATTAACCTTGGCAAAGGCGCTAATCAATCAAAATATTTTTGTAGATATGTTGGTTAAAAAAAAAATAAATAATATTAATCAAACCAGAACACTCGGTATTTCAAAATATAACTTAGATTTTTTTAATAAAAATATTATCAATATAGAAAAACTTATTTGGAAAATAAATAGTATTGAAATTTTTACTGACAATCTAAAAGACGAAAAATTACTGAATTTTAAAAATGGTAATAGTCAACTTTTTTCTATAATTAGAAATAGTGAGTTATTTAAAATATTAGAAAAAAATTTGCTTAAAAATAAATATTTTAAAAAAGTAATTACAAATCATGATAATATATCTTTTATTAAAGATTATGAACTAGTTATAAATTGTGATTATGATCATAAAATAACTAAAAAATATTTTAGTAAAAAAATTATTAAAAAACATAATAGTTTAGCCCATACAACTATTATCGAACATGAAAAAATTCACAATGATACTGCTGTACAAATTTTTACAAAATTGGGACCTTTAGCTTTTTTACCTATTGCTAACAATCAAACTTCAGTAGTGTATTCAGTCCAAAGCCCAAATAAAAAATATAATAATATCGAAGAGTTAATTAATAATTATAATTTTAAATATAAGATAAATAAAATCAAAAAAATTGAGAAATTTGAATTACAATCTTTAAACCTAAGATCATATTATCATAATAATATACTAGCTTTTGGAGATTTGCTGCATAGAATACATCCACTTGCAGGCCAAGGATTTAATATGACAATTAGGGATATTATAGAAATTACAGAAATAATTAAAAAAAAATTAGAATTTGGTTTGCCTCTCGATAAATCAATCTGTATTGAATTTGAAAATAATATCAGACATAAAAATTTAATTTTTTCTAATGGAATTGATTTAATTCATGAATTTTTTAATATAGAAAGAAAATTAAAAAACGATATATTAAGTAAATCAGTTAAATTTCTTGGAAAAAATTCTTCAATAAATAAGATATTTACCCAAATTGCAGATAGGGGAATACTCTTTTAAATTATTGAAGCGTATTATTTTCAAAAATATCATGAGAATACGTTTTTAAAATTTCAGCAATTTTATTTTTTCTCAAATCAATAGTTTTAGCTTCTAAAAGCACTTGTTTTTCTTCTAATGAGAATGGAGAAGCCATTGCTAAAGCATTTATTGTTTCATTTAGGCTTTGTTTTTCAAGAGCTTTCCAATTAATGATAAAACCTCTTTTTTCAAATAATGATTTTAAATCTTTGAAAATTAATTCAAGATCAGTAAATTTAAGATGTTCTTTTTGGTCCAAAAGATCATTTTCAAAATTATCAAAATTGATTTTATATTGGCGGTATTTTTTATTAGATTTTATTTCATTAATTGTTTCAAATCTTGCCAAGCCTTGTAGTTCAATTAAAAAACTTCCGTTTTCAGATTTTTCAAAATTCGTAATTTTGCCTAAGCATCCAATTTTATGCAACTTAGGATCTAATTCTTCACTATTGTTTGAGCCTAAAGGTTGTATCATGCCTATACATTTATCTAACTTCATACTGTCATTAACCATTTCAACATATCTAGGTTCAAAAATATTTAAAGGCACAGATGTTTTTGGAAAAAGAATAAAATTACTTAATGGAAAAACAGGTATTATTTTAGGTAAGTCTTTTTTTTCCATTTTATTTATTATTAATTTTAAAATATAACATTTTTATCAAGATTACCATATGGATCTCAATATTGGAAAAAAGTTTATTCAAGAAAAAAAATTTGATCAAGCATTATCTTTTTTTTTAAATGAATTAGAAAAAGGTAATAAATCGCTAAGATTATATTTTTTTTTAGGATTTATTTATTTTGAACTAAATCAAATTCAAAACAGTATTAATTACTACAAGTTAGCTTTAAAAATAGAACCAAAATCAATAGATATAATTTTAAGCCTTGCAAACGCTAAATATGTTTTAGGAAATTTTTTATCAGCAAAAAATTTATATTTAAAAGCTATAAAATTAAATCCATATAATGTTAGAGGCTATTATGGTCTTTATTTAATCAAATCTCAATATCTTAATTCTAGTCACGTTCCAAATTTAACTAAAATTAAAAATAGAAATTTAAATTTAAACGAAAATTATTTAGTAGAATATTTATTGTCAAAAATAGCGAAACAAAAAAATGATTATGAAAATGAAATAATTCATCTTAAAAATTATCAAAATGATTGTTTTAAATCTAAAAACAATCATAATTTACAAGGTTTATTTTACTATAATAAAATTATATCCCAGCATTTTAATAAAATTAAATTTAATAAAAATATATCTTATGAAATGGAATTAAAGAATATTTCACCAATATTTATAATAGGTCTTCCACGATCAGGATCAACATTAGTTGAGTCTATAATTAGTGCTGCAAAAAGTGATATGATCAGCTTAGGTGAAACTTCAATTTTTAACACATCAATACTTAATCAAATTAAAAATCAAATATTTCAAAATAATTTTAATATAGAAAAGTATACTTTAAATATTAATCTTAACGAGTTAAACATCGATATTACAAATAGATACAAAAATTATCTTTCTAAGAATAGAAGAGAAAAGTTTTTTGTTGATAAATCATTAGAAAATTTTTTTAATATTGATTCGATATTAAATATTTTTCCAAATGCTAGATTCATTAATACTAAAAGAAACTATAATGATTCTGCAATTGCCATATATCAAGCAATGTTACCTGATTTACCATGGACACATTCAATTTCAGATATATTAAAATATATTGATAACTATATAAAAATAATAAGTTTTTATGAAAAAAAGTATCCAAATCATGTTTTGTCAATAAATTTGGAGGAATTAACTAATAATCAGGAGTTCTATACTAAAAAAATATTTGAATTTTGTAATTTATCTTGGACACCTGAAGTTTTACAGTTTTACAAAAAAAAAAATTTAATAGTAAAAACGTTAAGCAATACTCAAATTAGAAGTCAAATTACTCCATATAATCAAAAAAAATATAAACCTTACGAGACACTTTTGCAAAATTATAGAAGCAAAT
>Ga0181555_1004515_pt1 | contig 10658 bp, 7 predicted proteins | sample 011ome_15_FD_145601 | JGI IMG/M metagenome (GOLD analysis project Ga0181555, IMG submission 145601) | Coastal salt marsh microbial communities from the Groves Creek Marsh, Skidaway Island, Georgia - 011504AT metaG (spades assembly) | ecosystem: Environmental > Aquatic > Marine > Intertidal zone >...
AGAGGAAAACCTATTTTGGAATCGAATGCCGAAACTGCGAATACAAGCAGTAGTGTAAGCGGACTAAACTGGGAGTACGCGATGGGATGGAGTTATGCAAAGGAAGATGTTTTTAGCATATTGATTCCAAGAGCTGTGGGAGGATCTTCTAAGGAAGAAATAGGAAAAGCTGAACCCGGAAAGCAAACTTTGGCAAATGCGCTGAAAGGTGACGGAAGATTCAAACCTAAAAAAGATGGAAACTATATATTTGGAATCTATTTCGGAGGGATGGGATCAACAGGCGGATCAGCATATTTGGGAGCAGGATTACTTTTTCTGTTTGTGTTCTCAATGTTCTTATTAAATTGGAAAAACCGAATCGCTTTTGGCGCCACAGCTATAGTTCTTATTGCTCTTTCCTTAGGAAAGAATTTTGAAGCACTCAACTTATTCCTGTTTGAGAACTTGCCATTTTTTAACAAGTTTAGAGCACCAAGTTCGATTATCAATATTCTCCCAGGCTTTTTAGTTCTTGCAATTGGAATGGGTCTAACCAAATTCATGAAAGAAGAAAACAAATCTAAGTATCTAAAACCACTTCTTATTAGCGGAGGAATTACAGCAGGATTGAGCATACTTTATTACCTCTATGCTATGAACGGTTATGACAAGATAAACGAAGGTCAACCAATGATTGTCGAAGCAAGAAAATCTTTGTTAGGAGCGGACGTAATGCGCACGGTATTTATTGTAGCACTTTCCTCCTTAGCTTTGTACTTGTTCATCAAAAACAGAATTAAAACTAATTTCCTTTTCATTGGATTAGCAGCACTTATTCTTGTTGATTTGGTGCTAGTAGGAAAGAGATACCTCGATGCGGATAGTTTTGTGAATAAATCCACTTATCAGACCGAATTTAATCCAAGGCCAGTGGATCAACAAATATTCTCAATGGAACCCAAAGGAAGAGCCTACTACCGTGTATTTGATCAGTCCATTCCTACTTTCAATGATGCAAAAACATCCTACCACCACAATACCATTGGAGGATATCACGCTGCCAAACTGCAACGTTATCAAGATTTAATTGATTTTCAAATTGCAAAAGGCAATATGCAAGTGTTGAATATGTTGAACACAAAATATTTCATCAATCAGCAGCAACAATTACAGGTAAATAATCAAGCCAATGGCGTTGCTTGGTTTATTAAAGACATTACGGAAGTAAACACTCCATTGAAAGAAATAAAAAGCTTGGATTCTATTAACACCAAAGAAAGAGCTGTAATTTTGGCTACAGAATTTAACAAAGAAGATTACGACCAAGTAGGAGACGGAACCGGCACAATCAGCTTGGAACAGTACCTTCCAAATAGAATGACCTACTCTGCCACCAATACAACCAATCAATTCGCAGTTTTCTCGGAGATATGGTACGGAAAGAACAAGAGTTGGCGGGCGTACATTGATGGAAAAGAAGCCAATATCGTGCGGGTGAACTATGCACTTAGAGGACTAGAAATACCAGCAAATGCCAAGGAAATTGTCTTTGTGTTAGATCCTCCTGCAAAATATGCAGCAGTGTCAGGATTTACTTCCGGATTTTTACTATTAATGTTGGTGCTACTTTTTGTACTCCCAAAAAAGTGGAAAGAGAAACTAAATTTTGTACCTAAAAAAGTCGCGTAACTTCCATCGATTTCCGGTAACAGCTCTGTACGCTGTTGCCCATTTTTTGAACTGAAATAGGTACTTTATAGCCAAAAAAACAGTGGAAGGATACCACTTCCTTATGCGCTTGCCTTTGAAAGTGGAATTTTTTAACCCTTGGTAATCAAAATATTTGGTTTTGATTCCGTAGGTAGAAAAATAATAGCCATAAGGTAAACAAGCCTCTTGAGATTTTGGGGATAAGTCAGGAGTAATAATCAATTCGAACAACTCCTCATAAGATTGAGGTTTGTAACACGTATCCTCTAAATAAAAGTAAAATGATTTACCTAGCAAAATAGAGGTTTTACCCCAATAAGTTGCCTCAATTCCCGATGTTGAGCCAAAAACTATAGACTTATCGCAAGCATCCATTAAAGCGTAAGTATCAATGGGGTCGTTGGGGCCTATCACAGTCAAATTTGGAAATTGAAACTGGTCGATTTCCTTCATTTGTACATTATCCACTTTTCCAAGATTTGGATGAATCCTCAAATAAAAATGAACTGCCTGATTTCTCTCAAATTCTGACACAATTCTTTGTATCGCTTCATTTTGAGTATCAAAAAGTTCAGTAGCAAACTCCTCAATTACTTTCATTTCGTCCTCCGAAGAGTTCAGAATCAACACATTGTTTAGTTCCGATTTAAAGTTTAGTGGAAGCGCATTATGTTCCTGGTTCTTCGTAAACGATATTTCTATGGAATCGTCCCTATTTCTCTTCTTTTTGAACCAATCGTGTGCCACTTGTTTCTTGGTCAGTTCGCTCCCTTTCTCCCACAGTTCGATCATACTTTGGTGACGATATTTGATACTATGAGGCAAACTGTTTTCGAACAACTCATAGGTTCCAACCGAGCCTGATTCAAGTGATACAAAATCCAACCCAATGGATTTGCAATACTCCAAAAGGGGATGGATTTCGGAAAACCTCCCATTGAATAACCCAATTTTATCGGGAGATTCGGTTCGAATCAATTCCTTAAAATTAGACAAAACATTAATGGATTTTTTAATTTCCAATTCCAGAACATCGTGATACTTTTTCGAATTTATATGATAATCACGGTAATAAGAAATGACGGAAGAAGCCACTCCACGCCCTATATTTATCCCCTCAAATTCATAGTCAAGCACTTCTTGCAAATTATTAAAAAAAGGCAAGTCACAGGTCACTTCGTGCTGCTTTAAACTAATAATATCTTTTGAAGAAACACCTATCTCTTTCAATAAATGTAACGAACGACTTTGACAAGAGGCACAAGCAATCGAATTATGTAAAGGATTGAAATAACAATTTGCCAAAACTCCATTGCACATTATAATTTTGAATTCTACTTCCTCATGATTTAGCGTTTCCAAATATTCGGCAGTTAAGCCAATTTGCCTTGAACTAAGACCCGTATTCGAATATATAAGGTACTTTTTCATCGGTTTAAAACTGGTTGTGAAAAAAATTCATTCTGTCAACTATGTTCTCAATTTGCTGTTCGTATGAGATGGAATTTTTCGTAAAATTAGTTTGCCAATTTGCCGTTTGAATCAACCACTTCTGCTCATGATAAAAAGAAATGTAACGCACGATTTCTCTCTTTATGTCGGAATCTTTCATGGCCCCTAGTTCCTGAATTGCCAATTTACAAGATTCTACAGAAGTAACTTTTCTTGCCGCCCGGCAAGACATGTAATACGTGTTTCCAAAAACAAGAGCAGGAACATTCTTTGTGATTGCCTCCCATCCCAAAGTTCCCGTTAGTGTGGCTACCAATTGAGCATTTTGTATGAGGACTTCAGAATCAATCTCTAAGGGAACTATCTCAACATTTGGCAGTTCGTCAATACATTTGTAAAACAACTCATTCCGATAATGACGATTCGGTACTTTTCTCACATTAAATTGGTTGGGATGATCTTTTACATACACTTTCCAACCTTTGGGAATACTATCAGATAATACTTTAATCATCATCAATTGATTATCAAACTCGCCTCCCATCGGCTGACTTGTTTTTTCGGGCTGCATATGCAAACCTACAAATACATAATTTTGGTTCAAAGAAATATTCGAATTTGCCAATTTATTGTACTTCACATTCAATCGAATGAGCTTAAAAAGCTGACGAGTCAATATTATTCGGTAATACAATCTATTTTTAATGCCATTGAGCGAAGCAAAATGAAGCACTTCTTTCTTGAATAAAAATGGAAAGAATCCCATAATGAGATTCTTTATTCCTTTAATAACAAATCGAATGTACAGTTTTAAGGAAGAAAATGGGCTCTGTGCTACAATAGCTTTTGTTTCCTTGTTTTTGTACTCTTCCAATATCTCCGAGTTTTTGAAAATGGAAGCACTTAGATTCTTCGGAAGTTTAAGCAACAACGATTCAGTAGATTCATTTTTGGCGTATTCGGTGGATAGTTTCGGCCATTCATCTTGGTTGAGTAAAACAGAGTATTCAGTTAAAAAATGGTACTCAAGTTTCAACACTTTGAGTCCTTTTAACTTACAGAGTTCATACATCACATGCGTAAAAAACGAATGAGGAGTATCAAAAACCACAACACCCTGAATGTCTTTTGAATCAATCAAAAAAGAAAAGTAATTCAACAACAATAAATACATCCTCCTTCTCGAAAAAGCACTTGTAGGAATCAAAGCCGATCGATCCATCAAACGAATCGACATACTCTCAATATGCTTGCAGTCCATGATATCTTGTTCAGAAAGCACCCATTCAGTATGAATAAAAGCAGAATAAACATCTGGGTATAAAAAATCATTTAAGGTATCGAATTGACCTTCTGGAAATGATTCCTTTAGTTTGGTTACTTTCCGGATACAGTGCGAAACATTCCCATGAAAATTCCCTTCTACCGCAGTATTGATATAAGAAAGTTTGGAACCTGTACGGTTTAAAAATTGCTTGACAGCATCCAGCTGGTATTCTTGTGCTATATCTAAAAATGCGTAGTTCATTAGGGTATATTCTATAGGAATCTTTTTATCCTGTCTTTGATTTTCTGAACTATTGTTCGAGAATTAAAATGAAGAAATTTTGCCTCATTTAAGGACGAAACGTCTTTGGTAAAATTGGAAAAAATTCGCGGATATTTCTCCGCTAATATATAGGCTTCTGGTAATAAACCTTCAAGACCAAATGAATATCCAGCATGAAAATACAACGAATTGCAATATTCGAGTTGAAGCAATAATCTGGATCCTTCCTCTACAGGCGTACCCTTGTGAAGACCAAAAGTATCTTCAATAATTACACTCCCTTTTTTGCCAGTAAATGTAAGAATGTTCTCCTTTCCGAATAATCCTTCTACATCTTGGTCCTTTACCCGATTACTCGGCCTATAATCTCCCCCTAAAGCGTCTTGAGCAGTTGTAGAGGTTCCTTGAACATATTGATGGGGACCATTCTCTTTTTCAACATCCGTTAAATAAACAAACACCTTTACAAATTTTAAATATTCAGTGTCTTGATGAAAAAGTTGGGCGTTGGCGCTCAAATTGGAACGATGAGTCGAATTTGCCACACTCCACCAACAATTGGTTTGACATAAAACCGGTTCAGCACCTAAAAACTGTCCAACCAAATTCAACAATGACTCATCAAATGCAATCTCTTGAACTTCTTTTATTTTGAGTAAATCTTGTTGATTCGTGGCCCATGCTGTATTTCCAGAAATCGAGGAAACATTTAACGCATTTAGCCCTGTTATTTTTTTGGTAGACTTTTTTGTGTGAAACGTAATCTTTTCTATTTCCGTTATGAGGTTATTACAAACTTCCTCTTCCAGCAAATTTTCACACACATGAAAACCTTTAGTACTCAATTCCTCAACAACTTGTGTCACTTTATCTTCTTTCAGCGGAAAAATATCATGAAAAGAGGACGAAATATTACTGTAAGGAAACGTTAGCGAAAGTAACTTCGACAATTGAATCCTTTCAAAGGTAGAAAGTGACATATTAACGTTCACTTTTCTTTGATTGTGGTCAATGGTCAAAAAATCACGATTTGTCTCAACTTCTAATATATCCTTGAATATTTCTTGCACTTTAGAGCTAACCTCATTTGCCTTAATAAACTTAGTTAAGCTTTCTAATTTATTTTCATTTAAAAGTGGGCTTTCTTTCCAACTCATAATATTATTTTATTGTTGTTAAAGATAATGAAAAATGAAAACTATACGACTATTACTTATATACTTGAGACATTATTCTTCTTGCTACAAAAGGACGATAGTGACTAGTTTCATAGAAGTTACCAATTGGCTCAGTCCATTCATTCTTACCGGAATAATCAAAAACATTCTCTTTTTGAAAAACGTCAATTAACATTTGTTTGTAAATTGAATCCAATTCTATTTGGTCGTACATTGGTGAAACAATTACCTTGTAGCTACAATTAAACTCTTGAAATAATTCCTTAATTATTGATAGTTGGTCCTTAGTATAGTTATTTATGTCTGAAAAATCTCTTGTTATGATTTCTCTTTCGTAAAAAACTCCAGAAAGGTTCAATCGGTTATAATAGCTAATCGAATCTTCTTGTATTTCTTTTTCTTTGCCATAAAAAATATCCATGTTCACTGGATTAACCAAATTTGGATATCTGGTATTGGCGATGTATTGCCCCATGTATTTCCTGTGAGTTTTGAACATACTATAATCCATGTAGGATGCGACAAACTTTGGATTTATTGAGGCAGTTATAAATGGAAGATAAAAATCAAAACTGTTGTTTGACGATATCTCAGGGTGAGAAATAGTCAAGGAAGAATTTCTTTGATTAAAATCTGTTTGAGTAAGTAAACCTTCGTCTACAATTAACAAAACATTAGTTATTTCGTACTTATTCTTTTTTAAATATTGAAGTTTTTCAACTACACCAACAATTGCTTCATTGGCTGCGTCAAAATGAAAAGAAATTGCGGAGTCTGACAAATATTTATTCCAATCCCTACATTTAAAGGCTTGTGACCTTGAACTACCAAAAATAAAAGAGTTTGGTTTTGAAATCTCCGACTTTTTCTCAAGTGATTTTAAACAAACATATTCTCTGTTTAATGACACAAATAAATCCTCCGTGTAATACTCATCGTACTCAAAAAAAACCTTAAAAAAGTCTAAATAGACGATTCCAAGTAAAACCAATATGCACGGCATTAAAAACAGACCTAATTTCTTGAAAAAATGCGACATGGTGTTAAAATTGAAAATAGATAAATTGTTGTTCTTGACCTGCATACGTTATCACTGCCACCAAGATTGAGTAATATATTACGTATCTTATTGGTCTTTTCCACTTGAGTTCTATTCGGGACAAAGCAAACTCTTCTCTTCGACCAATCCATTCAATAGCTATAAAGACGATAATTAGTGGAAGAAAGAAAAAAGCTTTGTGTCTTTTGTCAAAATCCGGAATTGTCAAGATAGAATTGGAAAATATTTCCGAAAGAATTTCAAGCGCTTGAAAGATTGAATCTGCTCTGAAAAAAATCCATGCAATTACTGTTAGAGAAAATGTAAAAATCACTTGAGATATTTCTTTCAAGCTCGGAAGAAAACTTTTTTCTGCTATCACATTTAAGTTGTTGCGATTATTACCCCGTAATAACAACGGCATAAAGTAGAGGGCATTAAGTGCGCCCCATACGATAAAAGTCCAATTAGCTCCATGCCAAAACCCACTGACGACAAAGATGATAAAAGTATTTCTTACTTTAGTCCAAAGCCCGCCTCTACTTCCGCCCAACGGAATATACAAATAATCGCGAAACCATGTAGATAAGGAAATGTGCCACCTCCGCCAAAACTCAGCGATGTCTCTCGAAAAATAAGGAAACGCAAAGTTCTTCATTAAATTAAAACCAAACAGGCGAGAGGTACCAATGGCTATATCAGAATAACCCGAGAAATCACCATAAATTTGGAAGGTAAAAAAGAAAGCTCCCACTAACAGCGAACTTCCAGACAACTCATGTGAATTATTGAATATAATATTGGCGTATTCTGCACAATTATCAGCAATCACAACTTTTTTAAACAACCCCCACAAAATTTGTCTTAATCCTTCTACTGATGATGAATAATTAAACGTTCTTTTTGAATAAAATTGAGGAAGTAAGTTTGTTGCTCTTTCTATAGGTCCTGCAACTAATTGCGGAAAAAAACTAACAAAAGCGGCAAAAGAAATAAAATCCTTCGTGGGCTCTAATTTTTTCTTGAACACATCTATGGTGTAACTCATGGTTTGGAATGTATAAAAACTAATTCCTACGGGTAAAATAACATTCAATGATCTACCCGATAAGCTACTACCAAAAAAAGAAAAAGCCGCAATAAAATTATCTAGAAAAAAATTGTAATACTTAAAAAAGCCAAGAAAGCCAAGATTAACCGCGATACTCAACCACAAAAGAATCCTTCTCTTTCCTTTATGGTGTTGTTGTGAAAGTCTTCTGCCTATAGCGAAATCAACAAATGTACTGAACAAAATTAAGGATAAAAAACGCCAATCCCACCACCCATAAAAGACATAACTCGCAACAGCGATAAGTAAATTTTGAGCTTTCAATTGATTTCTGAAAACGAACCAATACAGTACAAAGACTATCGGTAAAAAAATTGCAAAATCAATTGAATTAAAAAGCATAAATGAATCTTTTATTTAATCATTTCAAAAGAAAGTGGTGTTCCTTTTTCTAGGTCTTGTTCAAAAGTCTTGCCTACTATTTCTGAGAGGTGTTTGGGGTGCATTCCAAATCCTGGTCGGATGCTTCGCACATTGTCATGTGTAATGGTTTCACCAGCTTTTACATCCTTAACAACAAATAACGACCTCGAAAACTGTCTGCTTTTCTTTTTCTTTTCGGTCATGTCGTATTCTGCTCTTCCCATCATTTGTTCAGCCATCCGCACAGCTTTTACCATTTCTGTAAATTCTTTTTCATCTAACGAAAAGTGAGCATCTGGCCCCCCTATTGATTTGTCAAGAATAAAATGTTTTTCAATAACCGTAGCTCCCAAAACTGTGGCAACCACGGGACCTTCAATCCCCATGGTGTGGTCAGACAATCCTGCTTTTACTCCAAACCGGTCTTTGATGTCTGGGATAGTCATCAAATTGGCATCAGCTGGATCGGCAGGATAAGCCGAAGTACATTTTAGAATAGTAATGTCATTGTTCCCTACTCTTCGGCAGGTTTCAATTGCCAGTTCGATGTCCTGTATCTCGGCAATACCAGTAGAAATAATCATTGGTTTCCCTTTTCTTGCTGTGTATTCAATTAAAGGAATATCCGTGATTTCGAATGAAGCTATTTTATAGATTGGAGTGTTTAATTCTTCCAATAAGTCTACGGCAGAAAAATCGAAAGGCGAAGAAAAGCACACTAAATCTAACTCCTCGGCTAAGTCAAATATTGGTTTATGCCATTCCCAAGGCAAAGAAGCTTCATTATACAAATCATACAAAAACTGTCCATCCCAATGAGTGCCCTGTTTTATTTTAAAAACCTCTTTCCTAGAGTTAAGAGTAATCGTATCAGCCGTGTAGGTTTGAATTTTAATTGCATCTGCACCAGACCGTTTTGCAGCTTTCACAGTTTCAAGGGCTACATCCAGTTTACCTCCATGATTTGCAGACAATTCTGCTATAATAAAACATGTTTTAGAAATCATAATTTTTCCAATTTATAAACGCCCGCTGACACATTATTTATCACTTCGGAATGCGAATAAAAAAAACCTGCCTGTAAAAAAGATGATTTTGACGCATGATTTTCATCTTTGATAAAAGCCCAAACAGGCTGTTTGAAATTTTTAAAGTAAAATCTACAACTTTTCTTTAGCATTATAGATGCTAACCCCATTCCTCTATGGTCTTTATTAACTACTATACCAATTATTGTTTTATCTTCCTCTACTTCAAATCGAACCAAACCAGAGGGTACTTCTTTAAACTCATTGAGTAATAGTAAGGAGCTTGAATTTTTTAATTTATTCTCAAACCAGCTACAGTGCCTTTCATAAAGAATCGGTTCTTGGTTAAATGATTGACTGCGCACGAATGGGTCGTTAGACCAATTGTAAACTAGATTCATATCAGACCGAGTAACTTTCCTTAATTGAAGTAACAAAGATGGATTCTGTTTCTCATGAATTAAAATATCAATCACATTGCCTTCAATTTCTAATTCATCTTGTAATCTGGTTTTTAAATCAAAACCATTTTTTTCTAAAACCGGATATAAGTGTGGTCTTAGGTTATAAGCATAAGTAAATAGCTTTTTTAAATCTAAACTCCGAAACCCAACTTTGGTAATTAGTTTGAGAAATGTAGTCCAATGCAATTCAAATTCCTCTTTCTCCAATTCCGTATTCATGATGAACGAAATCTCCGCATTTTTTTCTATCCAATTGATATGAACTAATCCTCCGTATCCAATGCATTCCCCATTTTTGAGGTAAGAAAACAAGAGTTGATTTGGTTTTTCTTGGTCGAACAAGGCAGACACCACGTTCTGAAAATAGTTCTCTTGCAATTCTGGAGTAAGTGGAGTGGCTTGCCTCAGGTGATACATTTGCTCATTTCGCCAAGTCATTATATCCATTCGGTCTTGGTATCGGATGGGTACAATTTTGTATTCTCCCGATTCAAATTCGTTTTGACTTAAACAACGGTATGTGGTTGGAAACTCCATTATTTCAACTGATATTTTAATTCTGCCAATTTCCAATCGATTTCGGTATCGATGTCCTGCGCCTCAAGTTCCGATATTTGGATTCCGCCAGTATTGTCGGTCAATAATTTTTTGGTTGACAATAATTTATCAGTTTTACACCAATAAAATTGTCCTGCATCATGATAGGTTTCTTCCAAGTCTTGCGAACGAACGGTTAAATTCTTTTCGTCAATCATGGTGATTTTTCCTTCTATTTTGCTCAA
>Ga0181555_1004519_pt1 | contig 10654 bp, 10 predicted proteins | sample 011ome_15_FD_145601 | JGI IMG/M metagenome (GOLD analysis project Ga0181555, IMG submission 145601) | Coastal salt marsh microbial communities from the Groves Creek Marsh, Skidaway Island, Georgia - 011504AT metaG (spades assembly) | ecosystem: Environmental > Aquatic > Marine > Intertidal zone...
TAAAATCTTGAGGGCCGCCAGCTCCACCTGAAGCAATCATGGGAATTGAACAAAATTTCTCAAGTGTTTGAAGCAGTCTTATATCATAGCCTTGCTGAACACCATCTTGACTCATTGCATTTACTACAACTTCTCCAGCACCAAGTTCTTGAACTTTAACTATCCAATCGATTGCTAAAATATCTGTTGAATAAACAGTCTTCTCACTACCAGTTTTTGCAAAAAGGTATGCTTCATTATTAATATTTTTAACATCCATGCCTATTACTACACACTGTGAACCAAATTCGTCGCTTAATTGCTTTATTAATTTTGGATTATCTAAAGCGGGGGTGTTAATTGAAATTTTATCAGCCCCAAGGTTTAATATTTCCTTAGCATCGTCCAGAGTCTTAATCCCTCCAGCAACACAAAAAGGAATATTAATAACTTCAGCAATTCTTGATACCCAATCTCTATCAACAATAGCTCCCTTGGTACTAGCTGAAATATCATAAAACACCAACTCATCAGCGCCATCATCAGAATACTTCTCTGCTAAGTCTAAAATTGAACCAACAATTTTATGATTTTTAAATTGAACGCCTTTTACAACTTTGCCCTCTTTAACATCCAAACATGGAATTATTCTTTTAGTAATCATTATGCAGATCCCTTAGTGAGATATTTTTTTCGTAAATAGCTTTACCAATAATTGCTTCCTGAATATTTATCAATTTTAAGTGATTTAAATCATCAAGGGATCTTATGCCCCCTGATGCAATAAGATTTATTGATGGAAATAAATGTAAAAGATCTTTGTAAATGTTAAAACTGGGTCCTAGCATGGCGCCATCTAGAGAAATATCAGTGGCAAGAATATTAGAATAAAATGGTTGATCAGATATGAATTGGTATAACGGAATTTCGCTATTATCTTGCCAACCGTGAGTATAAATAGTGGGGGTTTTGTTTATTATTTTAAAATCTAAGGCCAAAACTATTTGACTTGAATCAAAATTATTCTTGAGGTCTTGGATAAAATTTTTCTGGAATAAAGCTGTACCTAATATAATTCTAGACACACCCATTTCTAACATATTTTCAACCTGTTTAATTGTCCTAATTCCCCCACCAACTTGTATAGATATATCTGGAATTTCAAGAATTTTAGCAATTATATCTTTGTTGAACTGATTTCCACTTTCAGCACCATCCAGATCAACTATATGCAGATAATCCAATTCATTTGACTTAAAAATCCTTGCCTGAGCCAAAGGATCACGATTGTATTCAGTGACTTCGTTAAAATCTCCTTTGAGCAATCGAACGCAGCGGCCGTTTTGTAGATCAATAGCTGGCAATATCTTCATTAGAATTAAAAAAATAATCTAGGAACCTTTGACCTGCTTGTGATGATTTTTCTGGATGAAATTGGCATCCATAAAAATTGTTTGTTTTAACAGCGGCAGAATAGGGCAGGCTGTACTCTGCAGCAGCTAAAGTATGATCATGAATTGAAGAGTAATAACTATTAGCAAAATAGTAGTGATCATTAAGCTTATCTTCATCACTATTTATAAAGGTCACTTTATTCCATCCCATTTGTGGAACCTTAGTATTAATATCAGTTTTAAATTTCTTAATTTTTCCAGGAATAATACCCATACACTCTGTGTCATGTTCCTCAGAATGATCAAAGAGTACATGCATACCAATACAAATTCCAAGAACGGGCTGAGTTAGATTCTTGATAGTAGGTACGAGGTTATTTGTTATAAGATTATTCATAACACTATTAGCTGAGCCAACGCCAGGCAAAATAACAAATGAGGCATTAGATACTACATTTCTATCCTTTGTAATAATGGTTTTCATGTTACGAAGTTCAATGGCTCTTTGAACTGAGCGAAGATTTGCCCCTCCGCAATCAATGATTGCTACTGTCATAAAATTCCTTTTGTGGATGAAGATGACGTTGATTCAATGACCACAGCTGACTTCAAGCATCGTGCAAAGGTTTTGAATGTGGCCTCAAGCAAATGATGTGAATTTTTACCCGTTGTCTCAATATGACATGTCATTGCAATGGAGTTAATTAAAGATATAAAAAAATGTTCAAACATCTCTGTTGGGAAGTCACCAACATAATCTCTCAATTTTGAACACTTAAAATTGAGGTATCGTCTAGAACTTAAATCTATGCTTACAATGCTTTTTACCTCGTCCATCACCAATATTTCGCTTGATGCATATCTAGCTATGCCAACCCTGCTTCCAAGAGCATTTTTTATTGCTGCTCCTAGGGCAATGGCAATATCCTCAATAGTATGGTGCTCGTCTATCTCTAAGTCACCTAAACAAGTTAAATTTAAATCTATACAGCCATGTTTTGAAAATTGCTCTAAAAGATGGTCTAAATAATTTAAACCGGTTTGAATATTGTAATTGCCTGTCCCATCAAGATTTAAGTCAATGAATATATTAGTTTCATTTGTTTTTCTGATCTCACTATAGTTTCTAGATGCTAATTTTTTTGATGCTATATCTTCTCGTATTTTTACAGCTTGCTGATGTGCATCCAAAGTCTCTGCTTGAGCCATTTCTAGCACGGTATCCTTTAGATTGTTAAAGCCTTCTGCAGATGCCGTTTGAACACTTATATGTTTTCCGAAATCACTAACACTAAGACCTGAGTGAACTTTTGCTTGACCACTAGTTGGTAATACGTGATTTGAACCAGATGAATAATCACCAAATGATTCTGGGCTTAACGCCCCACAAAAAATTGATCCTGCATTATTAATCTCTACAAGGTATTTCGAATAATCCTCATCAAGTAGAATAAGGTGCTCAGGGGCGCATTCATTGATTAAATTGATAGAATCTTTGAAAGATTTTGACTTAATTAGTAATACATTTTTAATACTATGGGTGAGGACATTTTGTCTAGCTAACGAACTCATTTGCTTTAGAATTTCAGCTTTGACCTTTTTTAGCAGAGCATGATTGTTTGAAATTATGAAGGCTCTTGAATTTGGATCATGTTCTAATTGAGATAATGCATCAGCAGCTGCAATAGAAATTTTTCCAAGATCATTGGTCACTATCATTACTTCACTTGGTCCGGCTGGAAGATCTATCGCAACATCGTTAGAGGAGAGTTTTTTTGCTTCATTAACATATGCATTACCTGGCCCAAATATCTTATTCACTTTTGGGACAATTGTGGTTCCATATGCCATGGCAAAAATTGCTTGAGCGCCCCCAACTTTATATATTTTTTTTATACCATAGATTTTTGCTATCCATAGTATTTCAGCCGCGACCAAGCCATTTTTATTCGGAGGAGTGCAAATAATAATATTTTTACATCCAGCTACTGTAGCTGGTATTAATTGCATTAATAAGGATGAGATTAATGGAGCGCTGCCTCCTGGTACGTAGATACCAACAGAATCAATGGGTCTGAATTCTTTCCAGACTTTGATACCTTTTGTTGTTTCTATAGGACTCCCTATCAGCCCTTTTTTATCGTTTTCACAAATAGTTTTTATGTTAGCTGCTGATTGAAGAATTGATTGTTTTAACTTATCAGAAACCAATAGATCAGATTTTGATATTTCCGACACCTTAACTTTAAAAGACTTTGGTGATTTAATATTTAATTCTTTATTAATTTGATCAAAAGCAGATGTACCCTTTGTTAAAACAAGATTTTTAATCCTAAGGACTGTCTTGGAAACATTATCATTTGAATGATCTTTTGCAGACCATTGAATTTTCCTCGTTGAAGATGAGCGATTAATAATTTTCATTTAGTTTAATATTTTCTCAACAGGAAGAACTAAAATTGAAGATGCTCCATTAGATTTTAGCTTTTCCATTGTTTCCCAAAATACAGGTTCTTTGCATAAAGCATGAATTGCTACTTTGTTATCTTTTTGCAGTGGAATTATTGTTGGAGAATCTGCACCTGGCAGCAATTTGCATATTTTTTCAGTTGAATGGCTGTGGGCATTTAACATAACATATTTACTTTCTGCAGCATTAATAACTCCCTCAAATCTTTTAATCAAGCTAACAATATTATTTTGTCTAATTTTGCTTAGCGACACTGGAGATATTAAAACTGCTTCAGAGTTCATCAGTGATTTAAATTCAACTAAGTTATTGGCCTCTAACGTTGCGCCTGATGAAACTAAATCGCATATACAATCTGCGATACCAATATAGGGAGTTAGTTCTACAGAACCATTGATTTTGATAACCTCAGCATTGATTGAATTTTTTTTCAGATATTTTTTAACTAGCGCAGGATAAGAGGTTGCTATCTTTTTATTTTTAAGAGATCTTAACTTTGAATTTAATGGTTTTGCAAAAGCTAGCTTGCATTTAGAAAAACCTAAATTTAATAAAGGTTTAGCTGTAATTTTATTATTCGTGGCTGATTGTTCAGCTAAGACATTTTGACCCACAATTCCAAGATCTGCCACTCCTTTAGATACAAGAGAGGGGATATCATCATCTCTAACAAGCAATATATCTATATTCATATTTGAAGATCTTGCCAAAAGACGTTCTCCATTTGTTGAAAAATTAATGCCGGACTTGATCAATAGATTTTTACTATTTTCATAGAGCCTGCCTTTTCTTTGGATTGCTATTGTTATTTTTGATTGCATTGGATTAACCCTTTTTTAATACTTTGATATAACCTTGATTGGTCTCCTTAAATAAAAACCTAGCTACACGAGTCACGGTTGCCGTTGATGTATTAAGTTTAGATGCAATATCTCTATATGTAGACTTACCTTCATACAATAATTTAGCTACTTCCCAGCGTTCTTCCATAGCTTCTATTTCTGATGGTGTGCACAAATCTAGAAGGAAATTCTCTATATCCTTTGATGAATTTAATTCTTTTAGTACTTTTGATAATTTCATACCGCGATTCTATATGTTTTATCATGCTAAAACAACTATACAAATTAATAAATAAAAAAATTTTGAAATATAGGTTAAAATTATTAGAAAAAGGAGATCAAATGACTATTTCAATAAATGATAATTTTCCAAAGCAAGAGCTAAGAATCTTAAGAGATGGAGAGGTTCAAAATATAAATTCAGTAGAATACTTCTCAGGAAAGAAAATTGTTTTGGTGGGAGTTCCCGGAGCTTTTACACCAACATGCCATTTATCACATTTACCTGGCTACATTGAGAGCTTTCAAAAATTCAAAGATAAGGGATACAACGTTACCTTTATGGCAGTAAATGATCCTTTCGTTATGAAATCTTGGTCTGAAGCCTCTAATGCAGATGGAATTGATATGTTAGCAGATGGTAATTGTGATTTAACCAACGAGTTAGGGTTAACAATGGACGGCTCTGCTTTTGGTCTTGGAAGCAGATGCAAAAGATTTGCGATGATAGTTGATAATGGAATTGTTCAATCTATTGATATAGAAAATCCGGGAGCCATGGACGTTTCATCAGCTGAATCACAACTTGCTAAAATCTAAAAAAAAATACTTATTTGCAGGATTAGGTACCATGGGCTATCCCATGGCAGGTCATTTATCAAAAAATCAAGATTTTGATATCTATGTATATAACAGAACTGAAGCTGTTTCAGATAAATGGTTGAGTGAATATAAAGGTTTGAAGTTCAATCTAACTGATTCTAATAATATTCAATTTAATGGCTTAATTACTTGCCTTAAAAATGATGATGCTATTGTCGATCTTTTACTTAAAAAGAGATTAATTTCAAGTTTAAATAAAAATTCATTTGTACTTGATCATTCAACCACATCCTTAAACCTTATAAAGTTAATTGCCTCTGATAAGCGTGTGATAGAAAATAATATTTCTTTCTTTGATGCTCCAGTCAGTGGTGGAGAGGCAGGGGCCATAAATGGTGTTCTATCAGTAATGTTTGGCGGACCAAAAAATAAACTCTCTACTATAAAAAAAATAATGAATGCTTATTCACAATCAATTGTTCATATTGGACCTAGTGGTCATGGTCAATTAACAAAAATGGTTAACCAAATATGTATAGCTGGTTTAATTCAAGCTTTGTCTGAGGGAATGTCACTTGGCAAATCTGTAAATTTAAATATGAAAAAAGTATTTGAAGCTATTTCTAAAGGTGCAGCTCAATCTTGGCAAATGGATAACAGATTTGAAACGATGGTAAATGAACAGTTTGATTTTGGTTTTGCAGTAGATTTAATGATTAAAGATCTGAAAATTGCATTAAGAGAATCAAAAGATAATAACCTTAATCTAAAAATATCAAATCAAGTTCTAAAGCAATACAAGAAACTCTCCAAGCAAGGAGACGGAGATTTAGATACATCTAGTCTGATTAAAATAATAAACACATAAAAAAAGCCTGCTGAGCAGGCTTTTAAGAAAGTTATAAATACTATCTATTATCTTTTAGCCAAAGAGGCAAAATTGCAATTAATAGACCAGAGATTAAATATGCCATTCCTATAGGACCTGGATTTGTCATAAATTCTCCTCCATACATATCAACGAATTGACTTGCTAATGGACTTAATTCAGTGCCAGATTCCTCTAAATTAGATAAAGCTGATGCTTGAACAACCCAACTATTCAATGCTCTTGTGATTACCATCCATCCAAATGCAAAGCCAGATAAAGCAAAAACAGAAATAATTGCCTTCATTAATACTGGAGCATCATTCTCCCTTGCAACGCTTGCAAACCTTGCAGCAATCCATATACCAATGGTTACAGAAAGGATCATTGTTGCATTCGCACCTCTTGCAGTTTGAAATATATTCCACATGTCTAATTCCATAATTTTCTCCAAAATTAGTACCTCATTATTAAGGTATGTCCAAATAATACAATAACATTAATTGAGATTCTCAATATATGTCATTCGTGTAACAATAAATTCATGCATAATAGTTATTGGCGCTCTAATCTTAAAATTCTTTCAATCTTATTGACTATCTGGTTTCTTGTTTCATTTGGTTTTGGAATTATATGGTCGGATTTTCTTGATCAATTTCAAATTGGTGGATTTAAGCTTGGTTTTTGGTTTGCTCAACAGGGAAGTATTTATTTCTTCGTAATCTTAATTTTTATTTATATATATCTAATGAATAGATTAGATAAAAAATATAAAGATAAATCTGAGGAGAATCTTTAGCGTCTATGGATACTCAGGTACTTACTTATATTTTTGTTGGCCTTTCCTTTGCCTTGTATATTGGTATCGCCATCTGGTCTCGTGCTTCTTCAACAAATGAATTTTATATAGCTGGAAAGGGTGTTCACCCTGTTGCAAATGGTATGGCAACAGCTGCCGATTGGATGTCAGCTGCTTCATTCATTTCAATGGCTGGTCTCATAGCTTTTCTTGGAAAAGATGGATCAGTTTACTTGATGGGCTGGACGGGTGGATATGTTCTCTTAGCTCTGTTGTTAGCTCCATATTTAAGAAAATTTGGTCAATATACAGTTCCTGATTTTATTGGAGCAAGATACTACTCAAATGCAGCTAGGTTAGTTGCAGTAATATGCCTAATATTTGTTTCATTTACTTATGTAGCTGGTCAAATGAGAGGTGTTGGTATTGTATTCTCAAGATTTCTTGAGGTTGATATTAACCTAGGAGTAATTATTGGTATGTGCATAGTATTCTTTTATGCAGTCTTAGGTGGCATGAAAGGTATTACCTATACTCAAGTAGCACAGTATTGTGTATTGATATTTGCTTATTTAGTTCCAGCAATATTCATCTCCATCCTTATGACTGGTAATCCGATTCCCCAATTAGGCTTTGGAGACACTCTGGTTAACAGTGATGTCTATTTATTAGACAAATTAGATACAGTTACGACTGAGCTTGGATTTAATGCTTATACGGAAAATACCAAATCTACTATTGATATTTTTTGTATTACTGCTGCTTTGATGTTTGGAACAGCTGGTTTGCCGCATGTGATTGTTAGATTTTTTACAGTTCCAAAGGTAAGTGATGCTAGAAAATCAGCTGGATATGCTTTGATATTTATTGCTATTTTATATTCAACTGCCCCTGCAGTTTCTGCATTCGCTCGAATGAACTTCATTGATTCTGTGCAGGAGGTTCAATACAAGGAAGCACCAAGCTGGTTTAAAAATTGGGAAAATATTGGATTAATCGCTTGGAAAGATAAAAATAATGATGAACTCATTCAATATTCATCCGGTAATGCATTAGAGGGAGTAAAACCTAATTTTGATAATGGAAGAGGTGTCTCTGGAGAAAGATTGGTAAATAACAATCCTGATCTAACTAGCACCAATGAGGTTTATATTGATAGAGACATCATGGTCCTAGCTAATCCTGAAATAGCAAAATTACCAGGCTGGGTTGTTGCATTGGTGGCAGCAGGTGCTTTGGCTGCAGCACTATCGACGGCTGCTGGCCTTTTGTTAGTTATATCTGCATCAATTTCACATGATCTTTTGAAAAAAACTTTCATGCCTCAAATAACTGAAAAACAAGAACTCTTCTATGCTCGGTGTTCTGCAGCTGTTGCGATATTTATAGCCGGACTTTTTGGTATATACCCACCTGGATTTGTGGCGCAAGTAGTAGCATTTGCATTTGGTTTAGCTGCAGCAACAATATTTCCCGCGTTATTAATGGGGATATTTTATAAAAGATTGAATAAAGAGGGTGCAATAGCAGGAATGCTTTCTGGATTAGTTATTACCTCTGCTTACATAATTAATTATAAATTTGTAAATGTTCATTTGAATTCAGCCGATAATTGGTTTTTAGGAATATCCCCTGAAGGATTTGGTTTTATTGGTATGATAATAAATTTTCTTGTTGCTTTTAGTGTCTCCTTTTTCTTTACCAAACCACCTGCAGACATTTATCATTTAGTAGACAAAATTCGACAGCCCTAATAAATAAAAAAGATATACTATAAAAATGATATAAATGACTTCACATGGAGGTGTGTATGATGCTTATTGCTATTTTTTCACTAATTTTATCCCCATTGTTATTTGCTTCAGATTTGGATCAAGATAAAAGCCTTGATAATCAGAGAGGCATGACCAATCTTTTAGGCGCTGAAACTTACATGCGATGCTCTCAACAATTACAAAATCCTAATGCAAAAACATATGAATTGTCGTACATGAGAACAAAATCTATGCCGCTCTCTCCGTTTGCTGGAAATTATGAACCTAAATTTTTACCAGCATCATCTATGCCCAATACAGTACAAATTTTTACAATGGATGTTCTTAATAATGATGTAAATGATGGAAATCAAGGAACTCAAATGGATGCATTGGGGCATTTTGGTTATATGGATACTCCATGGGATGGTGAAAGTGAGTTGGATATTTCAAATGCAAGTTTTTTTAATGGTTTTAAGGGTAAAGAAGTTAAACCCTCTAATGATTCACCGTTATTAAAGCTAGGAATTGAAACCGTGCCTCCAATTATCACCTCAGCAATAATGATTAATGTTAAAAAATACGTTTTTGGTGATAAAGCAATGGGAGCCGGTGAATATATAACAGTTGAAGATTTTAAAAAATCAGTAGCTCAGTCATCAATAAGCGCTAGGGGGATTTTACCTGGAGATGTAATTTTAATTTACACAGGTTGGAGTGAGAATTATCAAGATCCAGATATAACGAAATTATATTATTCGATGGCACCAGGCATTTCATATAATCTTGCAAAATACCTTGCGTCTAAGCAGGTTGTAGCTGTTGGTTTAGACACTCCATTTGTTGATGCCTTAAGCGATCCAAACAACCCTATTGCTCCACCTGAAGGTACGCCTAACAACATGGCATTTCCAGTTCATCATTATTTTTTAACTCAAGCTGGAGTTCATACATTTGAAAATTTTAACTTAAAAAAAATGGCTGAAGATTTAGTCGAGCTTTCATGTGTAATGATATTACCATTAATGGTGAAGGGTAGTTCAGCTTCTTCAATTAGACCGGTAGCAATAGGCTCTTCAGCATCCTCATAAATGAAGTATCTTCAACTTGTGTTAGGTGTTTTTTGTATAAATCTACATGCATCATATGAGATAACAGTTCTTGCTACTAATATTTCTAATTATGGTGGCTTTGGAGAATGGAGTTTTTCAGCATTATATGAGAGTGAGACGGAATCAATCCTTTTTGATACGGGCTTTCATGAGGATACTGTTATTCACAATGCTAAGGTTTTAAACAAAGATTTATCAAAAGTTGAAAAAGTTATCCTTAGTCACTTTCATAGCGATCACACTGGGGGGCTTATAAAACTGAGAAAAACTTACAAAACTTTCAATCAAAATGCTTTTAAAAAAGTCTATGTAACAAGAGGTTTCTTTGCTCAAAGATACACAAAATCAGGAGATTTAGTAGGTCCGGGTAATTATTCGGATACTAATAAATTTAAACAAGATGCTGAACGAGAGGGCATTACTTTTATTATCTTAGATTCCCATGAGGAAATAGCTCAAAACTTATTTGCCACTGGGACAGTTCTAAGAACAGATGAGTACTACAACGGCCCAAAAGGTCTATTAGTAAGGGACGGCAAATCCAATAACTTAGTTGAAGACATAATTGTCGACGATCAGTCTGCAGGCATGCTGACCAATTTAGGCTGGATTAT
>Ga0181555_1004533_pt1 | contig 10639 bp, 13 predicted proteins | sample 011ome_15_FD_145601 | JGI IMG/M metagenome (GOLD analysis project Ga0181555, IMG submission 145601) | Coastal salt marsh microbial communities from the Groves Creek Marsh, Skidaway Island, Georgia - 011504AT metaG (spades assembly) | ecosystem: Environmental > Aquatic > Marine > Intertidal zone...
GTTTTCCTGGTTTGAAAGAGGGTGATGATTGGTGCTTGTGTGCTCCTCGGTGGGTTGAAGCTTATGAAGCAAACTGCGCACCAAAGATTTACTTGACCAAAACTCATGAAAAAACCTTAGAGTTAGTCCCTCTAAAAATTCTTAGAGAATATGCGCTGGATATCAATTAGTTTATGAGCATTACATTTAAAACAATAAATGGAAAGATTATTCATGATGATTCACTAAAGTATTTAAGAAAACTAAAAGATAATTCTGTTGATCTTATTATTACCAGCCCACCTTTTGCTCTTACAAGAGAAAAAGCATACGGAAATAGAAAAGGTGATGAATATATGGATTGGTTGAAGGATTTTGGCCAGATTTTTTATAAAAAACTTAAAGATGAGGGCAGTCTTGTAATAGATTTTGGTGGTTCTTGGGTGCCTGGGATGCCTGCTAGAAATCTACATCAATTTAAAATTCCTATTTTGTTTTGTGAGGAATTAAATTTTTATTTAGCACAAGAATTTTTCTGGTGGAACACATCAAAAATGCCATCACCAGCTTCATGGGTAACCCGATCTCGCGAACGCATTACTGATTCGGTAAATTATATATTCTGGTTCTCAAAATCTACAAATCCTAAAGCAGATAATCGAAAAATTTTAAAGCCTTATTCTGAAAAGATGCTAAACATGATTAAAAATCAAAAATATAATATGAGAAAAAGACCAAGCGGACATAGTGTTTCAAAGACATGGGCAAAAGATAACGGAGGTGCAATACCGCAAAATTTTTTTCCATATGGTAATTCAGCTAATGATCCATACTTTCAATATTGTGATGAAAAGAAAATTAAAAAACATCCAGCAAGATTTGGACAATTTATTCCTGAGTTCTTTATTAGATTTCTAACAGACGAAAAAGACTTGGTTGTCGATCCATTTGCAGGAAGTTGCACAACAGGAGCTGTTGCTGACGCTTTGAACAGGAAATGGATTTGTATAGACACTGATAAAGACTACCTGAGGGGCGGCGAGGGAAGATTTCAAGACCCATACAAATTTAAAATTGATCCTGAAGAGAACATGGAGTTTAATTTTTAGAAATCTTAAACCTCATCAATGAATCTTTTACTTCAAAATAATCATCCATAGTTAACCTTTCATCTCTCTCAATTTTGAAACGAGTAGACATCTCTAAGATTATATAAATGTAGTAATCCGTAAGGTTTACAAAATCATTTTGAGTGAGATAGGGGTGATCAAGGTTTACTATAATTTGAAATTCAATATGGTTAATAGCCTTATAAGCCGCATATGGTTTATCTTCGCCATTATGAGTTGGGTACATTTTTACAATATAATTTTTAAGATTAAAAACTATCTCTTGATCTTTTGGGATTGCGCGAAATGTTCCATCAATTCTTTTTTTAATAATATCCATTTCAGGAATAGGCTTTCTGGCAATTTCGCCTAAGTCTGTATCAGGTATAATATCCTCTACATCACTCCTAGCAGTTTCCTCTTCATCTAAAGTAGTTGCTTGTTTTTCCTGAATAGACTTTGCAATCGAAGCAATTTTATTATCTTTAAAAAATTGATCTAAGTAAGTCTCCATTATCTCCAGATCATCATTTGAGATATTTGATTTTGTATGAGAGACAGTTCCATCATTAAAAACCAATTCTCCAACTACCCTCTGATTTAGTGTACTCCCAGCTCCCGATGCAAATATTTTTTTTGGTCTCCAAGCTTCTGGATACCCTTGAATCATTCTTCCTCTTCGCATTATGCTGATCCCTCCATTTTCTCTGGAAGATCCTCTTCCATAGCCGTCCTCACCTGCTTTCATTCCAACCTTCAAGATTCCAATCCAACCAGACACTTCTCGATTTTTATCTTGACCGATATATCCAGGACCGATAGTCCATTTATAATCTCTCCCAGTTTTAGGATGAGGGTGAAGTTTAAATGGTTCCCAATCTAATACCTCTCCATTGAAAATAATAGTTACGCTTTTATTAAGCCAGTTTCTATATGTGGAAGATAAGAACCTTTTCGCCTTATTAATCGCCGTCACATTAAATGAATGCTTTAAACCTTCAAAGTTTAATTTTGTATATCCATTTGTACCCTCAACATCTTTAGTATCTTCCACCAACTCATCCTCGTTATTGAAAATTCTCTCATTTTCAACAATTACAGAGGTTTGAAAATTTTCATCAAATCTCTTAGTCTCAACTGTCCATATTGTAGATAGCCAGATTGCAGCTGATTTCAAACCCACATTGAACTCGCTTAAGCTATTTTCTGCATCTTTTCTTTTTCGTTCGCCGCCTACATCAAATGCTTCTGTTAAAACTTTTTTTGAGATACCAGATGAATTGTCTGTAACTTTCAATGTAGATGCATCTCTGTCATAAACGATATTAATTGTTAAATTTTCTTTTCTTTTTTTATAAACTTTATCAAGAGCTTTTCGCTCATCGAAATATGCTTGTATAGAGTTATCACATAATTCAGCAAGGCATTGCCATAGCGAGTAATCTATCCTTTCATAATTTTTTAACGATGCTACACCAACTTTAATTTTCATATCCTCTCCTACGATAATTCAAACATTTTATCTTTGCATATAATAGATTTAATTTCTAATAGCTCACTTACTTCAACCTCAGTCGTAATATTTTTAGATCCAAGAGGGGACAAGTAAATTCCGTCAACCTCTCTGTCTACATGAAAGAGATATTCAGAATCTTTAAATGTGATATAAATATTTTTTCCATTTTCAAAGTATTTATTTCCAATTTCTTGAAATTTAAAAAAATAATTAATCCATGAAATTTCATACCTATCAATTTGATTGATTACTTTGCAATCATGAATCAAATATGAAAATTCATTCATATCATTGATATGAGTAGACATAGTAATATACCTAGTTTTGAAATCTGCCAATCGGGCCTCCCAGCTATGAAGATATTTTTCAGCCACAATCATGTATTCGGGATCAACACCATCTAGCATTTTTAGAAATCTTTCTTTTTCAATTTTCGGATTAGAATTTGTATTACATATATTTTGGAATATTTTTTCCTTTTGATTAGAATAATCAGCATTCACCAGGCATTTTACTTGTCTTGATACATGACTTTCCCAGTCATGGTGACTTAGCTCAACCTCGATAATTGAGTAATAGCTATAATCTTCTGAGAAAGCTATTAAATCTGGCATAGCATTACCAAAATCTGATAGAAATTTATGATTACATTTATATATGTGTATTATTTTCTTTTGATCTCTTTCCAAATAAATTGGTAATTGCTGCATAACAACGTTTTGAAAAGAAATTTCATTAGTTGCAAATAAAGAATCATTGTTTGAAAACAAATCTGTGTTGATTAGTATTTGTTGAGATTTCATTTATTAAAAATAAGAGATGTCCAATTAACAGTAATTCCCTCTTCGATAAATCTTTTTGATTCTAACGTTAGTCTATCAAATTCTGAATCAGAAGAATAAATTGAAATAATCATGGCATTTTTTTCTGCTTTAGTAGTTCGCAAGACTCTTCCCATGCGCTGAATTCTTTGGCGGGTTGTGGTTGATGCGCTTAAAATTAATGCAGCATTAATTTCCGGGTAATCAAAACCCTCATCTAATGCCTTGCAGGTAACTAATACATCAAGCATATCATTTTTAAATTCATATAAATTTGCTTGCCTAGACACTAAGTTAATATCTGTATTGTAAATTGCTGATCTAAAACCATTCTTATTTAGCAATCTATTAAAGTGAGATGCTTGCTTTTTTGTCTCTGAAAAAACTAGCCATTTAGAGTTTTTAAATTTTTTTAAAAGCTTTATGCCTAGTGGAATTCTATTGATAGCATTATTAATAACTCTAGCTCTTTTAAAAAATAATATTTTCAAAACTTCATCAGATTTATCAAAACCTCCTTGAATAGCGATTCTTCGAGATATTTTATATGTTAAATCTTTGTATTCTAAATCCTCATCTTCAAGCATAGGAGCGTAGGCATTGAGTAACTCAAATTTAGAAATTACCTTATCTTTTTTTGCCTCTAAATAATCGTACTCAAAAACAATAGGGCCTAGGATAGGAGATATAATTTTTTCAAAATAATCATCAAAATCTCTTTCCGGAGTTGCTGAAAGTCCCATTGTTGCAGCCCACTTACCTGAGAGCATTTTTCCCTTAGTTGGAGTTCCAAGTTTGTGACATTCATCAACAATTAGGAATGTAGAGTGATCTTTAAATTTTTTGTATATATTCTTTAATGAGCCTATGGTTGTTATATTTATTTGCTTAATTTGATTTAGTTTTCTTCCTCCACCATTAATTGCAATCGAATACTCTACATGCTCTTTTAATTCTATTGACCATTGATCAAGCAATGGTATTGAGGGCACTACAATCAAAACTTTTCTCTCTGGATGCTCCATTAAAAATTTCTTGATGCAATGGAGTGCAAAAAAAGTTTTGCCCCCACCAGTAACTACTTTTAAGATGCCGGATTTATTTTTCCACCAAATCGGAAAAGCTTTTTTTTGCCATTTACGAAGTTTCATGATTTATTTTGATACATATATATATTACATTAACTCAATGGCGGAATATAAAACAATTGCTAGCATGGTTTTTACTGATAAAGGCCCAGCAATTAAAGATATATTTGCAACTTTATTTCTTGATATCTATCAACATATTAAAAATGGAGTAGAGATAAGCGATGAAGCCGCTATTGAGGAGTTGAAGGGATTTCCAGAGCAATTAGATCTTAACTCAACTCTTTTAAGATTTAACTATAATCATTTCGGCATGCATTCAATCGGTAGGCTAAAAAATAATTTTAATTTTCGATTCTCTCTTGGAAATATTTCAGAATTATTAGCTTCGCCTAAGTTAAAAAATAATCCTCAAATAAAAAAATCAGTTATTCAAGTTTTTGAAAAAAAACCGTATTCAATTTCTCAATACTCTACATATGGAGCCATTGCCGAAGAGATTGTGAGATGGAGAAATTATTGGGCTCACAATGATGGCTTTAAGAATGCGTCAGAAGCTCTTGTGCTCCAGTCCAATATCGCACTCATTTTAAAAATTTATCCAGATCATCTTCAAGAAAAAATAAATGGTTTTGATGATTATGCAGAATTTATTAATTCTAAATTTCTTGAATCTATTTTAGAAATTTTAGGAGTTGGACCAAATCAGAATATTGATGATGAAATAAAGGCGTATTTACAAGCAGAAAATTCCCACAACCAACCAAATCAAGAGAGTTCTATTGCCGATGATGTTGATCTTCAATTATCTGGAATATCATATGATACGCTAGAAATAATTGAAAAAGTCGATCAGTTAAATTCTAATTTTAATAAAATTGAGGATAGAATAGATTCTCTTAGCGTTCAAATTTCAACCATAAGTAACCACCCCCAGTTTTCTAAGATAAGTAATCCTGAATTAGTTGAGGAAATGAGATCACGATCTGAGCCTGGCATGGGTGATATTGATGATCTCCATGAAGAGTTATTTCAATCTGAAACTAATGAAGCATTGGATGTAAATAATAGTGAAATTGAATCTTCCTCAGAAGTTTCTGAATACGAGATTACCTACCTTACCAATGCAGAAGTATTAGATAACCTAATGGAATTAAGACAAAAAATTAAATCTGAAATGAAAAAGAAATATGCTGATTTTCAAAATTGGCATAACATTTTGATGCAGCCATTATCTAAACAACTGATTTATTTTGAAATTGATTCAGCAAAATCATTTAAAGATGATGAGATTTTTCAATATTACTACACATCATCTCAAATTCCAGCAAATCTTTTAGACCAACCTAATCTTGATGAAAAGAAAGAAATAGCAAAAAAATATATGGATGAACAGCTGGAAATTTATTGGGAGATTATTAAAGAGCTATTAGATAAAAGAGCTCCGCTAAACTAAAATGGCTAGACATAGAGGTAACTAGTAACATAAATTCAATATCACCATTGAAGGCAACATAATCGCCATATCGCATGGATGCAAAATGCCAATCAGAAGAATTTTGATAGGCAGGAATTTCAGTCATTATTTAGAATAACAATAATACATATAGTTCCTCAATTTGTTTAACGATTAAGATGCGCAATCGTTACAAAAAAAACTAAGTTTAATTGCAATTTACCTCTTCCCTTGCTGTCTAAAAAATAGGTAATATTAATTAAAGACATGGAAGCAACCAATTCACTCAATATATTCACGCCGACACAGGCTGATGTTGCTAAAGTTACAACTCCACCCAAGCACAACCCACCATCACTAAAAGAAGCTTTGCATATCGTTAGTCCAAAACTTTTACCTTTTGCTTTAACTTTAAGTGGCAACATGGATGATGCTGAAGATTTATGTCAGGCAACTATACTTAAACTTATTGAGAACAAAGATAAATTCTTATCTGCTGAATATCCTCTTGCCTATGCTAAGACGATTTTACGCAATGGCTTTATCGATAAGTGTAGAAAAGATTCTAGGGTTGATTCCTTTGATGAGTTGGATCTTGAGCCATTTATTGATGAAAATAAAATACAATTCTATGAGCATCAAGAGCTCATGCATTGTCTTAAGCAACAAAATGAAACAGATAGAACCATTCTTGCAATGAAAGGGGCAGGGCATGATTATGATGTGATTCAAAAGTTCATTGGTAATATTTCTAAAGGCAACCTAAGAACCAAAGCTAAAAGAGCCAGAGCTTTATTGGCAGATTGTTTGGGGAGGAAGCAGAAATGAATCAACGTCTCAAACTCCAATTAGCTGGATACCTCGATGATGGCATGGACTACTCCAACTCTGCTGAAGTTAGAAGCATTGTTGATGCATCGGATGTGGCTAGAGAGTTTTATGAAAGATTGCTCTTTGCCAATAAACGTCTTGAGAGTTTCTTTCAATCCAAAGAGATGCATAAAACCAACAAGAAGCTGCACAAGTTTATTGATGAGACCCTAGAACCTAAAGATACTTTCTGGACTCGTTGGGTCCCTGCATCAGGCTTGATGATGGCTGCTGTTGCAATGCTCATTACCTTCGGCCCCTTTGTGACTCCAGTCACTGAAGCACCTTTGTTGTCTAACATCCAAGTAAATATTCCAGCGTCTATTCCACAGCCACAAACCATTAAGAACTATGAAGTAAACACTGTTTGGTCACTGGCTTCATCTATGACTGATGAAATGGATGCCACAATTTATCAGGTGATGTATGGAGTCTTTGCAGCTAACACCAACGCCTTTATTGGCGGTGACTTAACATCTATAAGAGCTGACAAGGACCTTGTAAAACCTGATAAAGCTCTAGTCCAAATGATAGATCCAGCTACTGCTCAGCAGATGGTTGAAAGTTATTTAAACTAATTCTGTCACAAACCTCCACTTCCTCCGTTTAAGTATTAAGACCACTTAATAACTATCCTAAGGAGGGATTAATGATTGAGATACTCACAGCATCGATAATAGGACTACTTGCTTTAACGACCCTTATGTTTGTTAGGAAGCTTGAAAGAACTAAACCAATGGATGAAATTAAACTCCAAAAAATCCATGTCATGCGTTTAGGACCCTTTTCCGGGCAAAGCAATTCGTTTAAAGGTAAGTCGATTGTGTTTTTGATGCTGTTGAGTACCTTGTCTTATGCTGAGGTAGATATTGTGACCTTAGATAACTTTTTCATTGATGATTTAAGTGAGAATGAATTAACCGTCTCTAAGACCGCCGAGAACAAAGACCCTGCAACTCAGTTGGGCTTTCATATTGAACGCCCTCACTGCATCCCTAGCTACCCTTATTTAATGATGGAAGTGCCCAATGAAATGCATGAGGGTATTGATATCTTCGCTAAGATTTCAGTTGATAAACGTAAACCGAAAAAGGCTAAGCTCAAACTAAAGTTCATCTTAAATACAGATGATGCAAGAGCAGTTGGTTGGTTTGAACTTCAAGACTTTCCATCGTTTTATGGAGCTTCAATGATGAATGTGAACTTCCACTCTGTCTCAGGGATGGAAAATCAAACATTTGTTTTAGAAGGTTTAAAAGATTCTACTTATCAAGCTCAACAAATCTGTAATTCAGGTCACATGCTAAGAGCTGAAAGAAAGCAGGTGAAGATTTAAATATTCACATCCATTTGTTTGCATTGAAGGATATCCTGATAGATTTCACCAGGTGTTTCTTTAAGTTCACCTTCATGTTCTACTATTGATGATCTTTTGCCATTGATCTTTAATGTTAAAAGATATCTATCAACTTCGGCATCCCAATATCCCTTGTATACAATCTCAGCATCTAGGTATGCTTTTTGCTTAGCCGAAAACTCATAATTGAATTTAACTAGGTTATCTGTTGTCGAGACATTAGAGTAAACAATATCGAATAAATCCCATTCAGCTATAAAATTATCACCAAATTGCACCATGACAAAGTCTTTGTCCGTATCTGTCATGACATATATTTTGTCGGCTTTTTGATAGTCTTGTTCGCAGGCTAAATAGGAAATGGAATCCAATGGTTTATTGCAACCAACAATTGCTAAGATCGTTAATGCAAGAATGATGAGTTTCACAAAGAGGTCTTGCCCTCATAATTTTTATAAAACTCTTCAGGTCCCCCATGTGCACCACATTTAAGACAGGTGTAAGTTTGCTTCTCAGGGTCAATTAATAAGGTGTAAAAGTCTTCAGAATTTATATGAAATGGACAAATAGATTTAAATTTATTGCCATTCTCCTCAAGAGTTAATCGATCGCCAATAAGTTTAACTATGTCCATAATCCTAGTGATAAAAATTTCATTATTTAATAATAAACTGTTTTTTTTATGTTTGGGGGGTTTAAATAAATACTGTATGTATATATACTATTTTACTGACCCAGAGAAATATATTGTTTACAGAATCGCCGACAAACCTCAATAATTACCTAGTTTCTAACACTTACCTAGAATATGCTTCATTCCTATTATCTGATATTGAGTACTTTTTGGAATACGCAGATATACCGACTAAAGCTGCAAAATTTTCTCATTTAGAAAAGCGCTTTCAAGAGATTCAAGGTTTAATCAATAGAGGTAGAGATCACTTTCTCTCCGATAACACTGCATTTTATAAGCCCTTTAAATTGCACTTTGATTATTTAAATTGGTTTTATGATGTTACTTTTAAAGACTTTAACGATGTTTTTTCAATGCCAGATGAATCAGGCGCTTTAGATGATGAGACCTTGCATGTGATCACAGCATCATTTAGATTTTTTGATGCCTTGCAGGCTTATTTTCCCATAGATCATAATGAATTTTATATTTACGAATCAGCCAAGCTATCTTCCCAAGCCTTTATTGATTGTTTCGAAGCAGGAGAAACTATCTTCTCTGGCAACACTAAACTTAGCATGGAATATACAGAATCAGCATTGGACATGTTGGAAAGGGCGTATCAATCTCTCGATAAAGCAACCTATAGAAGCCAAGAATATGATGCTTTGACCATTTCTTCAAACCCCCAAAGCCAAGATTTTCTCTCTTTCAAGCAATTTCAAGATTTACGTAAAATCTATATTGCTAGCTGTTATCAAGAGAATGTTCTGTTAAAACAGTTATTTTATCTTGCCTCGCTTAATGTCGATGAGAGCACTTCAGAAGAAAGCCTCGATGAAATAGGCGATAAAGTAGAATTAATTTGTGACAACATACCTGATTTTGCAGCCATTCGAAATGAGTCGGCGCTCTTGATGTTGAGTGCAAGTTTGGTTACAGCAGGCCATGAAATTGGGGATTTTAAGATGTTGTATCCACCCAAAGACTTTTCTAGCATCCTCCAATCAAACTCTTATAAGTATCTTAATAATCTCCCCGTGAAAGTAACTCATTGATGGATATATATAAGTTTTTAAAGGGTTTTGAGCCAGATGATAGAGGAAGGTTTATTTATCAAATATGGGAATTTTCAGATATTGAAATTGAACGAACTCATGACTTTATTCAGCGATTATTTCCTTTAAATGAGCCCAGCGCCTTAAGTTTAAATAAGTTTTATATCGATGATCCAGCGCTCATAGAACGGATTCGTATCGATCCGACGGTTGCAAACAACTTCATCACTTCTAAGAATTTTTTTCTTGGGTTTTTATCGCGCAATGATCAATGGCAGCGCCATCATAATCATAATCAATTACGCATTACCCGAATCATTAAATCTCTTTTACTGTTCGTTTCTAGAGAAGAGGCAGAATCTTTTTACCAAAATGTATTATCTTTGGTTAATTCAAATGCATTGATTTCAACCAAAGCTTATGACTATTGGAGTCTTGCGCTTGGTGATAAGCCAAAAACACAAGCATGTTAGTTTTGATGCTGGGTTGAATTACTATATTTAAAAATTTTATTTGGGGCCAACTTATTCTGGATAAGATTTGTGCAAAGCAGTAAATCTTACAAAGCACACTCTTTTGTCTTGATCATCTGTTATATCAATGTTCCAGACTGATGTTGAACCGCCGATATGCACAGGTACTGCCTTAGCATATACATGACCATCTGTTGGCGAAGAAATGTGATTAGCATTGATTTCAATCCCTACTGGAT
>Ga0181555_1004540_pt1 | contig 10623 bp, 8 predicted proteins | sample 011ome_15_FD_145601 | JGI IMG/M metagenome (GOLD analysis project Ga0181555, IMG submission 145601) | Coastal salt marsh microbial communities from the Groves Creek Marsh, Skidaway Island, Georgia - 011504AT metaG (spades assembly) | ecosystem: Environmental > Aquatic > Marine > Intertidal zone >...
GTGGAGTGGTGCAAAGAAAACACCATCGTGTGCATGCCAGGTTGCCAAACGCCGACTGAGTTACACTACGCGTACACGTTGGGTGCGCCGATCCAAAAGTTGTTTCCAGGCGTCGCCGGCGGACCGGCGTGGGTGAAAGCTGTCTCTTCGGCGTTGCCGCATTTGAGAATTAACCCGACGAGCGGAACCGATTTGGACACGTGCCAAGACTATTTAAGAAACGGTGCGTCGTCGGTAGGTTTTGTAGCGCCGGCGTTTGACCAAGAGAAGATCAAAAACAGCGATTGGGACGGCATCGCGGCGACCGCAAAGGCGTTGACCGACGCGGTCAAAGCGGCGTAAGAGAGAATTTTGATTAAAACTGTAAAACTCGCGCTCGAGAATTCAAAAGAAAGATCCATTGTTAATAATAATAATAATACTATGAGAACGATATAATATCCATTTACAGTGCGTCCACATGCGAACAATTAGATAGGCGCGCGTATCTTCTTCTTTTTTTAGTGCAAGCTGCTGCTCCGTCGATGTTACAATTCTTGTTTGCTACGTATGCGCATTGATTAATAGTCGTCAACCGTCCTCCGACTTTCTTCGACTGGAAATACCGTCGGCCTATACTCAGGCACGTATTGAGCTCTTTTGACATACTTGTACAACTTTGTGTCGTGTTCATCATCCGATTCTATGATTGCCACTACGCTTCTTTTTGCTTGTCCTTCCTCGGCGGCTTGTTTTATGACCCTCACGGCGACTCTCGCCGAGATGTTACGAATCTCTTTAATCAGCGGAAAAATACAACCTCTTCGAATTTGGTCTTCGGTGAGCATATCCGAGATTGCTTTTGCTGAAGATACCAGCATCTCCTCGGAAATCGTCTTTGCACCGCTCAACAGCGCGCCTAATCCGAGCCCGGGGAAAATGTACAAATTGTTCCCTTGGTTCGCGCGCATCAGTCGTCCGGAGACGGCGCCTTTCGCGTCTTCAAAAGGCGATCCGCTCGAAAAAACCGCCCTCCCGTCGGTCGCTTTCGCCGCCTCTTCCGATGTACACTCCGCGTTCGAGGTTGGATTGGACAGAGGGAAAATAATCGGCCGTTCGTTTTGCTCGCCCATTTGCCGTAAAACGTCCTCGGTAAACAACCCGTTCACCGTCGATGCGCCGAGTAAAGCGGTGCACTTTGATTTCGTCACTACGTCCAACAAGGAAGCGCCGTCTGGTAACTCTTTTGTCGCTTTCCTCGCTTTTGCGAACGGTTCCACCGCGGCTTCCCTCGGAAACTCCAATTTACGCTCGTTCGTAATTAACCCGTTATTATCCATGATGTAAAAATTATCGTAAGCTTCTTCTTCGCTCAAACCGCCGCTCTTCACGACCGCTTTGTGTAACATGGCGACGATACCCATGCCCGCTGAACCGGCACCGCACATGACAAACTTCTGCTTTCGAATTTCCGATCGGTCCTTTCCTCCCAACACCTTCAACGCTCCGTATACGCCGGCTAATACTACCGCCGCCGTGCCTTGAATGTCGTCGTTAAAACACAAATAATCGTTCCTGTAATTCGTTAAAATCTCCAGAGCGTGTTTGGTTTGAAAATCTTCAAACTGAATGAGCGCGTTTGGCCATCGGTGTCGAATTGCGCGCATGAACTCGTCAATCACGCGGTAATAATCGCCCCCTTCCAACCTCTGAGAATTCAATCCAAAATACCACTTATCGTTCAATAAGCTCTTGTTATTCGTCCCGACGTCTAAGCACACGGGTAAAACTTCCTGCGGATCAAACCCACCCCCGGCGACGTACAAATCCAACTTCCCAACCGAAATCCCCATCCCGTGCGCGCCTAAATCGCCCAACCCTAACACTCTCGACCCGTCCGTCACGACGACAATCTTCACGTCTCCTCGCCAGTTATACGTCATCGAGTGCATGTGCCCGACGTCGTCTTTGGTAAAGAACATCCCCCTCGCGCGTCGAAAGAAACGCGAATAGTTCAAACACGCCTCCCCAACCGTCGGAGTATAAATCACCGGCGCTAACTCCTCCACGTGCTCTTGTAACAATCGGTAAAACAACGTCTCGTTCCTATCTTTCAGCGCCTGCAAATGACGCCATCGCGCAATCTTCGGCGCGTTCGATTCTCGCATCACCACCTGTTGCTGCCAAATCTTCTCCGCTTGCTGCTCGATGGAGAAAAATCTCGGCGGCACTAACCCTCTCACGCCTAAGCGTTCCCGCTCCGAGTGGTTAAACCCGGTCCCTTTGTTATACACCGCGTTGTGCAATATCTCGCTTCCTCGGTGAATGTTCCCAGTCAAAACGACAATCTCGTCCACGCTCCGTTTCCGGCTTTGCCTCCCTAACCAGTCTCGTAAACTCTCGTGTTTGTTGTATTCCATCTGTTGCTCTCGCGTTCGAGGTGGAGACGTCGCGTCGTTGATGAAATCGTCCTTCGATGGGTCTTGCGCGTTCGATGGGAGTTCTTGCGGAAACACCGAGAAACCGTCGATGGCTTCGCTGGGCGGTTGCGCTTTAGAGGACGATGAAGTGGCGTCGAAGCCGTCGGCGGCGCTTGAATACCATCGTTTGTCTCCGAGGCGACGTAAAGGAATCGCCGAAAAGCGTCGGAGTGCCAAGCGCGTCGTCATTTTATGTATCCGAGAAGAAGAAGGGGAAGCGAGCGTTTTCTTTTGTGGATAACGGTCTCGTCTTGTCGAGTGAGACTACTTGAGATTTTGGACTAAATATGATCTTCAATTTATCATCATCTTATTACGTTACACATTTACTACCTACGTACTAACTAGACTTTGACGTCTACTCTCCTCCGGTTGCTAAGTCTTTCGCGGTGATTTGTCTCCGAAACACGTCCTCGCGGATGCTCCACAAACACTCTTTGTTTCGCCTGGTCGGCTCCGGCGGGACGGGAGGTTTTAGAAACGTGAGCGTCAACAACGCGCGGCGACCGCTCGTGTTTTCACCGCCTTGGTGGAACGCACGCGCGTTGTATAGGACCGCGTCGCCTTTTTTCAAAAGCGCTTCGACTGCTCGTTTCGTTCGCAAGACGTCGAACTCTTTCTCGGTCCATTTGGTTTTCGGGAGTTGGTCGTGGGTCTGTTTGTCGTGAGAGTTTAAAACGAACAGAGTCGGACCCATGTCTTGCGTGACGTCTTGCAACGCGATGAAAACGGAATACAGGGTTTCGTGCGGGGCGTCGTAGGCGACGTCTGGGTGCAATACCTGTCGGTCGGCGCCTTTCTCCGTGGCGAGGACGGAGAGCTCAACTAACACCGCGTCCTCCGTGGCGTCCTCGACGAAGGAGAGGATGTTCCGTATGTTCCCTCCTTCTTCTTTGCACGCGAATTCTAACGCTTTTTTAACCCCATTGATTTTACCATCGCCACTGTCATCGCCGTTGTCGTCGCCCACTCCGAGCAACACGTCCGTCCTTCGCAACGCGTCGCCGTACGTCTCTTTACACTCGTCGCATATCGCGTTCAAGTCTGCTAAAATCTCGTCGCACGTCTCCTCCGGGACGACGGATTTCAAAAACACCAAACCGTGCGTCCGCAAGATATCCGCCGCTCTTTCCGCTTCCCGGAGTTTCATACTCTTCGTTATTGTTTCGTTTCCATTTTTCTCATCTCCGCGACGTTCTTCCACATCGACGACGCTCGTCGCGCTCAACGTTTTTTCCCTCGCCTCTTCGCTCACGAACGTTTCCACGCACTCTCGTTGCTTCCCAGATTCCAATCTCAAATACATCTCCAACGCCGCCGCGTCTGAAACGACGCCTCCTAACCCCTCGGTTTCCTCTTCGTCTTCCTCCTCGTCTTCTTCTTCTCTGAACGAGGCGTCCACCACCGCGGTCACGTGCTCGTTAATCTCTCGCCAAACTCTGAGCGTTTTCGTTCGTCTCCTTCCTCCCTCGCCGCTGAGGGGAATCCATTTTTTACTCCTCCTCAAACAAAGCTTTGACGTCGCAGAAGAAGAACTTCTCGACGAACAAACCGACGACGACGACGACGACGATGCAAAAATCGTCGTCATGTTGTCAGAGAGAGCGAGAGAAATCGCACGCGTTTCGCGCGAACATGTCTCCTTTCTTCGGTGGTTGTTTGTGGATAAAATGGAGTTTTTTCTGTCGAGTAAAAAATTCAAATCACTCGACATTCTTGACGCTTACTTTACACGCATACGAATAAACGCGAATCGAGAAGAAGCCGAAGTCGTCGATCTGCTTCGACTCCTTCTCTCTGTGTGTGTGTGTGTGTGTCTACTCGTGGTCTCAAAATCTCTGAACGGTTCACCTGCAGAGCAAAGAGAGAAAGAAAGATGAATTTCGTGAATACATTCGTTTCGAATTTAGAACACCTGGACCAAACGGCGCAAACGATATCGAAAGAAACGGACGGAGATTTGAAAGAAACCATCGCGAAAAACTTACCACTCGTGACGAACAAAGTCATGCAGGAAATAACCGCGAGAGGTTTTATCAGCGGCGGCGGGAGAAACGACGACGAGGACGAGAGGAAGAGGAGAGAAAATCTCGAGGATGATGCGAAACGGTTGGAGAGTGCAGAGGAGATTTTGAGAGCGCTTAATAATGCCATCGATGAGGACGACGACGCGCCTCGTTTACCTCATCTTTCTCCTCTCGAAGACGGAGAGGACGGAGACGCAATACATCGACGGGAAAGTTTGCGTCGTCAAACGGAGCTTCTTTTGCCGGCGCTGCGCGCGCTCGAGGCGGAGGTGGAAACGCTTCAATCCCGAGCGAACGAGAGGAAGTTTCGAGAGGAAGAGGAGGCGAAGAAACGCATGGAAGCGAGGCAACACGAGATGCAGGAATCGATGCGATTAGAGCGGTTGTTGGAACGAGAGAGAAATGCGCGAATGGAGTTGGAGAGGTTCGAGGAGGAGCGGGTGATGGCCATGAAGAACGACCAAGGCGAGTGCGAGAAGACGACGAGGGAGTGTCGATTGGCCAAAGAGGAGAGAAGGAAGGAGAGCGAAAAGGCGGAGAGGGAGAAAAAAATGGCGGAGAAGGAAGTGGAGGAGATTGAAAGGAGAATAGCGGAAGCAGAGGAACGGTTGAGAATTGAGAGAAGTCGCCTGGCGTCCGTGTCTGCGTCGACGAGGACAGTCGCCGCCGAGGCTACCGAAGAAGAAGAAAACGCGGAGGAGAGAGAGCGCAGGCGCCAACTCAACCGTCTCGTCGAGGAGGCGAAACGCGAGTTGAAACTTTTAGACGAACAAATATACGAACAAAACCAAAACAAGGCGCGGTATCGCGAAAACTCGGTCGATTATCGAGCGGAAATGCAACGTCGACTACGTTCGTTGGACGAACAGTTACAATTTCGAAGGATGAAGTTAGCAGGGCTGGAGTCGCAAAAATCCGACGCGGAGAGAGAGTTGGCGAGGTGTAAAAATGAGAACAACAGCAACGCCGCCTCGCATCGCGCGAGCGTTTTAGACGAATTCAACGTCCATCCAACAGGAGGAGGAGAGAGAGGTGAAAAAGGAACGCAACGACGACGCACCGCCGCGGCGGCAGCCCCGCGCCGAAACGAAGGAACTCTCATCGACGACAACGACGACGACGATAGAAAAGCGCTCAAGAAAGGCAATACCACCCGTCGTCAGAAACTCGACGCGTCAATCTCCCTCGCTCTCCGCCTCCTCCGAGATTCGCCTTCTATCCGCGGTCTCTTCGTCCTCGTCTTTGCGTTCGTCCACGTCTACGTGTTCGTTTCCTCGGCGAAGCACGCTTTGCACAACGACCCGAACCATCGCGAAGGGAAGGAGCACCATTAACATTGGAAAAGACTATCGTCTACTTTTTCAGAGATTGGAATATGAACTGCGGGATGAGACGATGAAGTAGAGCCGGGATTGATGTGCTGCGATGATGACTTTCGCTCGCGAAGGAAATTTTTTCTTCACATCTTCACGAAACACTCAACTCACGAAAGAAGAGCTTTTTCTGCACAAATTTCAGAGCGTGATGCGGAGGCGAAAAAAAGGCGTCGACGACGACGCGAAAACGACGACGACGACGAAGAAGGTTTCGTCGAAGTCCTCGTCGTCGAACAAAAGCTCAACCTCGGGGTCGAAAGCGAGGAAACGAAAAGACCTCGTCGCGATTGGAAACATTCTTAAATGTCTGTTTCTTTTCGCCGGCATTTTACTCGGCCTCTCGATGGTTGGGGTGAAGAGGCAACGAGAAGAACGACAACAACAAAGAGTAACGACATCTTCTTTTCCCCCGGAAGAACAGATGAAGGAGCTGGAAAAAGCGAGAGAGATGTTGAGAGCGAACTACGTCCAAGCGTACGATGCAATCGAGAACGAATTCAACGTTTTTTCCAACCAGAAAATGTTGGATGTGTACGCGGATATGTTTTCGGAGTCTCTCGGGGAAGAAGCGCGAGCGGCGATTTGGGAGCGAGCGACGGAGAAGTTTTACTCGAGAGCTGAATATAGCAGCGCGGACGGCGAACGAGCGAGGAGGCAAAGAGAGGCGCACGGGACGTTCGCGCCGGAGGTGAGCGCGAAGAAAGAGTTCGCCGCGGACGATCCGAAGCGGTTCAAGCGCTTGGTGGAGTTAGTGAGAGATAAGATGGAGAACGGGGCACCACCGAAAGAAGGAGAACAGAAGGGAGAGAAAGATGTGGAAGTTACGATGAGAGCAGAAACGAAGAAAGCGGCGAGAAGCGCGGCGCTGACGGCGTTTGTGTTTGAAGTTTTACAGACGCTTCAAGAGGAAGGATCGAGTTATTTCGCCGAAAAAGCGCCTGATTTTGATCACGTTTAGGATACTCAATATAGTTACTAGCTCATTAATGCACACCGTAGTACTAGCAAATTTAGCTTATTTTAGCCTTGATAGAATCTGTGCTTCCATACCAGTGCTCAAACGCGCCGAGCGCGACGGTAATTGCCTTCAGTCGTCCCGCAACGTCCAAGGAAAACGCTTCCGATTTGGTCATCGAAGGCGTTTTGCCTACGGTTCCGGTCGCGTCGTTCGCTTTTTTCTTCCGAAACGCGACGCCAATGGATTGCCTCGGCGGTAAAGCGCTGGACGCTTGGCAAGACGTTCCCCAGTGCACGACGTCGCCGGACCATCCCAGAACCCGGCCACCTTCTACCGGTGCTAAAGCGACGGCTTTTTCAATCGGGAAGTCCGGTTTCGATTTACGGCTGCCGTTCTTGGAAGCGTTTCGCTCGTGATCGTGCTCTTTTGGAAGTACGTAGATACATCCGTTATCCACGTCTACATCGTTGAGTGGAAGCCAAAGCGAAAGCGCGTCGTCATCGCGCGCGTAGTCGCGGTGCGGCTGTCCAAAATTCTGCCCGACGTATTTCTTATTTCCGTTTTCGCTCTTCTTTTTTTCCAGGATCGACGCTGGTTTTTCCAACGCGTACGCCGCAAATGACGGTTCCAAAACAACTTCTTCGTGATCGTACACTTCTTCCGCAATCGTCCATAGTTTCAAGACAATCTCCCAGGCGACATCGGTAACGAACGCCAGCGTCGCCGGGTATCCTTTCCGTTTCAAAGTTTCCACCACGCGGCTAAATTTTATCAACAACTCTTTCTCCTCTTCTTTGGACGCCGTGACATTTGCCGAATTCTTCGGCGAAGCGTATCCCAACAAGCGCACGTCTTTTTGAAAGAGACTCCAATCGTGGGTAGATTTGATTCTATCTTGTACCGCGGCGATGCGTTCGCGAGTGAAATACGACGCGCACTGCGCCGGTGACTCCGAAAGGCGTTCCCATCGGGCGGCTACATCTTCGTCCACCGCCACTTCTTGCTTCTCCGTTGTATTGTCGTTGTCATCATCATCTCCAAAGAGACTAAACGCCGCATTGGAAGTGTCCAGATTCTTTCTCGCGTGCGATGCGTTGTTTTGATGCGCATTTTTATCTTCGAAACCATCGTCTTCGTTCTCCGCGAATGCAACGGTGAAGCTCTCCATCTTTTCCACCTCGGCGCTAGTATTACCACCTACGTTCCAAGCGCCTGGAACCCGGTCAATGCTATCTATAACGAAGGGTAAATTCTCTAATTTCGTCTCTTTCGAAGCGCGCATAAGCAGTTCGGATCCGCAATTGAAAAGTAACAAGTCCGTGCTTTTAACGCTATATCGCTTGAAAAAGGCGTCGACCTTTTTGGTATTCTCTTCTTCCTCTAAACCGCTCTGTTTACGTCTTTTGGCCGCACGAGATGCGTCTTCTTCTACTGCTACTTCTACTTCTACTTCTACATCCTCCTCTACGTTCACTTCAATCGAGGGATCGACGCACCGCACAATGTTTGGTCCTAACCATGTCGGTTCGAGAATGTTTGCGTGCGGCAGCGTCTTCGCGTTCGCGACGGCCACAACCGGTATCGTCAAGCCTTCCAAGTTTACGTACTTTTCGACCGGGTACTGCGCTCCGTCGCTCACGAGAACGACGTCGCACTTGAAGTCTCGAGTTTCCGCGTCCGACGAATATTCATTCATTGGAAGAAGCATTTTAACTTCTACGCCAGGCTGTTTCGAGGAAAACTTGAAATGCTTCTCCGCAAACTCCACCACGCGATTATCGTTTTCTACAACCACGCACTCTAACTCGTTCGGAGGATATCGTCGAGCGAGAAAGGTCGGCAACGACCCGTCGCGCAAACCAAAAATCAAAACAGTCGTCGGCGAAGACGACGACGACAGCGAGACGGATGAATTAAGAGATTTTTTGTGTTTTCTTTCCCTGGCCATGTGCACGGCGGACGCGAACATCGCGTCCTTCCACGCATCCAAAGCGCACCCCAAAACCTCCTCTGGATTCACTTCGCCTTCCACCTTTCCATTCGACCCTCTCCAACTGCCCCGAATTAACGCCCTCGCGACGTCGCGACCATCCGCTCCTCCTCCTTCTTCCTCCAACGCCACGTCCACCACGGCTAAATCCTCCTCTCCTTTCTCCTCCTCTCCTAACGTAAAGTCCACCACCTTCACCTGCCACAAAACCTCTCCCCTCTTCTCGTCCACGCCACTCGGCGCCAACAAACTCACGCACTCGCACAAAACATCCAACGGCCAATCCCCTTCCCCATCGTCGGTATCGTCCATCATCGCACTAACTCTCGGCAACTCGTTCGTGCGCATCCCGGACTCCGCGTGCACGTACGCGCACGTACCCGTCTCCTCGTCGCGAATCACTTCGAATCCAACACTTTCGAGCACACTCTGACCAACGTTCGCGAGTTCTGCCAGGAGTAACAACGCTCCATCCGCTAAACGCAACGCGTCCGCATTATCCCCGCCTTCATCTTCTTCTTCGATCGGTTCCAACGTCAGCGCGTTTCTTCGCACAGACTGAACGATTCCAAGCAAAGGCAACACGCAGTTCGCTCGAACGATATCGATGGCCCATGGAATGCTATTAGTATTGTCTAAATCGTCGTCATCATCAGAATCGTCGTTTTGTGTTGCAGTCGTCGTGAAACCGTCTTCTCCTCGACCACCGTTCCCTTTTCCGCTTCTTCTTCTTGAGAGTTCGAGCATCGATTCGACGGCGTCGATTTTCCCGGCGAGCGAAGTTGACGACGACGAGCACGTCAGACGACGGAGCAAAGCGCGGATTTGTGAAATCGAGGAAGATGAGGAGAGAAGTGTGTTCTCATCGCGATCATTACGAGGAGGTTGAGAAGGAGGAGGCATTATTCTGCGCAAAAAGCGATTTCTTGTGTGGCCAATTGGAGTGACAACGCTTCTGCTCTCGCTTTCTCGAACTTCTCTTTTCCTCGAACCACCTCTGAAGCTCCGCAAAGATGATGACGGCGGCGGCGGGAGCTAGTTGTCTTCTTCTTTCTCTTCATCATCATCAATTCTTTCATTCTTCTCTCTCACTCTTTCACTCTTCGTATTATCTTTCGTCGCGAAATATTAAACACCGCTCTTCCTCTCTCTCTCTCTCTTTCTTCCTCTCTCTCTCTCTTTCTTCCTCTCTCTCTTTCTTCCTCTCTTTACTTTCTCCGTTCCAGAAGGAGAGAGAAGAATTTGTGGTGGTTTTTTGTTTTTCTAGGATCTCCATTATTCAAAAAACGAAGGGAGAAGGAAAGCGACGGTGCGCGCGTTTTTTCTCCGGCTCGTTTGCCGTCATTACTGCACGGTTTGCCGCGAAACTTTGCACGCCTTACTTTAATCGCGAGACCTATCGAGTCGCGAAGAAAAAGAAAGGAACGATTCGTCGTGCGAAGCAAAATTCATTTTCGCGATTAAAATCGCTCACAGTCATCGCTTCTCGCGAATCACACGGAACCTCTTCGTGGGTTCATTGCACGTTTATGAGATGTTCGAGCGATGCATTCTTCAAATCCAATCGCTCATTTCACGTGCATGGCGAGAATCGCGCAATGTGTGCGGAAAGGCACACGTGCGTACTTTTATTTATGTCGCGAATGTCGTTTGAATTTTTGCTTTTGTTTTGTTTCCATGAAGAAGTGGGGGGTTCTTTTGTTTCAAAGACGAAACAGAGTGATGCAACCAGCCGAACGAAAGAACGAAAGAAATACCATGCGTACGATTGTTTGTATGTTTAAATTGTTCACGTAGTATTTCACTACTCCTC
>Ga0181555_1004542_pt1 | contig 10619 bp, 10 predicted proteins | sample 011ome_15_FD_145601 | JGI IMG/M metagenome (GOLD analysis project Ga0181555, IMG submission 145601) | Coastal salt marsh microbial communities from the Groves Creek Marsh, Skidaway Island, Georgia - 011504AT metaG (spades assembly) | ecosystem: Environmental > Aquatic > Marine > Intertidal zone...
TGTAACGTTGACAGCTAGAGGTGCATTAATCTATAACACATCTTCTGCAGTTACTAACGCAGCAGTTGCAGTTTTAGATTTTGGAGCAGATAAAACAGCGACATCAGGAACTTTCACAGTACAGTTTCCAGCAGCAACGACTTCAGCAGCTATATTAAGAATCTCTGGTTAATAGGAGGTTAAATGGCATTAGTTGTAAATGATAGAGTAAGAGAAACCTCTACCACTACTGGTACAGGCACCTTTACTTTAGCAGGAGCACAAACAGGTTTTGAAACTTTCTCTACTGCAATTGGAAATACGAATACAACTTATTACGCTATTTCTAATCAAGCAAACGGAGAGTTTGAAGTAGGTCTTGGTACTGTTGGTGCTGGAACTTTAGCTCGAACTACAATTATATCATCATCTAATAGTGATGCTGCAGTAGATTTTTCTGCAGGTACTAAAGATGTTTTCTGTACCCTTCCTGCATCCAAAGCAGTCATACTAGATTCAAGTGGAAACATTGTTGCAAACAATGGATCTAACTTAACAAATTTAAACGCAGATAATTTAGCTTCAGGTACAGTACCTGATGCAAGGTTTCCTGCTACATTACCAGCAGCAGATGGTTCTAATTTAACAGCTCTTAATGCAACACAATTAACTTCTGGAACTGTTCCAGACGCAAGATTCCCAGCAACACTTCCTGCAGTTAGTGGTGCTAATTTAACAAACTTAGACGCAGACGATTTAGCATCGGGTACAGTACCTGACGCAAGATTCCCAGCAACACTCCCTGCAGCAAACGGAAGTGCTTTAACAGATTTAGATGCAGATAATATTGCTTCAGGAACTTTATCATCAGATAGATTACCGACAGTACCAACAACAAAAGGTGGTACAGGTTTAACAGCTATTGGAACTGCAAACCAAGTTCTTGCAGTAAATTCTGGTGGAACAGCTTTAGAATATCAAACTCCAACCACTGGAGACATTACAGCAGTAACAGCAGGTAATGGTTTAACAGGTGGCGGATCTTCTGGAGATGTTACATTAAATGTTGGAGCTGGAAACTTAATAGATGTTCAAGCAGATCAAATAGATGTTGATCTTTCAGAATTAACTACATCTACATCAGACGCTGATGGAGATTTCTTTGCTGTTGTTGATGCAGCAAATGCACAGAAAAAATTAACTAAAGGTAATATTAATATTTCAGGATTTAATAATGACTCTGGATTTACTACAAACACAGGTACAGTTACTTCTGTTTCTGGCGGAAATGGATTAACAGGAACTGTCACAACTTCTGGTTCTTTAGCCGTAGGTGCTGGAACTTTAATTGATGTAACTGCAGATGCAGTAAGTGTAGACTTATCAGAACTTGCAACCTCTACATCAGATGCTGATGGTGATTTCTTTGCTGTAATTGATAGTGCTAACGCACAGAAAAAACTTACAAAAGCAAATATTAATATTTCAGGTTTTAATAACGATGCAGGTTACACAACAAACACTGGAGACATTACAGGTGTTACAGCGGGAAATGGTTTAACTGGTGGTGGAGCTTCAGGTTCTGTCACTTTAAATGTTGGTGCTGGAACAGGTATTGATGTAGCAGCAGACACAGTCTCTGTTGATGTATCAGACTTCATGTCTAATGGTTCTAATAATAGAATAGTTACTGCAACTGGTACAGATGCCATGAATGCAGAAGCTAATCTTACATTTGATGGAACAAATTTAGATTTACCAGATAGTAAAAAAATAAGATTTGGAACAGGAAATGATTTAGAAATTTTCCATAATGCAACTGACTCAATTATTGAAAATAAAACAGGAGATTTAATTTTAAGAACACCTGATGCAGAAAGTATATTTTTAAGAGATGCTGGTGGTAATAATCTTGCACAATTTAATGATAATGGTGCAGTAAATCTTTATCATAACGCATCTAAGAAATTTGAAACAACATCTACTGGTATAGATGTAACAGGAACTTTATTAGCTGACAAAGGTTATATTGCAGAAACCACTTTAACAGATGGTGCAACTATTAACTGGAATATGAATACACAATCAGTATGTAAAGTAACACTTGGAGGCAATAGAACTTTAGCTGCTCCAACGAATGGTAGTTCAGGTCAGTTCGCTTCAATCTTAGTTATTCAAGATGGAACGGGATCAAGAACATTGACATGGAATGCAGTATATGAATTTGCATCTGATACTGCTCCAACATTATCAACTGATGGTGGTAAAGCAGATTTATTTGTATTTAGATACAATGGAACAAAATGGTTAGAAGTAGGTAGAAACTTATTACTAACAGTAAGTTAAGGATAAAATATGAACTTTAATTTTGATAAAAAAGAATATGATAGTGAAAAGTTATCTGATCAAGGTAAATTGTATCTACAAAAATTACAAAATATTGTTGTTCAAAAACAACAATTAAATATTCAATTTACTGATTTAGAAGTTTTACAAAAACATTATTCTGATTTATTAAAAAAAGAATTACCTCAAGAAGAAAAAAAAGAAAATAAAACAGGAGCCTAGATTATGGCTTTTGGATTTAATACTTTTTCAGAATCACCTTTTGCAGCAATTGTAGAAAATCCAATTGTTCAAGTAACCGGTCAAGAACTTACTATAGCAGAAACATCTCCAGGTGTTGTTATTGATGTAGTAGTTCCTTTAACTGGTCAAGATATAACTATCACAGAAGGTAGTGTTGATATTTTTGCTGGGGTTATAGCATTTCCAACAGGTCAAGCTCTATCTTCTAATTTAGGTTCTGTTGCAATTACTATAAACGCAGATGTTGATATTACAGGTCAAGCTTTAACTTCAACATTAGGAACTGCAACTTTAGATGCTAATACTTTAGTAGATCTTACTGGTGAAGCTCTAAGCGCAAATCTAGGAACTGTTTCTATAACAGCTAATTCAGACGTTGCAGTAACTGGTGAGGCAATGACCGTCAATGATGGTACTGCCGGAGTAGTTATTGACGTAGATGTTTCTTTATCTGGTGAAGCCGTGACAGCTTCTCTTGGTACAGCAGTTTTAGATGCAAATAGTTTAGTTGATGTAACCGGTCAAGAATTGACTATACAAGAAGGTACTGCTACTGCAGATGATGCAAGTGCAGAAGTGACTGGAATTGCTATGTCAATGTCATTAGGAACTATTAAAACAGTTGTTTGGACAGAAGTAAATACAGGAACGGTTCAACCATGGACAGAAGTTGACACTGCTGCATAAATGAAATATTATAATAAAATTTAAGGAATCTAAAATATGGCTAATTCAACCTCGGCAAATTTAAAACTAACGGTTCAAGCAACTGGTGAAAATTCAGGAACTTGGGGACAAATTACCAATACTAATTTACTAATTCTTGAGCAAGCAATTGGTGGATATGATGCGGTTGGAATTACTTCAGGTGCAACTTTAGTTTTTTCAAATGGTGTTTTATCGAATGGTAAAAATCAAGTTTTAAAATTAACAGGAACTATAGCAGGAAACGTTAATGTAACTATTCCTGATTCCATAGAAAAAACTTATGTTGTAGAAAATGCAACAAGTGGGGCATTCACTGTTACTTTTAAAACTTCTTCTGGAACAGGAGTTACTTGGGGAACTACAGAAAAAACAACTAAAATAGTTTATTCTGATGGTACAAATGTTGTAGATACAGGATTAATTTCTAATATTGTAGAAGACACTTCACCTGAATTGGGCGGAGATCTAGATACTAATTCATTTAATATAAAATTTGACGATGCAACTGGGATTGAAGATGACTCAGGTAACGAACAATTACTATTTCAGAAAACTGCCACTGCAGTTAATTATTTTGAAATGACTAATTCTGCAACGGGTAATAATCCTGCTTTATCTGTAGAAGGAGGAGATGCTGATGTTGGATTAAATATTGCTACAAAAGGAACGGGATTAATTAAATTTGATAATGCAGCCTATAATAATGAAGTTGCTTTGACAGATGGGGCAACTGTAAATTGGGCCGTAAATACGTCCCCTGTTGCAAAAGTAACTCTAGGAGGGAACAGAACAATTGCAGCTCCAACAGGAGGAGCCACTGGACAATTCGTGTCTTTACTGGTAATACAGGATGGTACAGGTTCAAGAACAGTAACTTGGAACGCAGTTTACGAATTTGCTTCAAATACTGCACCAACTTTAACGACAACTGCCAATAAAGGAGACTTGTTTGTTTTCCGATATAATGGTACAAAGTGGTTAGAGGTTGGAAGAAACTTGAATTTGACATTAAGCTAGGAGAAAAATTATGTGGGCATTAGTACAAGATGGAACAGTAACAAAAACATTTAATTATGCAAAAGGATTTGTGTTGAATGATACACAATATCCAAAAGACATATTTACTAAATGGAGTAAAGCTGAAAAAGAAGCTATTGGTATTTACGAAGTTATTGTTGATAAAACAAATTATAAAGATTCAGAATATTATAATAATACAGATTCAACTATTGCATTTGCAAATGGTCAGGTTACTGAATCTTGGGGAACTGCAACTGCTAAAAGATTAGTAGATGAAAACGCAGTAGATGAAGATGGTAATCCTGTTTTAGAAAATGGTGTTCAAGTTATTAACTATGGTTTAAAAACTGAAAAGAAAAGAATTGTAAAAGATCAAGCTGCCGGATTACTTGCTAAAACAGATTGGTATGTAGTTAAAGCAACTGAAGTTGCTGATTATACTGTACCTGCAGATATTACAACGTATAGAGCAGCAGTTAGAACTAAATCAAATCAAATGGAAACTGCAATAGATAATGCAGCTGATGTCGATGCATTAAAAGCTTTATATGAATATACAGACGATGGTAATGGAAACATTACAAGACCTTTAGGAGAGTGGCCAGAGGAGGTAATCTAACGTGTTTATAGTTGGAGGAAACCAATCGGCAGCAGGTGGTTATGAGGTTGCTAACTCATGTAGATTTGATGATGGAAGTACCGATTATTTAAATAGAACTTTTAGCAGCGATACTAATAGAACAACTTATACAATCTCCGTTTGGATAAAGAGATCAAAAATATCAGATGAAAGTTTTATTATAGCAGCAGACGTATCTGCTGGTGCTGGAAATACTAGAGATTTTATCAGATTTGAATCAAACGATCAGTTAAGATACACAATAGGTGGCGGAGTTGCGGCTGATATAAAGACAAATAGATTATTTAGAGATCCTAGTGCTTGGTATCATGTAGTGGTTGCTGTAGATACAACTCAAGCAACAGCTAGTAATAGAGTTAAAATGTACATTAATGGTGTTCAAGAAACAAGTTTTGCAACATCAAGTTATCCATCATTAAATCATGTTGGAGATTTTAACGATAATATTTTGCACAGAGTTGGTATGGATACCAATAATACTAGTAATGGATGGAATGGTTATATGTCAGAATTTGTATTTATTGATGGACAACAATTAGATCCAACAGACCTTGGAGAATTTGACGATAGCGGGATATGGAAACCTATAGATGTATCTGAATTAACTTTTGGCACAAATGGATTTTATTTTAATTTTGGAAATTCAGCAGCTTTAGGAGAAGATAGTTCAGGAAATGGAAATAACTTTACAGTTAATAATTTAACTAGCATAGATCAATCTACTGATACTTGCACAAATAATTATCCAACAATGAATCCACTAGATAATTATTATGCTGGTTCAACTTTTAGTGAAGGTAATTTAAGAGTTGTTTCAACAAATAGTAATAGAGCATGGAATAGGGCTACCTTTGGTCTTTCGCAAGGAAAATGGTATTGGGAAATTAAATATGTGGCTAGTGGTGGTTCAACACCATCAGATAAATGGAATCATATTGGAATTAGTGACAGACCTCCAGATTCTTCAACAGATATTTTAGGAGAAAGTGTTTATCAATATTCAGTATTTGAAGATGATGGTAAAATTTATGCAAGTTCGGCAACAGGAACTACTTATGGTGCTGCTTTTAATACTGGAGCAATTATTCAAATAGCCTTGGATTTAGATAATAATAATTGTTATTGGGGAGTTGACGGACAATGGGGAAATGGTTCAGGTTCATGGAATCAATCAACTCCATCATCTGCAATATCAATTGAAGATCCAACAGGAATATTAGATGGAGTTTATTTTCCAGCATTTGGAGATGGTGGAGTAAATGTTGCTAAAACTTGGGAAGCAAACTTTGGCTCTCCACCTTTTTCAATCTCATCAGGAAATAGTGATGGTAATGGTTACGGAAACTTTGAATATACTGTACCATCAGGATATTATGCAATTAATTCTAAAAACTTAGCGGAGTATGGATAATGGCTTACACAGATATAGATAAATCAGACGATTATTTTAATACAGTTTTATATACTGGTAATGGTAGTAGCCGTTCAATTACTGGAGTAAATTTTCAACCAGATTGGGTTTGGATAAAAGGAAGATCTACTGCTTACTCACATATTTTACATGATAACGTTAGAGGTGCTACAAAAGAATTAAAAACAAATTCAACTGATGCTGAAGGTACAGATGCAAATGGTCTTACTTCTTTTGATAGTGGTGGATTTTCTTTAGGTACTGGCGGTGCTGTAAATAACAACGGTACAACATTTGTTAGTTGGAACTGGTTAGGTGCTAATGGAACTGCATCAAACACAGATGGAAGCATAACTTCAACTGTTAGTGCTAATCCTACAAGTGGATTTAGTATAGTTACAACAACAGGCACAGGTTCAGCAGCTACAATAGGTCATGGATTGGGTGCAGCTCCAGCAATGATAATAGGAAAAGATAGAGATAGAAATTCTACTGAATGGAGAGTTTATAATAAAAAGTTAGCAAGTGCTTCTCATATACTATTTTTAAATAATACTAATGCAGAACAAGGAGGTAACTCAGCTACTTGGAATAATACAGCTCCAACTTCTTCAGTATTTAGTGTAGGTACATCAGGAGATGTAAATAACTCTGGAAGTAAATTTGTATTTTATTGTTTTGCGGAGAAAAAAGGATTTTCAAAATTTGGAAAATACACAGGAAATGGAAATTCAAACGGAGCTTTTGTTTACACAGGATTTAAACCAGCGTTTATTATTGTTAAAGCCATAAGCACTGGAGGAGAAAATTGGCTTATGTGGGATAATAAAAGACCAGAATATAACGAAGCAACAAATTATTTAGTAGCAAATAGTAGTAATTCAGAAAATACTGATGGTGGAATTGATATTTTATCTAATGGTTTTAAATGTAGAAAAACAGGTGGTTCGTTAAATGGTAATGGAACAACTTATATCTACATGGCATTTGCAGAAAATCCTTTTGTTACAAGCACTGGAATACCTGGACTAGCTCGATAAGAAATCTTGCTATAACACATAATCTGGTATATTTTAAAGTATGCTACAAAAACTTAACTTCAAACCCGGTTTTAATAAAATGGTCACAGACTCAGGTGGTGAATCACAATGGGTTGATGGAGACTTTGTAAGATTTAGATATGGTTTACCTGAAAAAATAGGTGGCTGGAGTCAACTTACTAACTCTAATAATACATTACCAGGTGCAGCAAGAGCACAACATGCTTTTACATCTATCGCTGGTGAAAAATATGTAGCAATAGGAACCTCACAAGGCTTGTTTTTATACTATGAAGGCGAGTTTTTTGATATTAGTCCTTTAGATGGTGGTATTACAGGAGCTGATTTTGATGCAACATCTGGATCTCCAACGGTTACCGTAAATAAAACAGCACATGGTTTATTAGATGGAAGATATGTAACATTTTCATCTGTTACGGTTCCAACAGGTTCAGGTTATGCAACATCTGATTTTACAGACAATACTTTTGAAGTAAGAAATAAAACTGCAAATACATTTGAAATAACTATGCCTTCTAATTCAGCTGGAACTACATCTGGTACCGGTTCAGCTCAAATAGATCCATATGAAATAGTGGGTCCTACTTTTCAAACCGCAGGTTTAGGTTGGGGTACAGATACATGGGGCTCAAGCACGTGGGGAACTGCAAGTGCAACCAGTAACGTGACTCTGGATCCGGGTATGTGGTCACTAGATAACTTTGGTCAAATATTAATTGCAACTATTCACAATGGTAAAACATTTACATGGAATGCAGGCGCAGCAACTCCTAGAGCAAACAGAGCAACCGTTATGTCTGGTGCTCCTACTAAAACAAGATTAACTCAAGTATCAGATAGAGATAGACATGTATTTCATTTTGGAACAGAAACAACAATAGGTGATCCAACGACACAAGATCCAATGTTTATACGATTTTCGAATCAAGAAGATTTTAATACTTATACTCCAACAGCAACTAATACTGCAGGAACTTTTAGATTAGACAAAGGAAATGAAATTATAGGTGCTGTGTCTGGTAAAGATTATACATTAGTATTAACGGATTCATCTGCATATGTCATTCAATATGTTGGACCACCTTTTACATTTAGTGTTAGACAAGTCGGTACTAACTGCGGATTGATTGGACAAAACGCACTTAGTTATTCTAATGGTATTGTGTTTTGGATGTCAGGTGAAGGTGGATTTTTTATGTTTGATGGTACTGTAAAATCTATTCCTTGTTTAGTTGAAGACTTTGTATTTACCACAACTGGAGATAATCTAGGAATTAATTATAGTTCTAATCAATTAGTTTATGCAGAACATAATACTTTATATAATGAAATTAATTGGTTTTATCCAGCAGCGGGTTCAGAACAAATTAATAGATGTGTGGTATATAATTATGGAGAAAATTGTTGGACTACATCTTCTTTAGATAGAACTTCTTATATTGATACCGGTGTCTATGATTTACCTTATGCAACAGACTATAGTAAAAATGCCTTACCTAATTTTCCAATACAAGGTATTACAAATACTTATGGCGCATCAACTTACTATGCTCATGAAACCGGAACCGATCAAGTCAATAGTTCTGGTACAACATCAATTGATGCATACATTCAATCTGGTGATTTTGATATATCTGCTAGACAAAGTGCTTTGGGTCAGACAACAGGACTTGCTGACCTTAGAGGTGATGGTGAGTTTATTATGTCTATGAAACGATTTATACCAGACTTTAAAGTATTAACGGGTAATTCAAAAGTAACATTATTATTAAATAACTATCCAAGTGATACAGCATCAAGCTCACCACTTGGACCCTTTACAATAACATCATCTACTGATAAGGTAGACACTAGAGCTAGAGGAAGACTACTTGCAATTAAAATAGAAAATGATGCTATAGGGGAGACTTGGCGTTATGGAACATTAAGAGTAGATATAAAACCAGATGGAAGAAGATAATGGCTAAAATAACTTCATACATACCGGAACCAAAACAAGAATATGATGTAGAGAATCAAAGACAAATTTTAGAATCTTTGTCTACTTTAAAAGACCAACTTAATTTTTCATTTCAAGATGATTTAAGAAAAGAATTAGAAAGATTTACTTGGTTTAATTCAAGGTTTGGTTGCTAATGAGTGGTTGTAATAATGTCAATACAACAGGTGGAACTAGTCCAGGTACTAGTGATATAGATTTTTATCTTGCAGTTGCTAAAGGTGATTTTACTGGTTATACAAAAGTTTCTAAGTTTGGAAGAAATCCTGGTGTAAAATCAGCTGACTATGAATCTATTTGGGATGGAAGCAATTTATACCCTTGGCCGACAGCAGCAGAAACTTTAAGTGTTGTAAGTGATGATGCTGATGATACTTCAGCTGGAACTGGTGCAAGGACGGTTGAAATAGAAGGGTTAGACTCTAGTTGGAATGTATTGACTGAAACAGTAACTATGAATGGATTAACTCCTGTTGTTACAACTGGATTATTTTTAAGAGTATATAGAGCAAGAGTGGTGACTGCTGGATCAACAGGGGCTAATGAAGGTACAATAACTATGACTAATACAACATCCTCAAATGTAATTGCACAAATAAGCGTAGACAATTCTGGTTTTGGTCAAACTTTAATGGCTGTTTATACAATACCTGCTGGTAAAACAGGTTATTTAATTAGTGTTAATGGTTCTTCTTCAAAAGATAATGAACATACATTTAGATTACTTGCTAGAGATAATACAGTAACTGATGCAGCATGGAATACAAAAGAACTTATGAATGCTAGAGGTGGTTTTAATTTATATAAAAAATTTGCTATAAACAAATACACAGAAAAAACAGATTTAGACTTTCAGGCGATTGCATCAGCATCGTCTGCAGCATCAGGAGGATTTGAGTTAATACTCATAGATAATTAATGGCAAACTTTTATAAAAACGCATTCTATGATCCAACGGTTACTACAGCTGTTACGACTTATACTTGTCCAAGTAATGCAAATGCTATAATACAAAATATACAAGTAACTAATGAATCAGGATCAAAAGTAGTTAAAACTCACGTAACAGATAGCTCTGCATCTACTTCTTTTGTTGTTGCATATGCTTCTGTAACAGGTCCTACTATTTGTAATTTAGCAAAAGGACCTATTATTCTAGAAGAAAATGATTCAATTGCTCTTGAAACTTCTGATACATCTGGTATAAGTGCT
>Ga0181555_1004549_pt1 | contig 10611 bp, 9 predicted proteins | sample 011ome_15_FD_145601 | JGI IMG/M metagenome (GOLD analysis project Ga0181555, IMG submission 145601) | Coastal salt marsh microbial communities from the Groves Creek Marsh, Skidaway Island, Georgia - 011504AT metaG (spades assembly) | ecosystem: Environmental > Aquatic > Marine > Intertidal zone >...
TAAAAAAGATTCTAAAAAAATATCATATATTTCTGATTGAGGATGCTGCAGAAAGTTTAGGTAGCTTTTATAAGAACAAACACGCAGGCACTTTTGGAGAGTTAGGAGTTATTAGCTTTAATGGTAATAAGATTGTCACTGCGGGAGGAGGGGGTTGTATTCTTACAAACAATAAAATTCTTGCAAAAAAAGCTAAGCACCTAACTACAACAGCAAAGATATTTCATAAATGGGATTTTAATCACGATATGACAGGATATAATTATCGAATGCCAAACTTAAATGCTGCTTTATTAATTGCACAATTAGAAAATTTAAATTTATTTTTAAAAAACAAACGTGAATTGGCAAAAAAATACGAAGTTTTTTGTAAAATGAACAATTATAATTTTTTTAAAGAACCTAGTAATTGCAAATCTAATTATTGGTTAAATTCAATAATATTAAAAGATAAAAAACATAGAGATAGATTTTTAGAGGAAACAAACTCTAAAAATATTTTAACACGTCCTATTTGGATTCTGATGAATAGATTACCAATGTTTAAAAGTGCTCAGGTTGGTAATATAGAAAATACAAAGTGGTTAGAAAAAAGAGTTGTAAATATTCCAAGCACTGTAACATTGTGAAAAAAATAATTTTAATAGGTGGAGGAGGTCATTGTAAATCTGTAATTGATGTTATTGAACAACAAAACAAATATAAAATTGTAGGTATAGTTGATAAGCCAAAATTTAAAGCATCTAAAGTTTTAGGCTATCCCATTATAGGAACTGACTCAGATTTAAAATCTTTAGCAAAAAAATATAAATATGCTCTAATTACTGTTGGATATATTAAATCGCCATCACTGAGAATTAAATTATTTGATTTGACAATTGAAGCTGGATTTAATTTGCCTATAATTATTTCTCCAAATGCTTATGTTTCAAAAAATTCAGTTATTGGCCCTGGTACCGTTGTAATGCATCATGCGATTATTAATGCAAATTCTTCAATAGGGGAAAATTGTATTATAAATTCTAAAGCACTAATCGAACATGATTGTACAATTTATAAACATTGTCACATATCAACCAATGCCACGATTAATGGAGGCACAATAATTGAGCAAAATTGCTTTATTGGAAGCAGCGCAACAATAAGGGAGATGACAAAAATTAAAAAAAAAAGTTTCATAAAAGCAGCTACTTTAGTTAAATGAGAGTATTTATTATTGCAGAGGCTGGTGTAAATCATAATGGATCAATTAAAATAGCAAAAAAATTAATTGACTCAGCCTGCCAGGCTGGAGCAGATGCAATTAAATTTCAAACCTTTAAAGCAAAAAATATAGCAACCAAAAAATCAGAGAAAGCCAATTATCAAAAACAATTAGAAGATAAAAATGACTCTCAATTTAAAATGCTTAAAAGACTTGAATTGGACTATCAAGCCCATATAAATTTAATAAAATATTGCAAATCAAAAAAAATAAAATTTTTATCCTCTCCTTTTGACATAGAAAGTGTGAAATTTTTAAACAATATTGGACTTAAAATTTTTAAAATTCCTAGTGGAGAAATTACAAATTTACCTTATCTAAGACAAATAGGAAAATTAAAAAAAAAAATTATTTTATCAACTGGAATGTCAAAAATTTCTGACATAAAGAATGCTGTTTACTATTTAGTTCAATCTGGAACTCATAAAAAAAATATTACTTTGTTGCACGCTAACTCAGAATACCCTACTCCTATGCAAGATGTTAATTTGAGAGCAATGTTAACTATTGGAAAAAAATTTAATGTAAAATTTGGTTATAGTGATCACACATTAGGTATAGAAGTAAGCATAGCGGCTGTTGCAATGGGCGCAAGTTGTATAGAAAAACATATTACTCTCGATCGAAAAATGGAAGGGCCAGATCACAAGTCAAGTTTAGAACCAAATGAATTGGAATTAATGATTAACTCAATTAGAAATATAGAATTAGCACTTGGTGAGGGTCAAAAAAAACCCTCAAAAAGTGAATTAAAAAATATTAATTTAGTGAGGAAATCAATTGTTGCTAATAAAAAAATAAAAAAAGGTGAAATTTTAAATGAAATAAATATTTCAACAAAAAGACCAGGTTATGGAATAAGCCCAATGAAATGGGATAAAATCATTGGAACTAAAGCTAAAAAGAATTACAACAAAGACGACCTAATATGAAGAAGATAAGAAAAATATGCGTAGTAACAGGATCAAGAGCAGAATATGGACTTTTGTATAATTTACTAAAGGAATTTCATAAAGATAAATTTTTCCAACTTAAAATAGTTGCTACTAACATGCATCTAAGTCCAGAATTTGGAAATACATATAAAGAAATCGAAAAAGATTTTAAAATTGATAAAAAAGTTGAAATTCTTTTATCATCAGATAGTTCGGTTGGAATTTCAAAGTCTATGGGATTGGCTCAAATTTCTTTTGCAGAAGTATACGATAATTTGCAGCCTGATATGGTTATTGTTTTGGGAGATAGATATGAAATTTTTAGTGCTGCGATTTGTGCTATGATATCACAGATTCCAATAATACACTTGCATGGTGGTGAACTAACTTTAGGTGCTCAAGATGATGTCATTCGTCATTCAATAACAAAAATGAGTCATTTACATTTTGCTGCAACAAATGAATATAAAAAAAGAATAATTCAACTTGGTGAAAATCCAAAAAATGTATTTAATACAGGAGCTTTAGGAATTGAAAATATTAAAAAGATTAAATTTTTAAGTAAAAAAGAATTTGAGAAATCTATAAATTTTAAGTTAGAAAAAAAAAATATATTGGTTACATTTCATCCTACTACTTTAGAAACAAACAATGTAATTGATTTTAAAGAACTACTTATTGTGTTAGAAAAATTAAAAGATACTAATATAATTTTTACTAAAGCGAATAGTGATGTGGGAGGAAGAAAAATTAATTTGATGATTGATAAATATGTTAAAAAAAATTCAAAAAATTCAAAAGCTTTTATTTCACTAGGTCAATTAAAATATTTAAGTGCCCTTAAACATGTAGACGCAATAGTTGGGAATAGTTCTAGTGGACTTTTGGAAGCTCCAAGTTTTAAAATCGGTACAATTAATATTGGAAATAGACAAAAGGGTAGAATAAAAGCAGCAAGTGTTATTGACTGCAAACCTAAAAGAAAATTATTAATAAATGCTTTTAATAAATTATATTCTGAAAAATTTCAAAAATCATTAAGACATGTTAAAAATCCACATGACAATGGAAATTCAAGTAAAAAAATAGTCAGAATAATTAAAAAAATTAATCTTGATGATATAATTAAGAAAAATTTTTTTGATATAAAATTTTAGAGGATTTTTCTAAATTATGAAAAAGATAAATAAAATCAAACTTAAAAAAGAGTCTACAATAAGTGATGCATTAAAAATTATATCTAAAGGAAATTTGCAAATTGCAATTGTTTTAAATGCCAAAGAAGAACTTATAGGCACAATAACCGATGGTGATATTCGAAGAGGATTTTTAAAAGGACTAAATTTAAAAAGTAAAATTAATTCTATTATTTTTAGAAAACCTACAATTGTAAATAAAAGTTTAAGCAGAGAACAGATTATTAAAATTGCAATTTCAAAAAAAATATATCAACTCCCTGTTGTAGATAATAATAGAAAGGTAGTAGGCATTTATATTCTTAATGACCTTTTAAATAAAAGAAAAAAAAATAATAAAGTCATAATCATGGCTGGTGGAAAAGGAACTAGACTATTGCCTCTCACAAAAAATATTCCAAAGCCAATGTTAACACTTGGAAAAAAACCTATTTTGCAAATAATAATCGAAAAATTTGCCAAGTATGGATATAAAGATTTTACAATTTGTGTAAATTATAAATCAAAAGTAATTCAAGATTACTTTAAAAATGGCTCAAAATATGGAGTAAAAATAGATTATATTTTAGAAAAAAAAAGAATGGGGACTGCTGGAGCTCTCAGTCTGTTAAAGAAAAAACCTTCCAATCCATTCTTTATAATGAATGGAGATTTAATAACAAATGTAAACTTTGAAAAAATGTTAGATTTTCATTTAGAAAAATCTGCGATTGCATCAATGTGTGTTAAGGAGCACAATATTCAAACTCGTTATGGTGAGGTAGGTTTGGAGAACGAAAATATTGTTTACTTGAAAGAAAAACCAAAATATAAATTTTTCGTTAACGCGGGTATATATATTTTGAATCCTGAATGTATAGATTTAGTACCCAACAAATTTTATGACATGACTACTTTATTTAAGAAAATGATTAGCATTAACAAAAAAATTGTATCATATCCTTTGGGAGAATATTGGATAGATATTGGATTAGAAAATGATTTTAAAAAAGCAAATTCTGACATTATCCAGTATCGTAACAAGTAATGTTTTAAAAAAAATGTTATAGAATAAATCTTTTATATGAAATTAATTGCTGAAACTGCCTGGCATCACGAAGGTGATTTTGATTTTATGAAAAATCTTGTCTCAAAAATTTCAACAATTTCAAAAGCAGACATAATTAAAATGCATATAACATTAAATTTTGATGAGTATATGCATAAAAATCATGTTTCTTACAAATCTTTAAAATCAAAGTTATTTAATAAAGATCAATGGATAAAATTAGCTGACATAGCTAGAGAAAATAATAAAGAACTTATGTTGTTATTGAATGATATTGACGCAATAAATTTTGGAATATCATTGAATCCTGAATATATTGAAATTCACTCTGTTTGTTTGAATGATATTTTTTTACTTGAAGAGCTAAAGAAAAATATTTCCAAAAAAACTAAAATAGTTCTTGGAGTAGGTGGAAGTGATATTTTAGAAATTCAGCAAGCAATAAATTATTTAGATAATAAAAATATAATTTTAATGTTTGGCTTTCAAAATTATCCAACAATTTATGAAGATGTAAATTTATTAAAAATCAAGAAGATGATGCAAATGTTTAAAGATTTTGAATTTGGATATGCTGATCATACTTCTTGGGATAATGAGAATAACGAATTAATCACTGTTATTGGAGCTTCAAGTGGTGTTAAATATGTTGAAAAGCATGTTACAACTAATTATGGCGAGGAAAGAATTGATTGGTCTTCTGCAATTTCTATTGAAATGTTTAACAAACTTAAAAATAAATTAGATATTTTAATTAAATTAAATGGAAATGGATTACTTTCTATGAATGCTGCAGAAAAAAAGTATTCAATATATGGACCAATGAAAAAAACAGCAGTTTTGAAAAAAAATTTATCTAAAGATAGTAAATTAAAACTGGATGATATAAAGTTTATCAGAACAAGTGAAATATCTGATATTTCTCAATTAAATATTATCAATTACATAGGTACTAAAATTAATGAAAACTTAAAAAAAGATACTGTTTTAAAATTAAATCATTTTAAAAATAATTAAAAATGAAAATAGGTTTTTTGATAACAGCACGATTAAAATCTAGTAGATTAAAATTGAAAATATTAAAACCTTTGAATGGATATTCGGTTATAGAAAGAGTTATACAAAGATCTAAAAAGATTAAAGGTTGTTCAGAAATTGTATTATGCACATCTAAATTAGCACAAGACTCTATTTTAAATAAAATTGCAAAAGAAAATAATATTTCTTTTTTTAATGGTAGTTCAGAAGATGTATTACAAAGATTAATGAATGCAGCAGAATTACATGATATGGATTATATTATTGGTATAACAGCAGACAATCCATTATTTTCAATTTATCATGCAGATTTGATTTGTAAAACTATCAAAACCAATAATTCTTTAGATTATATTTACACAGTTGGAATGCCAATTGGTGTCAATATTTATGGAATAAAAACTAAAGCATTAAAAACAGTTTGTGAGATTAAAGAGGAAACTGATACAGAAATATGGGGGTATCTAATTAATCGACCAGAAATTTTTAATATTAAAAAAATTGAGGTTGACGATAAATACAAAATTACTAAAGAAAGAATGACAATTGATGAAATTGCTGATTATAATTTTTTTAAAGAATTGTATAATTTTTTTCCAAAAAAAAGTGTAATAGATGTTTTAGATGCATTTAAGTGTTTAAGAGAAAATCCAAAATTATTAAAAATTAATAACATGGTTCAGCAAAAGGATTTGGATGAAAATATAAAAAGTAAAATTTCTAATTTTTATTTAAAAAATAAAAATCATATTTTAAAAATTAAAAAAACCATTTATTCATCTTAAATTAATAGTTAAGATTTAATTAAATTATTTATAAAAAAAAATAATTAAAAAAAATTTTTAATTTTAATATAAATCCACATAACAATTCCTTTATAAGATGTTAAAAATTAATTTATTTAAAATAATTAAGAAATAATATAATTAATATTATAAATGAACATTTTAATGATATTTTTTAAGACTATTTAAAATGAAACAATATCTTAAAAAAATTATTGTTAGGATACCAGGATCATTATTAATTACATTAATAACAATTATTTTTTTTTTAATAGAAAAAATTAAAATAAAAAATATTTCAAAACAAAACAAAATTAAATTATTTAATTTAAATGAGTTTAAAAAAAAATCAAAACAACCATTTTTTATTTTGGGTAGTGGCACCTCACTTAATGATCTTTCTGTTGAAGAAAAAAAATTTATTAATAATTCTACATCTGTGGGCTTAAATTTTATTTTTTTATCTGATCTTTATCCAAAATTTATATTTTGGGAGCAAAATGAACGTAGTATAGATATTATAAAATTTTATTCAAAAGTGTTAAGAAATAAAAATCAGAATATTTCTAATTATCGTCCATCTTTAATTCTTTATCATGGAATTTTGAATGAGGTGAATGATATAAGAAAATTTAATAAATATTTTAAAAGTATAAGCATTTATTCCATTGCAAGAATTCTTTATTTAAAAAAAAATAAATTAAAAAATATGTACAAATACCTATTTCACCCAAGTGTTTTAAAATTTTCTAATCATGGAATGATCTATGGGATGCACAGTTCAGTTGATCGTGCAATGCTTTTAGCAATATCATCTGGATATAAGGAAATTATATTTGTGGGAGTTGATTTGAAAGATTCAAAAAATTTCTGGGAAAAAATCAAATTTAAGCAAAATATTAAAAAGGAATTAAATTTGATCAAATCTAAAAATTCAAAAGAGTTACATTCTGTTGAAAAAAAAAGATCAAAAAATAATGTAGAAAAAACTCCTCTCTCAGAAATAATAAAAATTACAAATGAGCATTTTTTAATAAAAGGGATTAAATTTTATAGTTATTCAAAAAAATCAAAATTGTCAAAATTTTTACCAATATATAAATTTCCTAAAAAAAAAGAAGCTTATGAAAAATGAAAATAAGTTTAGAATTGGATTAAGTTCTGATAATTTTAAAAATATCATCCTAAAAGATAAACCATTAAGTGAATTAATATCATGGAAAGATAAAAAAAAACTTGTCAATGAGTCAATTGTTGAAATAGAGCAAAGTATAGAAAAAATTTTTTTGGAATGTACAAAAATATCTAACGATAAAAAAGCAGGTTTTTTTTTGTCAGTTGGAGGTAATGATTGGATAAGAAAAGATAGTTGGAATAGTCCAATACTAGATAGATATTTGCAAAAACAATTATCATTTTATTTAAATATAACTGATAACAATTCAATAAAATTATTCGATAAAATTATAAAAAAAAATTTTACAATTAAAAAAAAAATTAAATACTTTCTAAAAATAATTTTTAATTTTTTTAATATTTTTTTTTCTAGTTTTGTTATTTCATTGATAAATACATTAAAAAAGAAAAATTTTTTCAAAATAACAACATTATCTTTTATTGGAAAACGCATAGAAGTATTTAAAGTTAAAAATAATTTAAATAATCGAATTGTAAAATTCGATACCACTTTTCAATTGAATATAAAAAATTTGTTTAAATTTTTTATTAGAAACAAATCTACTGATTATGATTATGCATCTTTGATTGATTGGTTTTATGCGATTAAATTTTCCACAAAATACTTTTTTGTTTGGAAAAAATTCTTATCTAATAATGGAATAAAGAATAATTTTTATTATAAAATTAATAATTCATTTACAGGTATTTTTCATTCAGTTTTTCATTATAGGGCAATCTCAAAATATATTATTGCAACAAAGCCAAAATTTATTTTGCACGGTGGTCCAAATCATCCTTCAGTTAGAAGAATTTTTTTTGCTGGATCAGAATTGGGTGTATCTACAATCTCTGTTTTTGGTAAAGTTATGATAAACTCAAACATGGGATACAGGTTTAATAAAAATAAAATGAAATGTGATCAAATGGGTATTGCAGACAAATTTTTTGTAAGTACGATTTCTGCCAAAAATACACTTTTACAAAACGGAATAAATGTCTCAGATATTAAAGTAGCAGATAAGATAATAAAAAAAACAAATACTTTTAATAATAAAATAACTCAAGATAAAACTATTTTAATATGTTTGACTAATAGAGAAAAAGTTAATGATGAAATTTATAAATTTATTAAATGCTATTTTAATGATCCAACAATACGATTATTAATAAGAGCTCATCCATTATTAAATTTGAGCAAACAATTATTATTTTCTTCAAGTAACAAATTTATAGATGTATCAACTTTATCTTTTGATGAAATATTTAAAACTCATTGTAGCAGACACACAAAATCTTTGGTTGTTTCAAACTATTCCTCAGCATCATGCAAAGCTTTAGAGTATGGTTTTATGCCTATATGGTTAAAAAACCTAGGAGAAAGCCCCATTCTTTTTTCTGAGATAATTGAAAATGTAGGTAAATCTGCAAATACTTTAGTCGAGTTTAATAATTTAGTTGATAAATTTTTTCAAAATTTAAATTTTGAAAATGATGTAAAGAATGAAAAGAAAAAATCAGATATTTATATTGATAGAATTATTAACGAAAGACATATTAATGAATATATTCGTAATTTAGAAAATTAATTATTTTGTAATTTTTTTTAAAAGAATTAATATAAAGAAATTTAAATAAATATAAAATCAAATGAATATAAACGTTTTTCTACCTTGTAGAAAAGGAAGCCAGCGTGTTCCTAAAAAAAATATAAAACCCTTTGCAGATTATGAATATGGATTATTAGAAATTAAAATAATTCAACTTATTAATACTAAAAATGTTAATAAAATAATAATAAGTACAGATGACGATGAAGTGATTAAATTTTCAAAAAATTTTGATTCATCGAAAATAATTATTCACAAAAGAGATAGTTACCTTGCTTCAAGCGATTGTAGTACAGATAAGTTGGTTGCACACGCTGCTACTCTTGTGTCTGCAGGAGATATTTTGTGGACTCATGTGACATCACCTTTTTTAAATTCTGAACTTTATGATAAAATTATTGAAAAATATTATAAAGTTTTAAAATTGGGTTTTGATTCATTAATGACAGTTAATACTGTTCAAACTTTTTTATGGAATAATAATGGTCCAATAAATTATGATAGGGAAGTTGAAAAGTGGCCAAGAACACAAACTCTTAAACCAATTTTTGAGATTAATAGCGGAGTATTCTTAGCAAATAAAAATATATATCTCAAAACCAATGATAGAATTGGTAAAAAACCTTTTATGTATAAATTAAATAAATTAGAAGGCTTTGACGTTGATGATAAAGATGATTTTACAATAGCTGAGAATATGCAAAATGTTTTTCAAAAAAAAATCAAAGATATAGATTAAATTTAAGTTATTTTATTAATAGAAATAATATATTTTTTTTGTTTAATTTTTAAATTAAAATAGTTTTTATAAATAATTTGACTTTATATCCCAATCCATTAAGTGTAGTTTAGTTCCTCATTATGAAAGTATTAATAACTGGTAACCTTGGATATGTAGGATCTGTTCTAACAAGATTTTTAGCTAATCAATACCCAGAGATTGAAATATTAGGTTATGATATAGGTTATTATGGACAATCATTGACTGATACAGATTGTAGCCCTGAAATTGGTTTGTCAGTTCAATACTTTAAAGATATTCGTAAAATTGAAAAAAGTATTTTACAGGGTGTCGACGCAGTTGTTCATCTTGCTGGAATATCCAATGATCCAATTGGGCAACAATTTGAGCTCGTTACAGAAGAGATAAATAGAAAAGCTACTTTAAAACTTGCTAAAATTGCTTCATTAGCCGGTGTTAAAAATTTCGTATTTGCTTCCAGTTGCTCAATGTATGGAGAAGCAGGAAAAAAAGCAAGAAAGGAGACAGATCAAACTAACCCTTTAACAGCTTATGCTAAATCCAAAATTGGTTCTGAACAAGATATACAAAAAGAAGATTTGGGTAATATGATATTTACTAGTCTACGTTTTGGAACTGCTTGTGGTTGGTCAAACAGATTACGTCTAGATCTTGCATTAAACGATTTTGTAGCTTGTGCAATTACATCTGGAGAAATTTCTGTGCTTAGCGATGGTTCACCATGGCGTCCTTTGATAGACGTACAGGATATGTGTAGAGCAATAATTTGGTCATTATTAAGAGAAGTTGATAATGG
>Ga0181555_1004563_pt1 | contig 10581 bp, 9 predicted proteins | sample 011ome_15_FD_145601 | JGI IMG/M metagenome (GOLD analysis project Ga0181555, IMG submission 145601) | Coastal salt marsh microbial communities from the Groves Creek Marsh, Skidaway Island, Georgia - 011504AT metaG (spades assembly) | ecosystem: Environmental > Aquatic > Marine > Intertidal zone >...
ATAAACACACATTTCTTTAATGTTGACTTTTATATTCACACTTTAAACAGAAACAATTGGAGGACACCGAAGAAGCGGAATCCGAAATCACCTTCGCGGACGACGACTCAAAATGTGATCTCGTCTTAGGCGAGTGCTTTTTCGAAACCGAGAAAGTAAAAGCGGAGGAAATGTTGCAAACGAAGATCGAAAATGAGACGAAATCAATCGAAGAGAACAAGGAGGAATTGACGAGCGTCGAGCGAGCGATGGAACAATTGAAAGGACACTTATACGGGAAGTTTGGCTCGAGCATCAACTTAGAGGAATAATAAATACTATAACAATAGCGGTATTTTAGCAGAGAAAGAGAGAGGGAGAGAATGCGCGCGCATCTTCATAGTCGAGCGTGATGTACATTTGATATACAATTAAAAGCATCTAGTCCTCTGTCGCTTCGTGTCCCGAACGCTGCTGCTGCGCGGAGAAAAACGCGCGCGAGCACTCTTTTTTGCACGTCTCGGTTCTCAAACGCTCGTAGTCTTTCATTTTCTGTTCGTTCGCGTGGAATTTTAACGACGTGGAGTGGTAATACGCGTCTAAACACGCCCGTTCGCAGGCGTTTTCGGACGCGCTCGATTCTAAAATCGGGGAGGAGCGACAGACGCGATTTGACGTTTTCGTGTCGTCGTTTTCGAATTCCACGCACACGTCCACGCATTTCACGGACGAGCTCGTCGATTCCGTCGTCCTGGTTCGATAACACGCGCTTTCTGGATCATCTGTTGCGTCGTTTTCGGTTTCGTTCATGGCGTGTAAACGCACGTTTTGTGATGATTCGATGGTTTTGAAAGCGAGGAAAGAAAAGATGAGAAAAATCCTCGAAAGCGTTCGACGACGCGAACGAATGATGTCGAAAGCAGTTTTGCACTACTTCTCTGATCGTTTTGCGATGACGACGACGATGAGAACAAAGTGAGTTTTAAAGTGGTGGTGGTGGTCGAATGCTACGCATTTTTAAAAGTATCGTCATCGCGTAGTATCGTTACGTTTTCTTCTCGATCTCGAGTATCTCGTCAAAGTCTCACATCCTTCGCATCCGCCTCGCGCCCGTGGCGCCACCGGCGACTGCACCCGCCGACGCCGGTCCAACTGCACTGCTCTCCTTCGCGAGTCCAATGACATCCAACGCGGAGGCGAAAGAGGAGGACATTTTCTTCGTCTTCTCGAACTGTTTCCCGCCTTCTCGCGTCGGGAACTTTTGGGACGTGAGCGCGGACTGTCGCTTTGCGCCTAAAGGCGTTTTCAACAGCCGGTCGAGCTCGTTCCGCAACGAAATCTCCCGTTTCGTCACGTTTCTAAGTTCGGCCTCTCGTTCCAGTTTCTTTTGCGTCAACTCTTTCTTCATTTTATGTTTCCCGTAGGATTCGAAATCCTCGATGACTTGGACGCCGTCTTCGTTATCGGAAAAGTGCATCACGTCCTGGTCGTCGGAATCGGAATTTTTGTCGAAATCGGAATCGTCGTCTGCGTCGAGACCGAGGTCCATGGCCTCGGCCGTTCTTTTCTTCCACGCTTTATCCGCGCGCTTCTTCTCGTTTTTGTGAACGATAGCGTCTAATCTTTTCGCCAATTGTACTCTCTTCGTCGCCTCGCGAACGGTTTCTTCCGCCACCGGAAACGGCGGTAATCGAAAGCCTCTCTCGCGACCCATGGCGGCGAGCATGGCGAGGTACCGCGAGCGTTCTTTTGGCGTGACTAAAGCTACGGAAACGCCCGATAGATTCGCGCGACCGGTTCGTCCGCATCTGTGCACGTAGGCGTCCGCTTGGCGAGGCACTTGGTAGTGCACGACCAATTCGACGCCTTTAATGTCTAAACCTCTCGCGGCGACATCCGTGGCGATTAGAGCGGACGCCTTATTACCTTTGAATCGGTCCAACGCTTTCAAGCGAGCGCGTTGTTGCATTCCAGCGTGTAAACCAACCGCGTTGACTTTCATGAGTTTTAAAAGCGCCGTTAAGCGGCGTAAGGATGAGATAGCGTTGACAAACACAATCGATGGTTTTCCGGCGTGCGCGGAGAGAAGGTATAAAGTCAACGCGTCGCGCTCGTCGTCCGTACACTCTAACGCAGATTCGTGCACTTTAGATGCCACTTTCGTTGTTGATGTTATCGCCGCTTTTGATGATGATTCATCGGGGTTGTTGTCTTTCTTCTTTTTCGTCACCGAGTCGCTCACGTCGCAAAGCTTGACGCGGCCGTAAAATGGAACCATTTTCATGAGATTACCCATCGTGTTCGTCGACGCTAACTCTTTCGGTGGTTCCAAGCGATACGCGGTTTCATCCTTCCCGTTGTTGTTCTCGACGCCGCTGCCGCCGCCGCCGTCCTTCTTTTTACCGTTGTTCACTTTCTTGGACGACGCTTGCGGTTTCTTCCGATCGAGTTTGTATTTGACTTCATCCGGAACGGTAAGCGTCGCGGAAAAGACAAACGTCTGACGATCTCGCGCCATGATTCGATTATCCGCCGCTGGTTCATTTTCTTCATCATTTTTTTCTTCATTTTCTTCTTCTTCTTCTCCTTTCTTCGTTTTACTATCATTGCTAACTTTCGTCGCCGCCATCATCGGTTGTTTCCGTTTCGTCAACTTTGCGGACCGCGCGATCCTCCTCGTCTCTGGCGGTTCCGGAATCGATTTAATCACGCTCTCGAGCTCCTTAAAGTGACCTCTCTCTACCATCCTATCCGCCTCGTCTAGAGTCAAAAACGTCAACCGCTCCAAACTCGTCAAATGTTTCTCTCCGTCGCGAATCAACTCCCACAGCCGCCCCGGCGTCGCGACGATAATCTCCGGCTGTTTCTTCAACACTCTCTCTTGTTTCTGCTTGGACATCCCTCCTACGATCGCCGCTATTTGAATGCCCGTGTATATCGCGACGTCAGCTAACATCTTCGCCACTTGCAACGCCAACTCTCTCGTCGGCGTCACTATCAACGCTCGCAAATGTTTCTTCCCTTTCCCCGGTTTCTCCTCGTCCGCGTATTCTTCGTACCATTTCTCTTCCTCTTTATCTTGCATCAACCGTTGTAAAATGGGCAAACCAAACGCCAACGTTTTCCCGCTCCCGGTTTCCGCCGCGCCGACGATATCCATCCTTCCTTTAATCGCCGGGTGCAAAACTTTCTCCTGAATCGGCGTCGGCGAAGTAAACCGAAGCTTCCGAATAGCTTTGAGCAAAAGAGGGTGCAAATCGTACTGCGCCCACGCGGCGACGTCTTCTTCATCGCCTAACAAATCGTCGTCCTCGTTTTCATAGTCACCACCACCACCACCCGCCGTTTCACCGTCGCCACGTTTTGCCTCGTCCTTTTCATTCCTCTTCCTCTTCTTCGCCTCTTCCACCTTCTCCTTCCACCGTTTCTTGCGCTTCAATATTCTCGCCTCTTTCGCGTTCGACGCCTTTGATTTTGTCGCTTCCTTCTTTTCTTTTCCATCTTCTTTTTCTTTTTCATTTTCTTTTTCTCGGACGGTGATGCTACCGTCGTCGTTGTTGTCGTTTTTGCTCGCGCTCTTCTTCGCTGTCTCATTCTTCGTCTTCTTCGTCTTCGCGTCGTCTTTCTCTCCTTCTTTCTCGGTTGAAAGCACTTCGAGACTCACGAATCCTTCCTCGGAACTTCCGACTAAAAATTGCGAGTTTACGTCGATCGCGCGCCAATTGTTGCACTCAGTGTTCCCCTCGTCCTTTTCCCCGACCGCTCCGGAGGCGTAGAGCGCTCTCAATCGTTTCAATTCTTCGTCTTTCTCTTCGTCGTAACGGAAGCTTTTCGTGTGCTTTTCTTCGATGCATTCGCCGCCGGATGCTCTTGACTTTTGCGCGGCTTTCAAAGCTTTCCTTGCTTTGGAACCGAGCTTAAAGGGTTTCTTTTTACTCGAGGTGTTACTCTTCATCTTTTTAAAGCTTTTGGTCTCAAATGTATTACTCTCTTATCGTCGTCGTCGCAAAGTATTGCGCGCGTTCGAAAGTGAAGAGAGAAGAGAGAGAAGCGAATTTTAGAGGGACGTGCTTAGGGTTTCAGATGTATGAGAAGCAACGGAGCGAAGAATTGATGATGATGATGATATGCGATTAGTGTTCATTTCGAGAAGACACTACCTAGGTACTATTCGTTATTGCTCCCTTCTTTTCTTTTTCGAAAGGATCGTTACGTTCCAATTTTTTCAATCCGCTATTATAACGAAACCAACGGCCCGTCCCAGGGATTGCTAGATCCTCCTTCTCCTCCTCCTCCTCCTTTTGTACCGTAGCGTTCGAACGTGCCGAGGGGTACATCTGGTGGTTGCCGGTTGGAGGAAGATTTTTGGTACCGTGCTGCCGCTGTTATCGTCGCTTCTTGAGCGTTGTTGTTATTCGACGATGATCCTCCGACGTTGACGATGACTTTTTCCACGTGGCTCCGAATCGCCAAGCAGGCGCTCGCGATGGGCGCGTCGCCGCCGCGAGGGTGTTTCACCGTCTTGATGCACTTGCCGCTCGCGCGATCCCACAGACGGCAGGTGCCGTCTTCCGAGGTGGAGAGCAAATGGTGCCCGTTCGACGTGCAGTGTAAAGAGACGATGGCGCGGTCGTGGCCGCGGTAGGTCGTGAACGATTCGTTTTTGTTCTTCCTTCTCCTTCGTTTTCTATTGTTGTTGTTGCCCTTTTCTTTATCTTCTTCTTCTTCTTCTTTAACTTCTTCTTCTCCTCCTCGGTCGTCGTCGTCTGAATCGTCGCTTTCGACGTCGTGTAAATGTCCTCCGCCTCTTCCTCCTCCCCCTCCCATTTCTACCACCGGCGCTCCGTTGATGTTCATCTCGTAAATCTCCCCGTCGCAACTTCCTACGAATATGCATCGATCTTCTCCGTCCATGCATATCGCCGTCAACGCTTTCGGCAAACCAAACGTCGCTAAACACTCGCTCCCGGTTCCGTGCGTCATCGAAAACACTCTCGCGGTTCGATCGATTGAACAACTCGCGACTAAATCCGCCCCAGCTCCTGCGCTTTTCGAACAACACACGTCCGTCACTTGAAGCTGGTGACTGGTCCAACTCTTCATCGGTTCCAACGATGAAGACGACGTAAACGACGAAGACGCATTAATGTTATTCAAAGTATCGTTGTTCTTCAACGCTTCGCAAACGCTCCACGCGCTCACCGCGGTATCTTCCGAGCACGTGATTAAACTCGACCCGTCGCTGGTAAACTGCATCTTCACCACGCGTTTAAAATGTGCCGTAAATTTCCCACGCATTTTCCCCGTCGTTCGTTCATACATCGACACGTCCCCGGATTCAAATCCAACCGCTACCAAACTGCCACAGGTGCTCGAGCACACGCTCGTCGGTTTTTCGTTGAACAAGAACCGTTTTATCTTCTGATCTTTAACACTTATTGATCCTCCTTTCCCTCCTGGACAGTCGTACACGTCTACCGCGTTCTTTTCCCGCACAATTTGGAACAGAAATCGCGTCCCGCACGGGTCCACCGAGCGAGGACTTTGGTGCGTTCCCGCGCAAGATTTCCAGCGGCGAACGATGTGGAAATGCGGTAAACTCAACGCGAGTAAAGAAGACGACGACGAAGAGGATACATTTTCGGAGGATAAAGCGGAGGCAATTATCACGCACTCTTCTGTCGCGTCTTCTCCGCCGTTGCGACGACCGCGCGTGCTCATATCTCTCGATGCGAAGCGCGTGAGACGAGCGCTTTTTATGGCGGCTCAGACCAAAATGGACAGAAGGCGTTTCGTGTATTATTTAGGGTGTTAAACCCTACTTGGCTACTTTAAGGCGTTCTAAAACCTGGCGACGCGTTTCGGCACGACACCTACGGGCGCGCCGTTCCCTCTGTATAAAGTTCTCTCTCGTTTTCGTTCGTCTTCTTTCACTTCTTCTTCTCCCGCGACTTCTTCGTTTCGCCAGCGCTCGTATTCCGCGATTAAATTTTTCTCGATGGCGCCTTGCAAGTTTGCTAAAACCGCGTCGTTGATGGCGTTGACGACGTCGTCTAAACCCGGGACTAAAGCGACGAAGTCGTTCACGGACGCGTCGAGGGTCATGACCACGTCGCCTCGAACCGCTCTTTTCATATCGTCGTTTTTATCGTCCTCTCCGTGTTCCTCTTCCTCTTCGTCTCCTCCAACCTCTTCGTCTGAATCGTTCCTCCGCCTCTTTCGAAAGCTTCTCTCTTCGCCTAACTTCCCTTCCATTTTCAACGTCACCGTCTCGTCTAAATTGAATTCTTTCGGCATGCCTTCAAACTCGAGCTTCTTCGCGTTTATACTGATTGATTTATCCGTTCGATTTGGAATTAACGCGATCGTCGTTCTCACGACGACTTTGTTGCCCAGAAAATCGAACGGTAAAAGCTCCACCTTCCAGGTGTTTTCATCGATTCTTGTCCGTCTGTTTTCGTCCGGAAAAGTGACCGAAAGAATTCGAGATCCGTCCGAAACGTAACTCGCGAACGACTTTGCTTCGTTTTCATCTTTTTTCCAGTCTTTTAAAGGCATGCGGAGGGATTTTCGCGACGTCCACGAGCGGGACACGTCGCCGTAGATTTTCCCCGTTGGTCGTCTTACATGTCTCCGTCGACTTTTCGCACTCGTCGAGAAACAACGACAACAACCCACAAAACCGCTACTATTACTCAATGTACCAACAGTACTGCTACTACTGCTGCTCATTGTGTTCCGTCTGAAAGGAGAGAAGATGCGATAAAAACAGATGTAAAAGAGAGACGAGAGGTGAGAAATTCTGAAGCGTTTTTCTCTCACGTGTCTACGCAAAAGGAGGAAAAGGAGGAAGACGTCGAGACGACGAGACGCGCGAGGGAAACAGTCTCATCTCTCTCTTTATTCTCTCTCTCTCTCTCTCTCACGTGGTGTACAGTTTGCTTTTTCTGGAAGTGGTGTTGTTTTTCTTCTTCGTACGAGGAGTATAGTATTGCTTTATTATTCATTAAAATAAAACGCTCGCGGAGCTACATCTTTAGTACGTTTTGATCCCGTATTGGTTCCGCGATCTCTTCTCGTCTCTCTTATGTCGCGTCGTCATCAAAAAGCTTCTTCTTTTCTGCTGCTTCTAATAGTATTATTAGTATTATTATTTATTACTTATATTATTTCCCGATGCTCTGGTAATACAAGTCGATGTATTCGAGCGCGGGTTTATTCCAGGTCCAATCTTGTCGCATGACTCTCGCTTGTAAAGAGCGAAACCATTTCGTGTCGTTCCAAAACGCGTCGATGCATCTATCCAAAGCGTAGTCTAAATCACCCTCCGAGGTACCTTCGAAGGAGAAGCCGTTGGTACAGTCGCCGTTTTCGCCGTCGAGTTCCCAGTTCGTGCTTGCGTTGATTTCCCACGCCGCTCTGGCTTTGTCCGTGTCGACGTCAAAGACGGTGTCTCGTAAACCGCCCGTGGCGCGAACGCACGGGACGGTGCCGTACCGCATGGCGGTCATTTGGGTCAAGCCGCACGGTTCAAACATAGACGGGACGACGATGACGTCGCAGCCAGCGTACATTAATCGCGAGAGCGTTTCGTCGAATGCGAAGAAGAATCCAGCGTCTTCGCCGCCGAGTTGCGCGCCTAAACCGTTGAAATCGGCTTGGACTTTCGGGTCCGGAGCGGAGCCGAGCAAGACGAATTGACCGCCTCTCGATAACGTGTGATGCGCGGCGTGTTTGATTAAATGGATGCCTTTTTGCGCGGTGAGACGCGAGATGACGCCGACGACTGGTTTATCGCCGTAACCGGTTAAGCCGAGTCGACTGCGCAATTCGTCTCGAGCTGCTTTTTTACCTTTGACGACGCTATCGGCGTCGTATTTCATCGGGATGAAGTTATCCGTCGCCGGGTTCCAAATTTCCGGGTCGATGCCGTTTCTCACGCCGTGGAATTTGTGGAGGTTTCCAGATACCGCCGGGTGGCCGGAGACTTCGCCGGCGTAGGACGGGGACACCGTCGTGGTCATTTGCGAATGGAACGCGGCTTCGCCTAATTTCGCTTGGCCGTAGTTCATGTTGTGAATGGTAAACGCCACTTTCGGCTTCCATAAGCCGTTGTGGTGGTAGTTCTCCCAGTGCGCTCGCGCGACTTCCGCGGTGGACCAATCGTGGCAATGCAAAATGTCCGGTTGTCTTCCAGTTTTCAACAAAAATTCCAACGCGGCGTTGCAGAAAAAGTTAAATCTGCTGGCGTCGTCGTTCCACCCGTACACGGCGTCGCGCGCAAACATCCCGTTGCTCGGTTCCACGAAAAACACCATCACACCTTCGACGCGACATTTCGTGACGGTGATCCCACACCCTCCGAAATCAAAATTTGTTTCAAACTCCCTCGCGCCTAATAAAGGACTCGAGTTGAAGAAGGAATACATCGGCAAAATGATTTCCACGTGGTGTCCAAAATCCGAAATCGCTCTGGATAAACTGGTCACCACGTCCGCTAAACCGCCAACTTTTGCAATAGGGGCCATTTCGACCGCGATGTTGATGATGTGCAACGGCGGCGCTTTTTCCGTTGACCCGTTGGTCGGTAAATGGTAATCTTTGCCACCTCTGTTGTCGTATTGCGCGCCTTCGCCGACGCCGGAGGAGAAGACGAAATCACACATCCAAGCGTCGCTCGGAACGTCGATTTCAATCGTATAAAACGGATCAGTTTCTGGGTTTACCGGTTTGTGCATCTTTAACGGTTCGGGTAAGTTATTTGCGTGTTTCCATCGGTTGAAACCGCCAGTTAAGTAAACATCTTCCGCGAACGATAAGTTGGTGTTGTTCTTGTTGTATCTCACCGTGCACTTTTGACCGGCTTGCGGCGTGAGCGGTTCGCACGTGATGATGTGTCTTTGCTGTTTCAAAGAGATTTCTACCGCGGCGGCTTTCAATTGTAAACGCTCTTCCTCTGCTTTCACTCTCGCGATTTCTTCGTCAATTTTCGCCTGTTTCCTTTTTTGTTTCAACTCCGCGGCGAGCATGGTTTGCATTTTCAACCAATCTTCGGCTTCGTTCGCGTTTTCCACGGCGACGACGTAATCGTTGCTTTCGTTGTTATCCCAGGATACTTCGTCCGCATCGGAAACGACGAATTCAACCGACGTCGCGAATTTCGGCACTTGGACGATAAATTCAAACCAACAATTTTGTTCGTCCGCGGGAAACTTTTCCGAGGGCGCGATCGGCGTCATCTCTTGGACTTGCTCGACGCCGTTCATCCAGTTTGAGAAACCGCAGTGCGCTTTCAACGAAGAACACGCAAAACCACCGATTGGATTTTGCGCTTTGTTCCACGCGATTTTCTGTTTCGTCGCGTACCCTTGCGTCAACTTCTCCCCGGATTCGGTCTCGAAAATCGTTCTCTCGTACTTTTCAAATTTCGTAAAACTCTTCTCCTGTCTCTCTTCGATGGACGTTTGAATTCGAGAAATAATCTCCGCCGCGTTTTGTTCGTCCTCTTTATCCGTTCTTTTTAATTCCTCCTCTTCGAGCAACTCTTTTTTCGTTTTCCTCGGAAACATCGTCTCTTTGGTAAAATTCTGTTCGTTATTGTTCTCGTACGCGTCTCCGCCTTTCGTCTTGAAGACGTACTCGATTTCAAACGCCTCCGCGCTCAATTCCCCTCCCGGCAACGTGCACTCGAACCAACTCGTTTCTGGAATTTGCGTCATCTCCACGTCCACGGCTTCACCGAACTGCCACTCGTTAAACCCAACCGTACACGTCACGCCTTCCTCCCACGTCTTTGAATTTTCTCGTAAAGACGAAGACTTTGAAGCGTCCAGGAAAATTTTCACCGGCGCCCCGCACACCGGCGTCGACGGTACCGTAAACTCTTTCACATCTTTGTCTTCTTTTGTATTGCAGAGGAATTGCATTTGCTCGTAGGATTGGAGTAACGAAATAGCATCTGAAGCCGCTTTTAACGCTTCGCCTTTCAATGTTTCCTTCTCTTTTCCCACATCAAAATCAGAAGCATCGCTGTCTGTCGTGGATGATTTCGCAGTTTTTCTCCGCGGGGCAGGTTTCGTATTTTTGTTGTTCGTGTTGTTCTTCGTCTTCTTGTTCCCCGAGGAGACGTTTTTGGCATCGTTCGAAGAAGAAGACGTTCCCGATGGTGAGGATGAAGATTGCGCGCGAATTGGAGAAGAGATCGGAAAATGAGTAATCTTTTTTTTTCCATTCTTTCTTACACTCTTCTTCGCGTTGTTACTCGCGCACGCGCTGGAGGACGAAGAAGAGTACGACGAGCAACACGTCATCGTCGTCATATCGAAACTGTCACGTGGAGTATTATTTCTCTCTGTCTCTCTCGCTCTCTCTTTCAAAGTTATTAAATACGAGCGTTGCAACGAGAGCAAAGTTTCTTAAGAGACACGAAAACGTTTTTCTCGCACTACTAATGGAGTTTCGAATTTTTTAAGAAGAGTCCCCAGAAGTGTTCGTTATTAAATGGCACGAGAAGATTTATTAATTTGTGGCGGAGAGCGAAACCGAGAGGAGCGCGAAAAAGAGGAGAGTCACACGTTTTTTGAGATCTCTCGCTTTTTTTTT
>Ga0181555_1004578_pt1 | contig 10554 bp, 10 predicted proteins | sample 011ome_15_FD_145601 | JGI IMG/M metagenome (GOLD analysis project Ga0181555, IMG submission 145601) | Coastal salt marsh microbial communities from the Groves Creek Marsh, Skidaway Island, Georgia - 011504AT metaG (spades assembly) | ecosystem: Environmental > Aquatic > Marine > Intertidal zone...
CTGGACTGAAATCAATCCCATGCACCTCACCAATATCCAACTCCTCCTCGGGTATCGTCCCTAACAGCGTCAGCGATTCATCCGGTTTATATAAATGCACCCCACCAGAAACCCCCGCGGTGGCGAGCGCGCCATTCGTCGGCGACCATCGCACGCAATGCGTCTCGCACGTCGCCTGCACTCGCCCGACGCATCGCACGTCGTTCGGTTCGGGTGCGAATGTTTTCACTTCATACCCCGACTGCGCGGACGTCGACGACCGCCCGGCGCTGGCGAGAATCATGGACTCTCGCCCCATGATGTGCCGTTCGCGACGACGACGTGTGACGTGTGACGTGACGACGACGTGCGACGACACGACTGTTGACTCGAGTCGCACGCATTTGAAATGTGGACATGCCAAATGTCCGAATAGTGCTCGACCACGCGACGAGACGCGGGCGACGCGATAGCGCGCGACGCGGCGGCTGGACGTGGTCGAGAGCGACCGAGGGTGTCGTCGCGCGCGTGTGTGCGCGTGTGTGTGCGTGATATCGCACGACCGCTCACGGAAGGGGGTCATTCGTCGCCAACGACGCCAACGACGGGCGTCGTTGGATTGTTTGTTTAGTGTTGCGGGAGAGTGCCTAGAGGAGTAAGGGTGCAGTAGCGATGAGCGTTGAGAGCCGTACACCGTTTTCGGCGCGTGATCGCACGTCGTGGGTGACTGTATTTGTGACGTTTATCAATTTTTCGGCGTTTCATGCGGTTCGAGAGGGGTACGCGGCGTCAAAGAGCGTCATGGCGAGCTCAATGAAGTATCCCACAGTTTTGCTCGGAGTCATCGACGCCACGTTCTGTATCTCTTATGCTATTGGATTATTCTTTAGTGGTTTGATAGGAAAAAAATACGGCATAAAAAAGGTCATCATGGTGAGCTTTGCGTCGACTGCTTCTTTGAGTTTAGCATTTGGAGTGCTCAACGGGTACGTGTTCACGACGCCGACAACGTCTACGCAGGCGTGGGAAACGGCGCTGGTGAGTCATCTTCCGATTTGGGTGCTATCGGGATTCATGCAATCGTTGGCATATCCTAATTTTATTGCCCTATTGAGCGATGTCATTGAGCCGTCGTTCTGTGGAATTGTGATTTCGATTTGGGCGATAGTCTCACCCGTAGGAGACATTATCGGTTTGGAAGCGGCTAAGAAAGTGTTGCAAAGTGGGGATGAAAATTGGCCTTACATCATGTTCCTTGCAGCTGCATTCATGATGTTCAATTTTTTCTTATTCGTGATATTTGTTGTGCCAGTCAAAGTGAACATAGATAATACCGAAGAGGAAGGCGTTCAGCAAGCGTTACTTGGCAACGACAACGACGTCGAAAGTTCAGCAACAAGGCGATCTCCAACGTTGAAAGAACTGATGTGGAACGTGTGGAACATTCCAGGGGTGATCGACTTTGCACTTTCGGTCATGTGCTTGAAGGTTGTGGTGACCTCCGTGCTATTTTGGCTTCCATACTATATGGATAAACGCTTCGACTCTCACGGGTCGTCAATTCTGTCTACACAGGTGTTTGATGTATCGCTCATCGTGGGCATGATACTTACTGCGGCTGCTCAACGTGCGATGGGCCAAAATCGATGGGTGCCTATTTTCATGACAAGCTTGTTTATTGGCATCATTCCCATCGCCCTCGTTCCTCTTGCCACGACACTCCATTGGACTGTGGTGTGCATTTTCTTCTCTGGCGCGTTGATTGGCCCTTCGAGCGCCTTGTTCGCAAGCGTGATGGGAGCCGACATTGGCAAGCGTGCCCAAACTTTTGGCACGGGAAATATCGTAGGAGTCATATCGGGTTTCATTGATTCTTCAGGAGCTGTGGGAAGTGGTTTAGGTCAACTTCTTGTTGGCTTTGTCGCTAGTTCTGCCGGGTGGACTGTAGTCTTCGAGATGTTGGCAGCTTTCACCGCACTTGGAGCATTATGTCTCATCAGAGTACGAAAGTTAGAAAATGAACGAAACGATTAAGTCGATCCACTCGACGTGTATCATACTTGCAACATATCTTAGAATTATGAGTTGAATTGGACGTTAATAACTGCACCTACCGGTAAATGGATTTTTAATAAAATTACCTACCGGTACCCGGTACCAGGTAACTATCACATGCTAAAAGAACGCTCTTCTAAAAAACCTACGTCGTCGTGTCTACGAGACACAAACTGTGATTGAAACCAAGTGACACGTCCTTGACTTCACCAGGAATGGGAACATACTGAGGCTCCCAAAAATCAAATTCATTTCCTAATCCTAACTGCCCTCCACTGGACATTTGTTCGTCTGAGTGCGATCCTACACTTCCTCCAAATCCCCACGAAAATAGTTTCCCGTCAGCTATACCCGCAGAATGCTTCCACCCCGCAGCGATCTTGGTCCAGCCTTGCGAACTCAACTTAATCGGCTTAGGAACTGCAGACTTTCCGTCTCCATTGCGACCGAGACCGAGTTCACCGTGTTGATTTGCTCCCCATGACATTGCACCGGCATTTGTATTCGCGAGCGTATGCAAACCACCACACGCGACATCATGAACGATCTGTAGCGACTGAACGCGTGACGGCGTAGACTGATATTCGCATGTTTCATCTAAACCAAGCTGATTGAACCGGCCTTGTCCCCAAGTATACAAGTCTCCGACTGAATTAATACATGCAGAGTGCGCATACCCAGCGGCGATAGTTACAATGTTTTGTTCAGCAAGAGCTCGAACGACCCGGGGCTTTGATTCCACTTTCGCGCTACGATAAAACCAGCCTTTCTCCCAGGTGTCATTCTCACCGTGTCCTAGCACGCCATCTGTAGAACTTCCCCAAGAAAATACCCGTCCTTCTGTGCATACAGCGATGGTGTGCTCTGCCCCACAGGCAACGTGTTTTACTTTAGCCTCCCTCGCGAGCACTTCGATCTTTGAAGGAACAAATCTATTCAATTCCCCGCTGCCTAGTTGACCTCCCGTATTTCTTCCAAAGCTCCACACCTGACCATCGACGTCCACGCACACTGTGTGATGGTGACCTGTCGCAACAAACACAATCTGCGCATCCAACTCAACCAACTTTGGTTCACAGGCAAACTGCATGTTGGCTGAGTGCCCCAGCTGTCCGAAGTCGTTCAACCCACACGTGAACACATGACCGCAGGCTGTCAAGAATGCACTATGCGAACCACCGGCAGCGACCTGGCGCACGTCTATTCCGTCTAACGCCGCTATCGGATGAAACGTCTGCAACGAACGTAAAGTCTGTTCTCCGAAATCATCCGTCGTCGCCTCGTGACCAAGTCGTCCAAAATCACCGTTTCCCGCACTAAGTGCTATATACGTACGACTTTGCGACGCTGGAGCGATCACGCGCCGACTAAGTGCACGGAGCATGCGTGTACGCAGGCACGACGCGGCGGCGGAGAAGTGAGGGAAGGATGATATATTGAGCGCTGACTGTTTTTTATCAATATGCTTTTCTAACGAGATATCTGGATTATTCGCTTGACACGGGCTTCAATCGTGTGACCTTACCGATTGCAATTGTTCTTCCTTCGTCGCGCAAAGTGAACCGGCCAAGCTGGGCGTAATCGGCAAACTTTTCGACGCACACTGGTTGAGCAAAGCGGATGCGAACGTTACCTAAACTTCCGCTCTTCAAAAACCTGGGCTTACCTTCCTTAGGCTTGCGCGTCTTGGGGTCAATTTCGGACACCAATTTAGTGACTTCGATTTCTTCCGTGGCTGAGTGGATATGAATCACAGCTTTGTAACCCTTGGTGAACACTGAGTTGTGCTCAAGTAACTCCAAGAGAGCCAATTGACATTCTATTTCTTCGCAGATATGAATGGGTTCCTTCGGGGCGCAGAGCACAAAACCGGGCTGAATATCTGATTCACTGACGCCAGTCACCTTCAACCGAACGTTCTCACCAGGTAAGCATTTCTTGCACTCAACTTCGTCTCGATACAACTGCGCAACCTTGCACACCGCTTTATTGGGCATCAACATCAGTGTCTGACCGACTCTGCAAGTGCCTGACTCTATTTTACCCATGACCATCGCCCCTGATTCGTTGTACTTGTCCATAACTGGCATGCGGAACGGCGCTGCGGGATCTCTGGCGACGGTTTGCAGATCATCAAGAGTGTCGAAAAGGGATTTGCCTTCGTACCACGGGCAAACATCGGCAGATACTTTATTCTTCATGTTGGCACCAGTCAAACCAGAGATGGGACAAAAGCTAACATCCGCATCGAGTTTGTATCCGCACTGCTTCAAGAACGGCGAGAGCTTCGTTTTGATTTCATCGTAGCGCTCCTTATCCCAGTTTGTTGACGGATCATCCATCTTGTTGATAACGACGACCAACTTAGAAACGCCCAAAGTCTTCGCCAACTGCGCGTGTTCACGCGTCTGACCACCCTTGTCGAAACCAGTTTCGAATTCACCCTTACGGGACGAAATAACAAGCACGCCCACATCGGCTTGGGCAGTACCCGCGATCATATTCGGGACATAGTTTTTGTGTCCAGGCGCATCCAACACTGTGTAACGCTTCTTCTCCGTCTCAAAGTTCGCGCGACCGACTTCGACTGTCTTACCTTTCGCACGCTCTTCTTCACTGGTATCCATAATATAAGCCATGTACCACGAGTCACGGTTCTTTTCTTTAGCTTCTCTCTCGTACTTTTGGATCACGCGGTCGTCGACTTGTCCAGACAAGAACAAGATCTGACCACCAATTGTGGACTTACCCGCATCGACGTGACCAATAAACACTAAATTCAAGTGTTCGCGGGCATCGAAGCTCGCATCTTCTTCATCTTCAACGGGATCATCCTCAATCACAAGCTCTTCAACCTTTTGCGCAACCTTTTCCACCTTAGCGGCGACGGGAGACTCCTTCGCCTCAGTCGCTGTCTCGGCCGCTGCCGCGGGCTCAGCTGCAGCCTTCGCGGGTCCACCAATGGACACCTCCTTCGCAGGTCCACCAATAGACAATGAAACCGCCTTCGCCGGTCCGCCAATGGACACCGACTTCGCCGGTCCCCCGATGGACACCTCCTTTGCGGGACCGCCGATGGTGAGCGACGCCGCCTTCGCCGGCGGTGCCCCAGCGGGCGGTGGCGGCGCACCACCCTCGCCCCCAGCCACGGGCGTCACCGTGCGCGGCTTAAACTCAAATGCTGCCGCGGATGGAGAGAACGAAAACGCCGCCGCGTTGGCCGAAAGCTTCGGCTTGGGTTGTTCCTCAGCCGCGTCTTCGGTGTGATCCCCCATGACGTCTGTGTGACTCTAGTTTGTGTGATTGACGACGACGACGACGACGACGCCGACCGACGGGCGAGCGAGGTGTGATGCGGTGTGTGCGCTACGTTAATCAACAACGACCACGACGCGGTGGCGAGAGAACGCGCGCGTGCGTGTGTGCGTCGCCCGTCACCCGCATCGCCGCCGATGGCATCGGTTTTCGGTTTAGGGTGTCCACATGTCCGAACTTTTCCAATCCACAGATTCATTCCGCGAGCGTTACTCGATTGAACGTTGCCTAAAAACTGATGCGCGAGGGGCACGCGTGGGTGGGACATACGCACGACGAGAGCGTGTGGACGTCACAACATGGTGGCACACTACACCGTATGACATTTGATTCATATCAACACAATATATCGTCGCGAAGAGGATTTGGTGGGGCGTGCGTGAGATTTTTAAAGTTGGAGTTGTCCAAGGACGACGACGACGTCGCGAGAGAATTGCGCGAGGACAAAGATGCTCAAAAACGAAACCGGGGGAAATCAAGGCGACGAGGACGTGGAGCAAAACTTGATCATCATGAGAAAAATGCTGGTGACAATACGCAATCGCGCGCAATGCTGGAGAGTGCGTTCATGGAATGGCTCGAGAAAGATGGAGGCACCTTTGTACGGCGCAAAAAAGTCGACGCCAGCGAAAACTTTGACGTTGCTGACAATGTCTCCGATGAGATCGATTACGACTTGTTCGACGCGATGGCGGGTTCAGATGACGATTTCATACCTGCTCTTCGCGTGAACTGTGATGAAAATGACAACACGGGGTTCGACTTCGATTTCCCTCGTGAGTTTGCCATAGCGCAAAAACGCCGCAGCTCTGTTGAATTCCAAACCTGGCTTCAGAGCGTTTCCAACTTGTCAGCCGACGACAACACGGCGTCTTCGGATGACGTACAATAAAAATGAATAATATGAATGCGCCGCTCGCTGTATTTGAATAATGTTTGTAAAATTCTGTCCTGATGGTTATATTTAAAATGACAACTCTCTCGCCTCTCTCGCTTGTTCGCGCTATCCCCTCTCGTGTGCTCTACACCTGTGTTTTAGTTTTATTGCCCAATCAAACCCGCGGCGTTGGCCACGAGTAAGATGATGAACGGAATAGTGATACCACCGATACCAATCAACGCCATGGGATCCTTCAACGGGTTTTGCCCCTCCTTCTCGGCTTCCGACAACCACGCGCCCTCTTTTTCGTTTTCGCGCAAAATTGGTCCATCCAATTTACGGTCCGGCTTGGCCCGCACGACGACGGCGTGACGCGCGGACGTTCGTCCCATGGCGCTCTTCATCGTCGTCGTCTTCGTCTTCGCGTTCACTCGCGCGTGCCCCGTCGTAGCGTTTATCGCCGTCACTCGCACGGTAAACATCGTCGTCGTCGTCGTCGTCGTCCCTCGGTCCACGCCACGCCGCGAGGTCTGCGGACGGCACGACCCCGCGCCCGTCGCGAACCCGTCGTCGTCCGACTGGTGCACGTACGAAGCACCACCACACACCCATGTGAGGTTGATGGTGCGTGGACCACCACGGCGGTGTGCATGCATCGTGATTATTATAGGCCTCCATTCGCGTGCACTATGGGTGACCGACCGACCACCACGACCACCACGACCACCACGACCTCCATCCTCGAGGATCGATCGGCGCCGACGGGCCCGACGACCAACCCGACCCGACCCTCGCGTGAGGAGGGCGAACCCCAACCCTCTGGCGTGGCGTGGCCTGCACTTACGCGCGTGCGACCGCTCGAGAGGGAATCGCGCACCGTCGACTCTCGACACACGACGCACACGACACACGCGTGATCAGCACATCACACGCGCGCGCGCGTCCGGTTCACCGCTCAGCGCTGAACGAAAACCACAAAAGCTTTTGACCCTACGTTGAATTGCACCCGACGCCAACGCCGACGATGCCTTCGGTGATGCCGACTACGTTTGCGGCGCGTCACGCGATGAGCACGACGACGAGCTTGAAGAGCCGCACGTCGAGTGCGACGCGCGCGGCGAACGTGCAACGCACGGAGACGCGCGCGAGTGCTGCGAATGCGCGCGAAGACGCACGTCGTCGTGGCCCGCTTGAGAAATCAAACTTGTTCAGTGCGAAATACGTGCCGTTCTCGGGTGATACCAGCGAAACGTACTCGTTGGATGAAGTTATCTACAGAAGCAAGTCTGGTGGTCTTCTTGACGTCCAACACGACATGGAGGCGCTCGCGATCTACCCTCCGGAATACTGGAAGGCGTTGTTTGACGAGCGCGTCGGTAAGACGACGTGGCCGTATGGTTCTGGGGTGTGGAGTAAGAAGGAGTGGGTTCTCCCGGGTATTGATGATGAAGATATCGTGTCCATGTTTGAAGGGAACTCGAACTTGTTCTGGGCCGAGCGTTATGGGCGAGAGTACTTGAAGATGTCTGACCTCTGGGTGAAGCAGTGCGGTAACTCCCACACCGGTTCTTTCAAGGATCTCGGTATGACTGCGTTGGTTTCTCAAGTGAACCGCATGCGCAAGCAAGGCAAGCCCTTGTCTGCTGTTGGTTGTGCGTCCACTGGTGATACGTCTGCGGCTTTGAGTGCCTATGCCGCCGCCGCCGGTATTCCTTCCATCGTTTTCCTTCCGGCAGACAAGATCTCCGTCGCTCAGCTTGTGCAGCCGATCGCGAACGGTGCTCTCGTACTTTCTATCGATACTGATTTCGATGGTTGCATGCGCCTCATCCGCGAAGTTACCGCCGAATTGCCGATCTACTTAGCCAACTCTTTGAACTCGTTGCGTCTTGAAGGGCAAAAGACGGCGGCTATTGAAATTCTCCAGCAATTCAACTGGGAAGTGCCTGATTACGTCATCATTCCGGGTGGTAACCTCGGTAACGTTTATGCTTTCTTCAAGGGTTTCAAGATGTGCAAGGATCTCGGACTTGTTGATCGCCTTCCTCGTATGGTGGTCGCGCAAGCGCACAATGCCAACCCTCTTTACCGCGCGTACAAGAATGGCTGGGAATCGTTCGAAGCTGTCAAGGCGGAACCGACGTTCGCGTCTGCGATTCAAATCGGTGATCCGGTGTCTATTGATCGCGCGATTTACGCGCTCACGGAGTGCGATGGTATTGTTGAGGAGGCTACTGAGGAAGAGATGATGGATGCTGCGGCGGAAGCCGACTTGACGGGTATGTTTAACTGCCCTCACACTGGTGTTGCGCTCGCTGCCCTCAAAAAGCTTCGTGAATCTCAAGTCATCGGCCCAACCGATCGTACTGTGGTTGTCAGTACCGCACACGGCTTGAAGTTCACCCACAGCAAGGTTGCGTACCACGAGAAGAAGCTTGAAGGCCTTGCATCGAAATACGCTAACCCTCCGGTGCAGGTCAAGGAGGACTTTGGGGCGGTCATGGACATCCTTTCCCAGCGCCTTGCGACGAACTAAGGAAACGAAACGATAGTCATCGCGTCCAAACCGCATTTTAGATTGTATGTCATTTAAAGATCAGCTCTTTAACTTTATATAAACATCACCCTCTCACACGCGAGCATGTTATTAGTTTTTTCATTTTGATCAGCGTTTATTTACAAGTTGAATCGGCGCGTATTTCAGCTTCATCATCTAGCTATTTCGAGGCAAGGCTGCTCTCAGACTTGTGAGTGAGTAAACGTACATAACGGTGGCAAGGTAAAAGGTGGACACAAGAAGTAAAAGTAATTGTGCTCAACTCAGAAGAGGCGCTGATCTTCAAGCGCGCTGTGATGGGGATCGACGAATTCGCCATCTTGAAAGTTATACATAGTGAGATTATCCGTGAAAAACGGAGAGCTTTGCTCTTCTTGTCGCTGCATCGCATGAGATTGCCAGAAGCTTTCGAGAATGTAGTCTGGCTCGCCGCCGTATGTTGTCGGACCAGCTGCATTTCCACCAGCCTTGGATCGCTTCGATTGAGCAAGAAGTAGTGGTTCATCGCCAAATGTCGTAGCGATCGAGGCATCGGAAGTAACTTTCAGCATCCCACGTTTCTTCTTTTGAGCTTCCTTGACATCCAAAGTTGTAGGTGCAAGTGGTGGTGGTATCTCAATCGAAGTGACTGGCGGAATGGACAATAACTCCGGAGTATCAACAACCTCACCCTTCTCAGCTAACTTGACTCTAAGCTGAACATTCTCAGCATGCAAAACGTCCACTTTCTTTTGTAAATCTTTTATCGTTTTGCGCATAGTTGCACTGTCTGCCAACAACGTCTTGGCGGTATCCAAAAGCTTTGCGTCCTCCGCCTTCTTTCGAATCTTCGACCGCTTGGCCGATTCGCGGTTGGCAATCTTGCGACGATACGTTCTCAACAACTTTTCCCGTTCTTTTTCATCCATGTCGTCTGTAAGACCTTCTACCTCGATGCCCATCTTTTGAAGGTCGCTCACGCTCGTGTTCTTCTTCATAGACGAGTCCAACAACGAAAGCATCGACTCAGACTTCTTCATCGCGACTTGAAACACGCGCGAGAGGTTCGTTCAACTCAGCCCCGTGCGATTGGTCTTATGAACGTTTCCAACCAAAGGCGCTGTCAAAACGCTTCGTTGATGAGGGCGGTGTGTACTGTTGAACTCAAGTGCCCACGTCTGTGCGAAGACAAGATGCGGCGCGGCGAGGATTGGTTCAGTTCCCTTCTCCTCTCCGCTCGTTTCGGTCGCTGTCGTCTCTTGAATGCCGTGATAACACCTCAAAGAACCGAGTATGTACGCCACACACCGTTCGATCAACCGTGCTTCGCGCGTTCACCTCTCTCGTTCGCTCGATTCGTTCGCGTGCAAGTCAAGATCGCGGCGTTCTCGCGCACTTAACACCCCGAAGCGTCGTTCGTGCGTTACCGCGCGCGATCGCCGCTCGCACACGTGCGTCTTGGTGCGTGATACGTACGAGATCTATCTCTTTCACTCGCGTGATGTCCCCTCGCGCGCTGGTTTCGTACTCACGTGACGTGCGTTCGACTGCGGGGCGCGCGCGCAATGCGCCGACGTCCGCAGTCGTCCCGCGCGCGAACGAGCGTCCCACAACGCGCGAACGGGCGGGGGGTCTCCACAACGTACTGTGGGTGATTTAACCCTATCAGGTACACATAATACGAGATCCCCCCCGTCGCCGAGTCGCGACGTCGCGACAATGCGTCGCGAACATTTGAATTTGAACCGAGTTTCTAGGGTACAGATGATCAACCAATCATGAACTGGAA
>Ga0181555_1004583_pt1 | contig 10547 bp, 23 predicted proteins | sample 011ome_15_FD_145601 | JGI IMG/M metagenome (GOLD analysis project Ga0181555, IMG submission 145601) | Coastal salt marsh microbial communities from the Groves Creek Marsh, Skidaway Island, Georgia - 011504AT metaG (spades assembly) | ecosystem: Environmental > Aquatic > Marine > Intertidal zone...
GGTTTATTCCTACATTGGATGGATGGAGAATGGCACAACTTGTGGCAAAATCATTATGAATTTCACACTATATCAAATCGCCGTAGTTATTATTCTACACTTTGTTTTTGATTTTATCCTTCAGTCACATTGGATGGCGAGCAATAAAAGCAAATCAAATAAGGCATTGTTATCACACGTATCGGTTTATGCAATTGGATTGACTATAATCGCCATGAATTGTCTTCCACCGATTTATATTTTTCCTTGGGTTGTATTCAATGCGGTAGCTCATTTTATTACAGACTATTTCACTAGTAGAGCATCCAGTAAACTTTTTAATAAAGATTGGCACAATTTTTTTGTGATAATTGGTGTAGATCAGGTCATTCATTATATGACATTGTTCGGATCGATGAAATTGATGATGGATTATCTATGAAACATAAGTTGGAAGATATACTCCCCGATTATGGGGATAGGGATTTTGTTTTGGGTATTTTACGTGGGTATGTCTTAGATCATATGATGAAACATATGGAGAATTCATATGATAGTGATTGGTATTATCAACATGGTTCTTATGCGAATGATATATTGCAACAAATGGGTGGTGATAGAGTAGAAATAGAATCCTTTAAAGATAGAGGTGGATTTTTGAAAAAATATGAAGACAATTAGTAAAATCGGATACGGCATTTACGGCGTATGGTATGTGATCAAGGAATTGATTAAAGTTATTTTCAGAAAATGAAAATAATGACTCAAAACAGAGCAGCGATGCTTAGAAAAATGATTAACAGTGGAGAAAACTGCTTCTCTAATGCTGTTAGCGACAAAAGCACTCGAATGAATGAGTATGATTATTTAAAAAAAGGTAGTTGTATAACTAAAGAAGATTATCAACTCGCTATTCATAGATTAAATCAAAAAATTTCTTGGATGAGTCATTCAATTGTTCATTTTAAGGAAGCTGTCGAAATGTTGGAATCTTTGAAAAAATGAGTGATTATTGGACAGAGAATGGTTTAATTAAACCAGCACCACGCATTGTTTGTGCTGCAAATAAACACAAGACCACAGGACGAATCATTTGTGGTCCCAGACATTGGGATAACATTATGCGTTCTCAAAAACTCGAATCGGAGGGGTATGGTGATTTTGATCAGGGATTTGTGAATCAATTTGGCGAATGGTTCACTAGGGAAGAATCATGGGAGATTGCATCTGAACAAGGACAAATTATCAAATTATGTTACGAGAAACAGAAGGATGTATTGTATTCCGAAAACCTATACTAATATGAAAGTTGAAAACGTTACAAGGGAAGTGATTTATCACATGGTAGTAGATGGTGTCTCTTACAAAAGATACTCTGAGAATAATTGGGTAAAACTAGTCTATTTTGATCTCGTCTGTGAGGATTATGATGTTGTTGATGACGGATGTGAAAAATTGGAAAAATTGTTCATTGACTACATGTTGGAGGAAAATAAAAAGGATGAAGAATTTCACCGTCTGTTTGATTAAACACTAACTTACAATTACACCACAATATGAAACTACAATTTAAAAATTCACCAACAATCGCATCCGAGGACATGTCTGTTTCAAAGATGGGTATTGCGGAGGGTGCTGCTGATATGTTGTCTGGATATCTTCGGGACAATATTTATGCTGACAAGGTTTTGGCTTGTATTCGTGAAACAATTACAAATTCCCAAGACGAACATATCAAATACGGTATTGATCGCGCTGTTGAAGTCAAACTTCAAGAAGTAAATGGTCAATGGATGTGGAGTTCACGAGACTTTGCGAAGGGTTTGAGTGAGACTTCCATTCGAACAATTTATGGTATGTATGGTGGAAGTGATAAGCGAAATAGCAATCTACAAGTTGGTGGTTTTGGTATTGGCGCACTTTCCCCATTTGCTGTTTCTGATTCCTTTTATATCACTTCATATCATGAGGGATTCAAGACACAATACGCTTGCATTCTAGGTGCGGGACAGCATGGTGTTTCTGTTGGGGAGATTTATAAAGTATCTGACCCGGAACCCACCAACGAATCCGGTCTTGAGGTATCGTTGGATGTGACGAAGAACCGTTGTGACTTTCATAATAAAACAACGATATTCGTTCAAAGATTTCTACCAGATGCGAAGATTGAGTATTGTGGTTTTGATAATATGGTCAGGAAGCCAATGATCCCCACATTGTCAAAGACAATCAATGGTTATGTGTTCAACCTTTATCCGGAGTGGGGTGGTTATGGTGATCAATATCTGGGAATTCGAATGGGTGGTATTGTTTATCGAAATACCTCTGGTATCAGGGTAAATAATCCCAAAGGAAAGATTATTGTCGATGTTCCGATTGGAAAAATGTCGATTCCGATTTCGAGAGAAGATTTTGAAGATACCCCTTCTAATAATAAAATTCTCGGAGAAATTGAAGATGCTCTGAAGATTCTTGTGGAGGAGGATGCTGCAAAAACCACCGTTCCTCAATTCGGTAGTGGTGTCCTTGCAACTCAGTATAAGAATTGTTACGATGGAGAATGGTTTCAATATACCTTTTCTCAGATTTTTCCCGATTCTTATAAATTGTGGAGACAATTGGATACTATACATGCGGGTTACAATCATAATGTTGTTGGAGGTAAATACACAATATATCTGATTCCAGATATCAAGAGTTATAAGAATTGGGTGAAGCGTTTGGATGCTTTCATTGCAAAGATTCTTCCAAACACTCAAATTATTTGGATGAAGAACCCCAATTATGATATTGTTTCGACAAATACATTGGATGTCTCGGATATCAATTTTGTTGATGTGAAAAAACTGGGTCTTCCAAAACTACCAAAAAAAGCTGGTGAATCCGAATATCTTGTTTATTTTGACGGATATAAAAAAGGAACCTACACGGCAGAGCAATTGGATGAATATGTGACAGAACAATATTTTTCATCTGAAGAAATCTCGGATGGTTGGGAAAACAAGATCAATGATATTTCCATTCTAAGGAGAAGAGTTATTGGTCTTTCTGCGGATTATGGCTGTGGCAATCCATTCTGGGTGTGTAATTCAATTAAGATGAGGGATCAACTCGTCGAACTTGGTTGGTTCACGCCAGATGATCCGAATTATAAGAAGCGTTTTGATGAATTGAAGGAAATTGAGAGGGTTAAAAAGAACATGGAAGATGCAGAATATCGCGTCAAATCCGTAATGTTCCGAGTAAAGCCTTCTAATAGACTGATATCCATCATTGGAAAGAAACCAGAGAAACTCGCGAAGATTGAGCAGGTGAGGAATTTGCTTAAAAAGGAAGATTCCTTTCGTGGAAGAATCTTGAATAGTATTGATACTTACTATCCAAAGATGACTAGAGAAGATCTTCGAAAGATTCTGACGATGAAATAATCATAAAACACTAAACTAAAACAATAACGTGAAGCAAGTTAAATCATACGAAACGAAAGACGGTAAACTTTTTACCGATAGACTTCAAGCGGAGCAGCATGAACTGATGCTCAATATCAGGGGATTTCTACAATCAAATGGTAAGGGTCAGGGTTCTCTATCCGCTACTGATGTGGCAACATTTTTGATGATGAATCAAGACCCTCTTTATGATATTCTCGGCAAGTATCGTCGGGTTGTTGGTGGAATTAAATCAAACATGAATCGATAATGAGTTATAAATATCCAGATGGTCAAAGGGTTGAATTTGATAATGGTGTAATTCATGGTATGGGATACATTCTGGGCGTATCCTCATGCGCTATGCCTGTGATCGGATGCACTTACATGATTGAGGTTGTGGAGTCAAATATAGAATTACCTAATGAGGAATATCCCTATCGAGCCATCCCTATGCAGGAATGCCATATTTCTGATGAATTTAAAGGATGGGCTTGATTTTATAAAACACTAAGATACAATAATCTCATGGAAGATGAAATTACACTAGAGGGATATCTGAAAGATACCTACGATGGGCTTATGATTAATGGAGTCCCGATCACCAATTTCTTGCAAGATATCATCGAGAATGAGAAAAAGGTTAAAATTACAATCAACGAAATAGAATAAATTATGAAATACGCAATTAATACAGAGGCGATCATTCTTTTCATTAATGGAAAGAATATCCGAGTCGAAAAAACCGACAAGAAATACGCAAAAATCCTTCAAGTTTTTCAACTACCGAAGGATCAACAAGAGTCAGAAGTCGAAAGTATTCTGAATGCTGTCGTAAAGGCCGATAAGGTCATTAAAGAAACCGAAAGCTTTGATGTTCAAGGTGAAGACATTTTCTACAAGGGTGAAAAACTTCCGAAGGCTTTCTCAGACAAGGTATTGTCTATCATTGCTGATGGACTGCCATTGGAAAATTTTGAGAAGTTTTGGGATAATCTTACACAAAACCCCAGTGCGCAAAGTGTTAAGGAACTTACAGAATTCCTCAATTACAAGGAACTTCCCATTACTGAAGATGGTCATTTCCTAGCTTATAAGGGGGTTGAGAACAATTATTACTCCTCCCACGGTAATAAGGAGACTAAGGTTCTCCAAGGAACTGTCAACCACCTTGGACAAATCTATAATGGAGTTGGAGAAATGATTGAAGTTCGCCGTCGTGATGTTGATGATGATCGTGAAAAACATTGCAGTTTTGGTCTTCATGCTGGTTCATTGGATTATGCAAGGGGATTTGCATCTCGTATGGTTGTTGTAAAAATCAACCCCGCTGATGTTGTATCGGTTCCATCCGATTGCGATTGTCAAAAAGTGCGTGTATGTAAATACGAAGTCGTATCCGATTTTGTTGAGGAAATCACGGCATCTGTTGTTAATGAGGACGGTTCCGATACCGTAGTCCCAAATGATGCCAAGATTCGAAATCAGTTCATTGATCGAATCGGAACTTATCTTTCTAATAAGATCGTTCAGGGTTATGAGGAAGTGACAGTTCGCCAAATTCAGAATAGTCTTTCTCCAAATTGGGCCACGAGAGAAGAAGTATTGGATGCAGTTCAATCCCTCGGATTTTACTTTGATACCGTTGATGGTGTAACATATATCAAACTCGTATAATTATGTTTTTACTAATAATCTATATCACTCTGATGTTTGGTTGTTCTATTTTTCTCGCATATACATTGACAGAGGAACCGGACATGGTGCTGTTACCTATTGGATTTGGGATCGTTTTCACCCTAATTGCGGGTGTATTACCATTCGGTGAATGGACGTTTGTGAAACATCAAGCAACGAAATATGTGACAGCTAATCATATTCTCGTAGTTCCCAAAAATGTTTTTCTTTGCGATCCCATCGTAACCAAAGACATGGGCTATATCGAAGGAGAGGCAGACATTGTGAAAATCGAACAACGAAACATGTTTGGTGGATGTATTGGAACATATTATCAAATCGAACCAAAGGCAACCAATTAATAAAACACTAAAATAGAATAATAACATGCAAACTATTATTAAACATTATATTCGAGACGAAAAGACTAATCAACCAAAAGGTGTGGCTGTGGCTGTGCGTAATGACGATAAGATTGATTATGGATTCTCCCTATGCAATACCAAGTTGGATAAATGGAACAAGAAACTTGGCACGCAAATTGCGGTTGCTAGGGCTATGGCACCCTCATACAAGCTTCCCGGTGTGAAGGATCAGGAAAAGGCTGTGATGGATGCTTACGAATATCTCGAAAAGCGTGCTGTCAAGTATTTCAAGGATCTTCCCTATGAGGATATTGCTCTCAGGGGTCATCTTGGAATGGAAGATGTGAATATTTGATAAGATTTTGAGCGATGCCCGGAATTGGCCAATAGGGTTGCAGTAGTCGAAAACTGTGAGAGGGATTAATATAGAAATTATACAGGAACGTTGAGTATATGATCTATACCCGAAACCGTCCATGGCGGTTGTTTGTGAGTTCGAATCTCACTCGCTCAATCATTTTAAAGGTCGGCGTATGAAAACGTATAAATCGGTCTCAGGATATGTGTCATTTAAGGACTGACTCCCTGATGTAAAATTTCCGTAAAGGTTCATAATGACGAATCGATCCGGCCACCCCTTTTTATGAATAGGAATGATTGGAAAAATTATCAAGTTGACAATCCAAAATATGGTGTTAAGTTGGTTTCAGAACTAACAGAAGCACAGGCTAAGACGGAATTGTGCATAGCTATAGAACTAATAGAAAGACTATTAGGTTGTAGTTATCAAGCGATAGAAATCGCACAAAAGAGGAATTACGCAGTATGAAAAAATTGACTAAGAAAGATAAACTATTCATCAAGGTCATTGGTGAAAAACTTACAGAACTATGCCAAGATCATCCTGAGCAAGTGATTCAAGAACAATGGATGATGTGGTTAGATGAAGCACCTTTCACTTCAGAAAGGTATGAAGAATTCATCGCTTGGAGAGATGCATGGTTGAAATTGAACGCACTTGATTGAACACTAAGACATACTACTGATATGAAAATTACTATCAAGAACTGTATCAAGCGTCTCGAAAAAGAAAAGGAGTTACTAGCTAAGAGAAGAGATTCAATCAGAGAATATCTCGATGAACTCAACGACCTTGATGAAAATTGTAGTTCCGCGATTGAAGATATTCAATGTGCTGTTGATAAATTGAGTGAATTGGTATAATATGAATAAAAATACATTAGGGGATCGTTGTAAAGGATATGAATCCATTTATGAACACTATTTTCTCCCAAAGACTCCTATAATCGTTCGATGTGACGGTAAAGCTTTCCACACTTGGACCAGAGGTTGTGATAGACCATTTGACCAAAAGTTGATCACTTGTATGTTTGACTCTGCTAAAGAAGTAGCTAAAAACATGCAAGGGTGTAAAGGGTTGTATGCTCAAAGCGATGAAGTAACATTTGTATTGACTGATGATGCTACACTTGAAACCCAACAATGGTTTGGTGGTAGGCAAAACAAGATTGAAAGTGTTACTGCTGCAATGATGACAGCGTATTTCAATAAGAGTTGGATTGGATGGAATTGGAACAACGGTAAATTCGATATTCGTAATTATACGCCTGCTATCTTTGATGCCAGAGCATTCCAATGTCCCAAAGAAGATGTTGCTAATGTCTTTCTATGGAGAGTGAAGGATTGGGAACGTAATAGTCTCAATATGTTCTGTGAACAATTCTTTAGTCATAAAGAACTACAAGGTCAAGGTCGTGCTGATCGTCATGAAATGCTTCATAAGATTGGGCATAATTGGGCTACTGAATGCACCGATCAACAAAAGAATGGTTCATGGTGGAGTCCTAACGGTGAACATTTCAATCTAATAAATTATCAAGAAATCAACGAATATATTTTCCTACCATGAGAATCACATTCCTTTTATCAATTGTATTCCTATCCATGTTATATGTTTCATGTGATGAAAGAGACTCCAATATTTATATGGGTAATTTGAAAGTTGGAGATGTTTGGAATCCCCCGCATCCAACACACTACCAATTACAGAATGCGACAGAAGAAATGCAAAACTACGAATTTCCCAGAGGGTTGGATCGTTCCATATTTGTATGTGTAAAAAATGGGAAGGTTGTGTCCATCTGGACATCCCCGAATTCTACCAATTAAACACTAGACCAACATGAATCTATGAAAACGAATTTTAATTGGGGAGACGATATTATCGACTCTAGAGACATCATCACCAGATTCGAGGAACTGGAGGATGAGTATGATGAATTGGTTAATGCCTTGGAAGATGCGAAGGATGAACTGATGGCGCATCGTATGGATAATCTTGATTTTGTGGAAAATGAAGACGAACCACTAGTCATGGCTGTTACGGAAGCTCAAGATGCTCTCGATGAATTCAATCAATCTTTTGATAAGGATGAACTTGATACTCTTAGGGAAGTCATTGAACAAGGGGAGGATTCTCCCGATTGGTCTTATGGGGAAACGCTTATAAGGGGATCTTATTTCACCGATTATATCACGGATCTTATCAAAGATTGTTACGAAATGCCGAAGGAAATGGATTCTGGGAAATGGCCCTATAATCATCTTCAAATGGATTGGGAAAGTGCTGCCGAAGAGGCGAAGATTGATTATTCCACTATTGAAGTGGATGGAGAGACTTATTATATCAGATCATGAACCTCTATCTATTATCACAAGACCAAAACGACGATTATGATACATATGACTCGTGCATCGTTGCCGCTGCGGATGAGGAATCTGCGAAATTAATAACTCCGGGAAGTTGGGGATATAGTTGGTGTAAGTCGCCAGAATATGTAGATGTTGAGCTTATTGGGAAAGCCCTTGAAGGGACTAAAGAGGGTGTCATATTGGCATCTTTTAATGCTGGTTGAATATAAATTATGACATACAAAAATCTATCTCCAGAACAAGTCAAATCCCTATATTCCGAAAGATGTGGTTTTGTCTTCATGGGAGCGCAACCATCTTCAGAAGAAAGTTGTGAGAAGATTTATAAACAGATCAAGGAATTCGGTATATGTGATTATGAACCGGATTTTATCAATGTGTTCAACCCCGCCATATACGCATTCATATATCCCGAAGACGTTTACTTCCATCATACACACTCTGCTGATTTCTACGAATTCTGTCAAGATGCTTCCATGAGGGTTGGTGGACAGTTTCAAATCACCACACTAAAATTCTTTTTGAACAATATTTGATATGGATGAAGATCGAAGAATGTATCTGTTGAATGCTATTTGGAATCTCAGAGATGCGACGAATTTGGTGGATGAAGTTGAATTTTATCAATCATCCCAAAAGATCGCTCAGGGATTGTATAAGGCTGGTTTTATGTCCGATGAGGAGTATGATGAAATCGATACTCACCTTAATGATATGGATGATTATTGTATTAAAAGGGAGAATGGAGAAATCGATCTCGAAAAGGAAAGAGAGGAATGGGTTGATAGTATTGTTGGAACGTTATGCGGTTGTTCTTCTGGTGTAGCGAGGGATGCAATTATCAAATACAGCAAACTCCCTGACCTTTATTGGAAAGATAAAGACATTATAAAGGCATGTCTATGATAAACACTAGGGTATAATAACTTCACAAACCTGACAAACTTATGGAAACACCACAATTCGTTTATAATCTGATCGCTTTCTCACAAGGACATATCGATAACTGGAATAAACATCGTGAAAGGAATGATAAGACATGGGAAATCCTGAAAGATATGTCAAGAGAAGAAAGATTTGCTTGGACGAAGAACAATCCACGCGAAGAAATCGATCTCTCCACCGGAAAGGCTTATAGGGGAAGTTTCACGGATCTGAACAAGTTGATTGAGATCGTGGAATCTCAAGATGATCCCTATGGTATTTGTGAGTGTTATTACACATATCTATTGATTGAAAAACATCACCTGAACTGCATTGATGGGGTTTGTTGGGGAGAGGATGACGGAGAAATTTGGTATAAGATCGACGAGAATTACCAATACAAGAAGATCAACAAACCGGATTGTTTCCGACAAACATGTAGCTTCACATGATACTGGGGAAATGGCAAACCATTGGAGACGTTGTGAAATTATGCAACGTTGTGTATTATTTGGGCCGAAACAAAATCCCATATAAGTGCAATAACTTGGGAATCTATCATATTCCAACGGTTCAAACATATGAACTGGATATTAAATTTAAATCCAACAAACAATTCTTAGCTTTCAAGAAGAGGTTTGGTTAAACACTAACACATCATCCAATCATGAAGAATTTGATTGTAAATTATAGGAAAATCTTTCACAACGAATACAAGATCTTTCCAGAATATATGGAGGGATTTAATTCTGACGAAAATAGTGACAATCCTTACAAACTTCCCCTAAAAATCAATCTGGAACAAATTCGTATAGGTATGAAGGAAGGTCCACTAACAGATGAGGAAAGGACGAGACTTATGCAACTTCGCGAAATTATGGATATGTCCCAATGGGGTAAGTGGAATTGGGGAAATTATCTCGGTAGCGTGATTAAACACTAATACACCATTTGATTATGGAAGTTACGATTCAAGATTTTTATTTGTGGGCGGTTCAATCTGCTGCTGTGATCTTCGTGAGAAAGAATGATGGGAAATCCTCTTGCTCTTTATGGTCTTGGAATAAAAACGGAAAGGTTACACTACCAACTGAATCCAAAAACCTCTGTGAATTTTATATAAAGGATGAATTGATCGAAATCCCTAGGTCGAGAAATAAAACCATTGAATGTCTCGATGAAGTCGTCTATGTTTTGAAGGATAAGCGTGGGAGGAAATATGCATGTTCTCTTTTATTTGCTCAGGATATTGGGAATAGTGTGAGAAATCGTTATGTTACAATTTTGATCGGATAAACACTAACACACAATCACCACATGCTTTTAACCACCAATACAAAACTCAAAAAATCTCTGGAGTTTGGGTATAAGACTTTCGGTATTCATCTTGCACCCCACACATTAGGAGGTAAAACTGTTTGTCCTAATGCTTCCGAGGGAT
>Ga0181555_1004585_pt1 | contig 10546 bp, 11 predicted proteins | sample 011ome_15_FD_145601 | JGI IMG/M metagenome (GOLD analysis project Ga0181555, IMG submission 145601) | Coastal salt marsh microbial communities from the Groves Creek Marsh, Skidaway Island, Georgia - 011504AT metaG (spades assembly) | ecosystem: Environmental > Aquatic > Marine > Intertidal zone...
GTCTTATGTAAATGCTGGAATGTATGTTCTTAACCCTTCAAGCTTAAGGTATTTAAGAAAAAATCAACCATGTGATATGCCAGACTTTTTTAACCTTCTTATAAGCAAGAATCATGTTGTAACTGCTTATCCTATCCATGAAACATGGGCAGATGTAGGCCGACCCATTGATTTGTCAGAAATTAATGAAAGTGAGAATGTGTAGTGACCAAGGAAGATGATCTTTATGCAGTTATTGGACTAGGAAATATCTCCGTTAGGCATAGAAAAAATTTAAAGTCTTTGTTTCCTTCTGCAAGAATTGCATGCTTATCATCCTCCAATAGATCAATAGAGTATAAACCTGATTATTCTGATATTTTGACTAAGTCAATCGATGAATTGATTTCATTAAAACCAAATTTTGTAATTATTGCTTCTCCGGCTCCATTTCATGCGCAACACTCAATCCCATTTATTGAAAACAATATCCCTGTTCTTATTGAAAAGCCTATTGCTGCTTGCATCAAGGATGCTGAACTAATAGCTGCATCTGCAAAAAAATATAAAACACCAGTAGCGATTGGATATTGCCTTAGATACAAACCCTTTTTTGAAAAGGTTAAAGATTGCATAGATAGTGAAATAATTGGGAGAATTAATAAGATCAATATAGTTTGCGGATCATATCTTCCATTATGGAGACCAAACACAGATTATCGAGATTCAGTTTCTGCATCTGCTAGTCTGGGAGGAGGGGCACTCCTAGAGCTAAGTCATGAAATCGATTATGCAAATTTCTTTATTAAAGACCTATCATTGCAATCAGCTACGATAATAAAATCAGGAAAATTAGATATTGATGTAGAAGATTTTGTAGATCTTATTTTTAATCTGCCTGAAGGAGGTAATTGCAAAATACATTTAGATTTTATCAAGCAAGACCCAACTAGAAAAGCTTCTTTTATTGGAACTAAAGGCAATATCCTGTGGAACTTGGAGAATAATTCATTTTCTATTAGCTCACCCAATATAGAGGAAAAGAAAGAAATTAATAATTGGGATTCTAATAAAATGTATATTGATATGCTTGTTGATTTTTCTTCAAACTATATAAATTTTAAAAATAGCAAGCTTTGCAAAGTATCAGAGGCTATAGATGTTTTGCAAATTATTGAAAAAGCTCATCAAATTGGAGGTCAGGAGTGTAATGAGTAAATATGCATTTATTTTTGCAAGAGGAGGCTCTAAAAGTTTAAAGAAGAAAAATATTAAAATTTTTGGAGGGAAGCCTTTAATTGCACACAGCATCTTGCACGCATTTGAGTCCAATATTTTTGATAAAGTTTTTGTTTCAACTGAAGATGATGAAATAGCAAATATTTCTTCAGTATATGGTGCAGAAATTATTAAAAGGCCCAATAATTTAGCAGATGATGGTTCTCCTGAATGGCTGGCCTGGCAACATGCTATTTTTCATGCAGAGGATAGATTTGGCTCATTCGAATATTTTGTATCATTGCCTGCAACAAGCCCTTTAAGAGATATAGAAGATATTTTGAAAGCTGTAAATCATTTAGATGCTGATAAATCTGCAGATTTATGTCTGGGTATTTCTCAATCAAATCATAGTCCTTTTTTTAATATGGTTATTAAAAATGAACATAATTATATCAATCTTGCAATCAATACAGAGGAATCTATCAATCGAAGGCAAGATGCTCCTAATATTTTTAATATTACCACTGTTGTTTATGCAGCCAGAACAGATTTCATAAAGAATAGTGATAATATTTTTTCAGGCACCGTAATTGGTGTTGAAATTCCAAAAGAACGTGCCGTTGATATTGATGATATTATTGACTTTCAATTTGCAGAATTTTTATATAACCAATCAAACCATGTTAAAAAATAAGAGTATTTTAGTAGTCGGGGGAGGTGGATTGCTTGGCAGCTGTCTTATTTCCAAAATATTGTCTGAAGGAGCGCAAGTAATTGCAATTGATATAAATCTTGAAAATATGAAGCAAAAGCTGGATTTATTAAATGTACCTTTAGATTCTGAAAAATTAACTCTTACTTCAATAGATATCACAAATGAGAATCAAGTTAAAAAATTCTTTAAAAATATTGATAACATTGATGGAGCAGTAAACTGCTCATATCCAAAGAATAGTAATTATGGGACATCTTTTTTTGAAGTTTCACAATCTGATTTCAATGAAAATGTGTCATTACATTTAGGCTCAGCTTTTTTAATTATGAGAGAATGCGCTAGCTACTATATTAGAAATAAGCGCGATTTTGCTTTAGTAAATATTGCATCAATTTATGGATCTAATGCACCTGATTTTTCGATTTATCATGGGACCGACATGACAATGCCGGTTGAATATGCTGCAATAAAATCTGCAATAATTCATCTCAATAAATATGTTGCAAGCTTCATGTCTGATTCATCCTTCAGAATAAATAGTGTAAGTCCTGGTGGGCTATTAGCAAACCAGCCTAAGCGGTTTCTTGATTCTTATCAAAAGAAGGCTTTTGGAAAAAGGATGCTCCTTCCCCAAGACATTTTAGGAACAATTATTTTTTTGCTCTCTAATTCATCGCAATTTATAAACGGCCAAGATATTATAGTTGATGACGGATTTACTTTATAAGGATTAAATTTAAGATATTTCAGTCATCTTCACATAGGACTTATTTTTTTAATTTCTATTTAGACAAATAGTTTTCCCAATCAAGTCTTTTTAAAAGAAATTATTTTTGTTGCTAATAAAATCTTTTATAATTTTTTTTTCTTCCCCCCAATATATTGATTTTGTATTAAATTTGTATGGGCTATATATAGAGTCTTCTGGTTTTGCCAAGCATATTGGAATTATTCCTAGTCTATAGGCTTCACATAAAGTAGTGGAAAGCCAACCAGAAACAAACCTAGGTCTCTCCCCAGTCATCAATTCCGAAGCTGAAGGACTGCTATCCTTTATGATTCTAATCATTTGATCATTTAAAAATTTATGTCTTAAGGTTCCTTTATAGGAGGGATGTAATTTCATTATAATTTCAAATCCATGCTTCTTAAAAAACTTTACTAATTCTTCAAGATCTCTAAAATTCATATTGCGATCTTCATCATTTAAAAAAATAATAATTTTTTTATTTAAATTATCTAATTTTTTGTATGGGTATAAACGTAGCTCGCTAGATACTCCATGATCCTTTAAATATTCTGCCTCATCCTGAGAATATAAATAGACATAATCGAAATCTGGATATGCTATAAAGTATTTAGAAGGATCTGGTTTAATATTTCTAGAACCCACTAAATTAGCAGGATCAATCAGACCATGAGCTAACCAATATGTTTCTACATTCGAAACTATAGCTGATGCAGAAATTAAATCAGCGCCTCCTGAAAAAATTTTTATATTAGAATTTTTATTTTTTAGATTTTTTAGCAAGCAAGTAAAATATGAAAAAACAGGCATTAATCTCATAGCCTGGCATGCTATTTGGAACCTACCCTCATCCTTGCTTAATTTGGAGATAATTGGAATTCCTTCTAAAAGGGTTAGATAAAATTCCGAAAAGATATCCCAAAATTTTAATCTTTTTATTTTAGTAAATTGATTTTTATCAAAACAATCAATATAAATAAACATATCTTTTTTAGCACTTTGGTTAAATAATCTAAAATAATTATTATGCATATGAGGTGCCGCTGTTCTAACTACTATGTGATTTGGTGGAGTGTCTATAGTTGATTTTTGTAGTAAAAAATACTGAATTATTCTCATAAATCCAAACATAAATATAAAGGGGCTTATGAACAGTAGTCTTGTTTTACGATTTAAAAAAGAATTATTTCTTAAGATATATGAATTTGAAAAAATCCATATTATTCTTTGTGAAATTTGCATTCGTGATTTAAGGTCTCAACTTTAAAGCATTGTGAATAGTAAATTTTTCTAGAAAAAATAATTCTATCTTTCAAATTTCTTTGGCCCATTTACAGATTTTTTTAGCAGCCATTCATTACCTTCTTGTTGCCATAAGTGTGGTGATCTAAACTGATTTTGTAATTCAAAAAACTCAGTGTTCGATATATCAAGGTAGTCAAGGATCTCATCAAAGTAATTATCAGGAAATTCTCCATCAAATTTATTTACAAGAGCTTGTGCTTCCTCTCTGGTAATATGATTGTTACGAATTTCTTGAGAAGCTTCATAAGAAGCTCTACCTAATCCAAATTTAATAAATGTAGTGTACCAATGGAGATCATCAATTTTGTCATCAATGCTATTATATTTGCTGAAGGTGCCTTGCGTCCTAAATGGTCTAGCTTCAAATTGAGTATTTTCTACTGCGTAATAGTAGACTTCTTGTGGTACCCACTTTAAGTAATAACCTAAATAATGAACTTCTACATTAATTTTATCATACTCACTTGCTTCCATTGGTAGAAAAACTTTTAGATCGCTCTTTGTAACATCATAGTCTTCAAGAAGTTTCTTGTAAGGGATGCCAGCAATATAACTATCTTCTATATTTTTTAAAGTATGATAAGACTTATCTCTCAAGGATTTAGAATTATCAGCAATGGGATTACCATACTCTGCTTCATTTTCACCATAAAAGATTAGATCTATGCCAAAGTTTTTTGCTATCTTTGGAGCAATATTCTTTTGACCGAGAATGAATGTCTGAAAAGGGTGAAATAGATTTAATATACTTAATTTCGTGAGAATTTTCATGGCCTTGCCATTGGGTTTAAATGTTACATTGTCAAAACCACCTATCTCTATCCAGTTCTTAAAATTTTGATAGCCATAATCCGTATATAACATTGGTGGCCAGGTACAAGTTAATGGATTCATCCCATATTTGTATTTAAGAATGTGTGATTGGTAAACACTGTCCTTTCCGCCACTTCCTGGAACGAGGCAATCATACTCTCCATTATTTTTTCGATGTTTATCAAGCAAGACCTCTAACTCTAATTCCCGTTGATCCCAGTCAATAGAATTTTTATCATCAGCATGTTTACATGCATCACAAATACCATCGGGCCCAATATTAAGATATTTGGCTCCTTCTCTGTTTTTTGTATGTTTAAACTCTGGAATAGATGCAGGCCTTTGATTAGACATAACGCATCGTTCACAAAATATAATGTCTTTAGGGAGATTAAATAGGGGAGATGACATAATTTATTTTATCATGTTAAAAAAGTTTTGACATAAACCCAAACCAATTTCACCACTTTTCTCTGGATGAAATTGAGTAGCAAAAATTTTGCTTCTTCCAAATGAAGAGCAAAAATTTTGTTCTCCAAATGAAGTGAAACAAGAAAAACTTAAATCATCCATAGGCTCGACATAAAATGAGTGAACAAAATAAAAATAATCATCTTTAAAACTATTTCCTAGAAATTTCTTGTCTCCATATTGAAAAAAAACTTTATTCCATCCAACATGAGGTATTGAAGGTACATTTTTGCTTGAGAATTTTTTTACCTCACCTTTGATAATGCCAAGACCGTCTGTGTAGCCAAATTCTTCACTAGATTCCATTAAAAGTTGCATGCCAAGGCAAATTCCAAGAATAGGTCTATCTGCTAAGGCAAAATCTTTTATTCGATTTTTTAAGTCTAATGACTCTAAATTTTTCATGGCATTTTTGAATGAGCCCACTCCAGGAAGGATTATTGACTTTGCTGAAAGCAAATCCTTTGTTTCATTCGTTGTTGTATAGGATATATCAAACTTCTTACAAACATTTTCCACACTATGTAGGTTACTTAGTTTTGTATCAATAATTATGCAGTCATGCTTCATCGCGTATCAACCCCGATCTTTCTTAATTTATTTTTAATTTTTAAAATAGAATCTATTTTTACGAGAGAGGGTATATCAAGATTATCTTCGATAAATTTGTAATTTCCCTCAGTGCTTTTATCAGAATGTAAAGATTTACAAATCTTATAATGAAGGATTGAAGCTATAGCTACCCCATCGCAACCGGCATCATAACAATATTTAATGTCATCAATTGTGTTAATCCCCCCATGGTATATTAGTGGCACAGAAATATTCTGAGTCACTAGGTCAAGCAAACCTTGATCTACACCCTTGGAAGTTCCTTCCCTGTCAACATTTGTAATTATTATTTCTCCAGCTCCAAGGTCTTGTAATTCTTGTATCCAAGCACCTACTTTTAATGATGAGATTTCTCTTCCATTATCATAGCTTGCCACCCACTCATTATTAATTTTTATACATTCAACTGCTACACAAATTGTTGAGGATCCAAATACTTGGGATGCCTCTGAAATAAGTGACTTCATTTTAATTGCAGCCGTATTTATTGAAACCTTGTCTGCTCCAGATCTTAAGATGCTTTCAATATCATTTATCGACCTGATACCACCTCCAACTGTCAAAGGAACAAAAACTTTTTTGGCTACAAGTTCAACAATATTGGATAGATTATTTCTTTCGTATAGACTAGCCACTATATCTTGAAAGAAAAATTCATCTGCGAAATCTTGATAATATCTCTCAGCGAATAGTTCAGGATTTCCTAGCACCCTCAGTCCCTCTAGCTTTATTCCTTTAACTAGGTTAGGGCCTTTGATATCTAATCTTGGTATTATCCTAAGAGGTTTTTTAATCATATTTTTGATGAGAAATTTTAGCGGGAATTATACATTTTTTTAAAATTATAATTACGAATAATTATATAAATTTTTTAATTCACAATTAAATTCTTCATTTTATTTAACCAGTGTTCAAATTTTTTACTGTTACAGGCTCAGCTGGCTCCCACATAAGCAGGGGCTTTTGCCCAAGCTGTGGCTCACCAGTTGTAAGTTTTGTTGAAGAAAATCCTGCAATAAAATTTCTAAAAGCCGGATCACTGGATGATTCATCATGGCTGGAAGTACACTCTAGTTTTTGGAGTTCAACAGCCAACCCCTGGTCGCCTTTAGATGAAAGCATCGATAGCGTTACCCATAACCCTAATTTAGGCTAGAAATTTGGTAAATTGGTAAATATTTATGTAATAACAAAATAACAAAGTTATGAGAATTAAGATGCTTAATTAATTGTTACAGTATCCCTGGCATAGAAAACTTTTTAGAAAAAATTTAAAAAACTCATCAAAAATACCGTGTACAATATCTTAGATAAGAATTTTGGCAGGCGATGCTAAAGTTATTAAAAAAACTTAATAATGAATTTTCAACATACTTGGCATTTAAACCATTCTGTCTGTGAGCTCACTCCATATAAACACGAAGATAATCGTGGTTTTTTTTCAGAAACATACAAAAAAAATCTTTTTGAGGAGATTGGCATCTCTGAAACATTTGTGCAAGAAAACCTTTCATTTTCAAAAAATAAGTATACTTTTAGAGGTCTTCATTTTCAAAAACCACCCTTCGATCAGGCTAAGCTTATAAGAGTCTTAAAAGGCTCTGTATTAGATATTGCTCTTGACTTAAGACCAAGCTCTCCATCATATCTGCAACATTGCGCTATTGAGCTGAGTGCTCTTAATTTTAAGCAACTTTTTATACCATTTGGTTTTGCCCATGGTTTTTTGACGCTTGAAGACAATTGTGAGATCTCCTATAAGATTTCTAACTATTATCATGCACCTAGTGATGTTACTGTATCTGTTTTTGATAAAGATTTTGAGATTAGCCTCCCATGTAAAAAAAACCAAATCACTTTTTCATCCAAAGATGCTTCTGCTCCCTCATGGAGGTCAATTGGAGAAATTTTTTAACAATATTAAAGATTTTGTTAATTTGTATTTTTTTAGGAAGTATTAATGTTATGAAAGTATATATAAACCAACCTATCTTCATGAATTCAGCATGAGGTATAATATCATTATATATTTATATTAAAGGTTGAACTTAGGTAAATCCTAACATTTCAATATGTAGTAATGTAATCGTGGGGAGTGGCTCTTTGGTGATTTATGATATTCATGAGCCCGAAACATACATAGGCTCTACTGTAAAAAAATTAATGAAATTATGAGAAATGAAAACAAAAAAGTTTTAGTTACCGGTGCTGATGGTTTTATTGGATCTCATTTAGTTGAACTATTGTTTGCTGAGGGTTTTTCTGTAAAAGCTCTAGCCCAATATAACTCTTTTAATCATTGGGGCTGGCTGGAAGACATTAACTGCAAAGAAGATATACAAATTGTAACAGGAGATATTCGTGATCCTTATTTCTGTAACGAAATTTGTAAAAACATTGATATTATTTTCCATTTAGCTGCATTAATTGCTATCCCATACTCATATATTGCACCTCAAAGCTATGTTGAAACAAATATTTCAGGCACTTTGAATATATGCAAAGCTGCACTTGATCAGAGTGTCTCGAGAGTAATTCATACCTCTACAAGCGAGGTGTACGGCTCTGCTCAGTATGTGCCTATTGATGAGAAGCATTCCCTGCAGGCTCAATCACCTTACAGTGCATCAAAAATTGGCGCTGATTCGATGGCAATGAGTTTCTATAATTCGCTTGAACTGCCGTTAACAATAGTTAGACCATTTAACACTTATGGGCCAAGACAGTCTGCAAGAGCATTCATACCAACTATTATTTCTCAAATTGCTAATAATGAACCAAAGCTTAAGCTTGGCGATACCTCTCCTACAAGAGACTTAAATTTTGTTTTAGATACATGCAAAGCTTTTTTAGAGCTAGCTAACTGCAATGAGGCAATTGGAGAAGTGGTAAACATAGGATCAAACTTTGAGATTTCTGTGGGTGAGGTAGCCTCTTTAATTAAATCAGAAATGAAGAGTGATATTGAAATTATTGCCGATCAGAAAAGAATTCGTCCTGCAAAATCTGAAGTTACTCGCTTATGGTGCGATAATAATAAAATCAAAAAACTAACTGGTTTTGAACCTAGTTATGATCTTTTGACTGGGTTAAAAGAAACAATCAATTGGTTTCAACAGCCCTTAAATTTAGCAAAGTATAAATCAGATATTTACAATATATAAAACTCAATGTTTGATCACTTAGTTAAATTTATTCAAGATAAATATAAAACAAATACATTTATTCCTCTTCATGAGCCAAGTTTTATTGGCAAAGAAAAGGAGCTTGTATCAGAAACAATAGAATCAACATTTGTTTCTAGTATTGGTAAGTATGTAGATAAGTTTGAAGAAGACCTCGCAAAATTTACAGGAAGAAATAAAGCTATAGCCATTGTAAATGGGACTTCTGCTTTGCATCTGTCAATGTTAATGGCTGGTGTTAAACCAGGAGATTATGTTATTACTCAATCTTTAACTTTTGTAGCTACATGTAACGCAATTCATTACTGTCAAGCAGAACCAATCTTAATTGATGTTGATAAGAACACATTAGGTTTATCTCCAAAAGCATTAGAGGCTTGGCTTGAAGAAAATGCTTTTGTCGATTCAGACAAAGTATGCAAGTTAAGCAATTCAAAAAAACCAATAAGAGCATGCATCCCCATGCATACTTTTGGTCACCCAGTTGAAATTGATTCTTTATTAAGCATTACTGAAAAATGGAAACTTGCTTTGATCGAAGATGCAGCGGAGTCGCTCGGTAGTTTTTATAAAGGAATTCACACCGGTACATTTGGTGTATTGGGAGCATTGAGTTTTAATGGTAATAAAATTATTACCACTGGCGGAGGCGGAGCGATTCTCTGTGATGAGGATTTATACATAAAAGGTAAGCACTTAAGCACAACTGCGAAAGTTCCAGATGACATTCATTTTTTTCATGACATGCATGGTTACAATTATAGAATGCCCAACATTAATGCAGCATTGGGCTGCGCTCAGCTCGATTCAATCGAGTTATTCATTACTCGCAAAAGAGAGCTGGCGAATGAATATGCTGAGTTGCTAGAGGGCTCAGAATTAAAGTTTTTTAAGGAGCCAGCTAATTGCCGCTCAAATTATTGGCTCAATGCTGTTATCTGTAATGATAAAGCCCATCGAGATCAACTATTATCCTATATGAACTCTAAAAAAATCATGAGCCGTCCAGCTTGGACTCCAATGCACGAACTTCCAATGTATAAAAAAGCTATTAAAGATAGTTTAAAAAATACTTCTTGGCTTCAAGACAGAATTGTAAATATACCAAGTACCCCATTAGTAAATTAGAAGGTTTAGGCAGAGTATCAAAATTAATCAAAATTAAAAAATGAAAAGAAAAATCTGTTTTATTACTGGCACCAGAGCTGAATATGGCTTACTTCGTCAATTAATTTTGGATGCATCTAAGGATAAATCAATTACTACTCAATTGATTGTGACAGGCACCCATCTCTCTGAGAGGCATGGCTTTACATACAAAGAAATTGAAACGGATGGCATTACAATTTCTAAAAAAGTTGATCTAAAAATTAAAGGTGATTCATCTAGAGAAGTTATTCAATATATTAGTGAGGGCTTGAATGGGTTCTCAAAAGCTTTTGATATCTTAAAACCAAACATGATAGTAGTTTTAGGTGACAGATATGAGATTTTAGC
>Ga0181555_1004587_pt1 | contig 10540 bp, 11 predicted proteins | sample 011ome_15_FD_145601 | JGI IMG/M metagenome (GOLD analysis project Ga0181555, IMG submission 145601) | Coastal salt marsh microbial communities from the Groves Creek Marsh, Skidaway Island, Georgia - 011504AT metaG (spades assembly) | ecosystem: Environmental > Aquatic > Marine > Intertidal zone...
TAAAAAATACTTCCAATATGAGGTTATCTGGATCACTATTTTTGTGATGGGAATGCTTGGGCTACTATTTGATGTAACTTTGAGAAAACTTATAGACAAATATATTCCTTGGCGTGGTAAAGGATAAGCTATTAATCAAACCACTCTTTATATATTTCTATATTTTTCTTTAAGTAATTTGGTAGTATCTCGTTATCTGCAAGTTGTAATTTTGAAGGACTAAATCTATCTGAAGAGTCTTGTTTAGCATTGTGGTTGTAGTCAATAGATCTATTTTTTATATTTTGTTTAATTCTTTCGATATCATGACCTTGCCATTCATATTCTGAATGATTTTCATCATTTAAAAATTTTCTTTCCAGCTCTTCTACGTTCTTTAGATTTGAAAAATGCCAGCCCCCATTAGAAACTAAATTAACACTTTGATACTTAATATCTGAAAAAAGAGTATCCACTCTAAAAAAGGGATATTTTTTATTTTTGATAGCTCTTAATAAGTCAATATTCTTTAAATCTTTTAATTTACAAGCTTTTGATCCAAACCAATTTACATGAGGTAAACATAAATTAAACTTATAATAGAATAATGTTTGCTTAAAAATAACTATCTTTTTTTTATTCATACGTAGATCAAATTGTTCTAAATTAGGAATTTCGTCGTTATCACTATGAATAATATAATCTTCGGATGAATAATCGTTTAGAGAGTTTTCAATAAAATTTCTTTGTTCTTTTATTCTTAAAATACTATTCAATCTTAGCTCTGCAGTGTTTAAATTATCTTTTTTAATTATATCTCTCGGCTCTTTATCAACTATAGTATGTGTTATTTTATCCTCAAATTGAGGAAAATCTTTTTTATTAAATCTAATATCTTTTTCTTTTCCGCTATGTGAATACCTAGCTTCACAAATAATAAATTTATCAACAAATGGAGAAAGAATATTAAACCTTAATTTCATCATCATCTTTTCTTCAAAATAGGTTGTGGTATCAATTATTTTCATATAATCAGTAAATATTATCATACTTAAACTCATGAAGCATCAGCAATTAAAAAAGTTAATTATTAAAATTTTTACCAATCATGGTCTTTCTAAAAATCATTCTATAATTTCAGCAGAAGCTTTAATCAATGCTGAATTAGTTGGAGCTTATGGTCATGGATTATCAAGACTTAAAATGTATTGTGATCGTATCTCTAAAAAAGTAATTAATCCAAAACCAAAAATTAAAATAAAAAAAATTTCATCTTCCATTTCTCATATAGATGCAAATAACAGTATTGGTTTTGTTGCAGCAGATCTTGGAATTAAAACTGCAATTAAACATGCTCAAAAAACTGGTATTGGAATGGTTGCAGTCAAAAATAGCGGTCACTATGGTTTGTCAGGTTATTACGCAGAACAAGCAGTTAAAAAAAATTTAATAGCAATGATTTATACTAATGCTCCACCAGCAGTAGCACCTCATGGTGCTCTAAAGAGTTTATTTGGCACCAACCCTGTTTGTTTTGGGACACCAACAGGATCAAAAGTTCCTTTTATTTTAGATACATCCATCTCTATGATTAATAGAGGAAAGATTAGGGTGGCTGCAAGAAATAATCAAAATATTCCTGAAGGGGTTGCTTTAGACAAATACGGTAAACCAACTACAAATGCTAAAAAGGCTCTAGAAGGAGTTCAATTGCCTATTGCAGGATTTAGAGGATCTGGTCTTGCTTGGATGGTTGATATTTTAAGCGGTGTATTAACAGGAGGCAATCATGCGGGTCGTGTTAAGGATCCATTTGATGATTTTTCTGGTCCTCAAAACATTGGTCATTTATTTATTACATTCAAAGCAAACTTGTTCCAAAAAAATTACAACCAAAGAATTAAAGATAATATTAAAACAATAAAAAAACTTCCAAAAATAAAAGGAACCAAAGAAATAATGTATCCAGGGCAAAATAAATTTTTAAGATTTAAAAATAACCTTAATAAAGAAATAACAATAAATAAAAATATTTATTCTGATATACAAAAATTATTAGAAGATTAAGAAGATAAATTCAAATACCATTTATAAGTTTTTAACAATCCATCTTTTAAACTAGTCGAAATACGCAAACCTGTTGATTTTAAAATTTTTTTATTTGATATCTTTATTATTTGAGGGGACCCTTTTAAAAAACTCTTATGTTTAATAATTTTTTTATTTGATATTTTTGAGATAATTTGCGCCATTTTTTTTATAGTTGTCATGTTGTGATTACTTATATTAAAAATTTCATTTTTATACTTAACAGTGCTTTTAATAATCATATTGATAGCATCACTTATATAAAGATTTGATCTTAGCTGACTCAATCCTCCAAAAATATCAATATGATTTTTATTAATTGATCTTAATAGAAGAATATTCAAAATTCTTTCATCATTTAATTTTGCACCAGGTCCATAAGTCAAACAAACTCTATAAATTAAATATTCATCAAAACAATTAATTAAGAAAGACTCTCCAAATTTTTTAGACTCTATGTAGGCTGATCTAGGGTGCAATGTAGTTGTATTTCCAACACTAACTTCACTACATAAATTTTTATTACCAGAGTAAAGTTCTGTTGTACTCATATATATAAATTTACCCTTATTTTTTAAATATTTTTTTAAATTCATAATTGTTAATGAATTTAGTTTGAATGTAGAAGATTTATATTTCATAAATTTAGTAGGTTGACCATATCCAGCACAATGAAAAATTAAATCATATTTATTATTTAAATTTAATTCTTTTTTAGTTAAATCAATCTTATAAAATGAAATACTTTTATTTCTTTTAAAATAATTTTTAACAAATGGAAATATTGAAGTGTGAAATGTTCCATCTACTTTTAGTTTAACTTTTCTATTTTTAATAAGTGAATTAAAAAAAAATAATAAATTAATTCCTATAATCCCTGAAACTCCAGTAATTAAAATCCTTTTATTGTTAAAAAAGTTAGACTCTTTATGTGATATTTCTGTTAAATCTATTTTATTTAAAAAACCTAGTAATTGATTATTTTTAATTTTTTTTTGATTAAGAAAACTCATTTATATTTTTCATTATACTTTTTTTATCAAATTTTAAAAAATTGTCTTGTTCATCTTTGTTTCCATATTTATGAATAATAGATTCTTCATAGCTAATAGTTAAAATATTATTCATTCCCTTTAGATTTTTTTTAATTCTTCTCTCTAAGACATTGCCAAAATAAGGCTCTAAAACTAGTATGCTTTTATAATTTCTTAAAAATTTAAAATTCATTTTCTTGGTTATTTTATTTATATAATAAATATCAATATCTTTTTTTTTAATTTCTTTATAATCAAAGGAGTTTCCAACAATTATTAATAATAATTTGTTATTTTTTTTTCTTAAATAACCATTACTCTTAATATAAAAATTAATTTTTTTTTCACTTATTCGAAAGTAGTTAACAGCATTATTATTATAGAATTTTTCAAACAAATATTTAAATTCAGTTTCATTTGAGGGTAAAAATAGATTTATATCATCATAACTAGAAAGAATATTTATATCCTCAAAACAATGGTGAGTTGTACCTAATTTAGCATAATCATTTGAAGCTCCAACAGAAACAATATTGCCACTTAATTTATTATAAACAAAATCTATTTTGATTTGATCAAGTGCTCTTAATACTAAAAAGGGAGCAATTGTATGCACTATAGGCACATATCCTGCTTTTGATAATCCAGCAGCAAAACCTATCATGGATTGCTCCATCGTACTCATATTTAAAATTCTATCTTTAAAGTTTTTAAAAATATTTCTAAAAGAAAAGACACCTATATCACCTAATAAACAAAATATTTTTTTGTTTTTTTTCATTAAATCTTCAACCACAATAGGAAATATTTTTCTCATATCTTTAACTCTTTCTTAAAAGTTTCTAACTCACTTTTTGTTGGTGCTTTATGATGCCAAGCTGGATTATTTTCTATAACACTTATCCCTTTTCCTTTTACAGTATTTGCGATTAAAATTTCAAAAGATTTTGTTTTTAGAGATTTTTGAATTGATTTTTCTAAACTTAAAATATTGTGACCATTTATTTCAGTTATTTTATCACAAAAAACAGACAATTTCTTTTTAAGATTTTGAAATTTAATACTTCTAAAATCAGAATTATTCCTATCAATAATTAATAAAATATTTTTAAGTTTATAATTGTCTATTATATGAAGGCTTTCCCAGGTTGTTCCTTCCATTAATTCTTGATCGCCGATTAAACAAATAACATTTTTTTTATCACGCTTTTTTTTAAGTGAAAAAGCTAACCCAGTAGAAACGGGTAAGCCATGACCTAATGATCCAGTAGAGAAATTAAAATTAGGTAGTTTTGTGGAGTCTGGATGGCCTCCTAATTTTGAATTAAAATTACAAAATGATTTGTAATCTTTATTTTTAATAATTCCAAAATGATTCATGACAGCATATGCTCCTATTGCAGCATGTCCCTTACTTAATATAAAATAATTTTTTTTATAATATTTTTTAAATATCACGAATAAAATCTCAACAACAGAAAAGGCACTTCCTATATGACCTTCTTTAATACGATAACAATTTTCTAAGATAGAATATCTAATTTTACTTAACTGATTTTTGAACATTACATTATTTTTTTGAGATCAGATTCAATCATTTCTGATATCAGTTGTTCAAAATTTATCATTGGTTTCCAATTAAGTATTTTTTTTGCTTTTCTATAATCACCAACAAGATTATGAACTTCATTCGGTCTAAAATATATTTTTTCTTGTTTGACAATTGTTTGTGATTTTTTTATTTGCCCAATGTCATTCAATGCTACGGCATATTCAAGACCCTTTTTATCTTTTTTCCAATTAAAACGAATATTTAATTTTTTTAAAACAAGATTAACCAAATCTTTTACTGAATAATTTTTTCCAGTAGCAATAACAAAATCATCAGGGGCTTTATGTTGAAGTATTCTCCATTGCGCATTCACAAACTCTTTCGCGTGACCCCAATCTCTTTTAGACTTTAAGTTACCTAGATAAAGACATTTTTGATGTCCTTTTAAAACTTTTATAATCCCTATTATTGCTTTTCTTGAGATAAAATTTTCTCCACGTCTTGGAGACTCATGATTAAATAAAATACCATTTGATGCAAACATTGAATAAGCATCTCTATAATTTCTAGTTGTCCAATATGAATAAAGTTTTGCTGTTCCATAAGGTGAAACAGGTTCAAATTTACTTTTTTCATTATAAGGTTTCTCAGGGCTATTACCAAAAATCTCAGATGTTGATGCTTGATAAAATTTAATTTTTCTTTTGGTATCTATTATTCTAATTGCCTCTAAAATTCTCAGAGTACCAATAGAGTCTGTTTGAGCAGTATATTCTGCTAATTCAAAAGAGACACCAACATTACTTTGAGCTGCCAAATTATAAATCTCATCAGGCTTAATTTCATTTATTAGTCTAAATACATTTGAAAAATCTGTAACATCACCATACTTCAATATTAAATTAGTTTTTAAATGGAAATCTTTATATATATGATCAATTCTTGTAGTATGAATTAAACTCGTTCTTCTTTTTACACCATATACAACATAATTTTTATTCAATAACAGCTCTGCTAAGTATGAACCATCTTGACCAGTAATTCCAAAAACTAATGCTTTTTTTTTTTTCTTTTATTCAAAAATTTTTTGTACATATTATTTCTAAGCTTGTCTATCACGAAACGATAATATTGGTTTTTTAATTGGCCAATTAAAGTTTATTTTAGCATCATCCCATTTTACACTTATTTGATTTTTGACATCATTATAATTTCCCTTAAAAGAATAATCATATGAATAAATACAATCTTTACTTAAACAAAGCCAAGAATTTAAAAAATTAGGTGGGATAAGAAGTGATAATTTATTTTTATCGTCTAAAACAAAGGATGTAAATTTTAGATAATTTTTTGAATTTTTCCTATAATCTACTACAACATTTAATACTTTACCTTTAATGCAAGAAACTAATTTCCAAGATTTTTTATCTCCATGAAATCCTCGTAAAACATTTTTTTTGGACGTTGTATACTTACTTAAATTAAATTTAGTTTTTTTAAAATATTTTTTTTCCCACTTAGTCCAAATCTCACCTCTAAAATCTTTGAATGTTGTTGATTTAATAATTTTTACTTCTTTTAATTTTTTATCTTTCAATATTTTCATAAAAATATATCAAACCTTATTTAAGCTTTTACAGAGACTAATTATTTTTTTTTTATCTAATTCTTGATGATTGCCAATGTATACAGAATAAAAATGCATATGTTCGGTATTTTTAAGTGATTTTAATTTTGCATTTTTTTTATATCTTTTTAGATATGGTTGTCTAATTTGATTTCCTAAACTTCCTAATCTGAATTCTATGAAATTTTTGTCTAATATTTTTAATATCTTATTAAATAAAATAGGATTTTTTTTTTTAAGAATTAAATGTAACCCATAATTACTTGATCCTTTTAGATTAAAATTTTTAAAAAAAATATCACCTCTTAAATGATTAAGAAATAACTTATGATTTTGATTTCTAATTTTAATATTTTTATTTAGTCTTTTGAGCTGATTAATTCCAATTACTGCAGATAGTTCTGTGCTTCTTAAGTTAAAACCCTCTGTGTAAAAAATGAAATCATTATTTAAATCTTTTCTTTTTTTTATATTCTCTTTGATAAAATTGTCATCTTGAGAATCCCTCAATAAACCATGCCCTCTTTTCATCTTTGCTAATCTATCTATCTTCTTCGAGTTAGTAGAAATCATTCCACCTTCAATAGTTGTCATATGGTGGCCATAATAAAATGAAAAATTTGACATCTCTCCAAATGTTCCAACTTTCTTTTTTCCTAATTTAGCACCATGAGATTCACAAACATCTTCTATTAAATAAATTCTTTTTTTTTTAATAAATTTAATAAATTTTTCCGTAAGGCCATTAAAGCCCATGGCATGAGTTATAAAAACAGCTAATGTTTTATTATTTATTTTTTTCCTCACTAAATTTTCATTTAGAGCTAAATTTTCAAAATTAATGTCTACAAAAATTGGTTTTAGTCCTGCATTTATTACTGAAACTACATCTGAGCTCCAAGTAAAAGCAGGTAATATAACTTCATTCTTTTTAGTATTAAGTTCTTTTAAAATATTAATTGATATTAAATTAGCTGAAGCACCAGAATTTACAAAAGTACTATATTTGACTCCAAGCCATTTAGACCATTTTTTTTCAAATTCTATTACTTTTGGTCCATTGGTAAACTTGTTTGATTTTTTTATAAATTGAATCAGATTATTCTTATCTTTTGGAAGTATATTATTAGACATTAATTGCCATCTATAATTTTTCATAATTTGCACATTAAATTAATAATCGTTATAATCAAATTATTTAATCTCAAAAAAATTTTTATAAATACAAAAATGAAATTATTATCAATTGTTTTTTCTTTCAGAAATGAAGAAGGTAATATTGAACCTTTAGTAAATAGAATATCAACAACAATGAAAAAAATAGAGAATTGGAAATATGAACTAATTTTTGTTAATGATGACTCTACAGATAAATCTGAACAAATTTTAATAGAACTTCAAAAAAATTACCCAATTAAAATCATTAACATGAGTAGAAATTTTGGTATTGATCCATGTGTCTTAGCTGGATTTAGAAATAGTTCCGGAGATGCAATAATTTATTTGCACACTGATCAGCAAGATCCTCCAGAAATTATTCCAGACCTAATTAAAAAATATGAAGAAGGAAACGAAATTGTACATACAGTAAGAACAAAAAGAAAAGGTGAAGGCAAATTTAGAATGTTTCTAACAAAAATTGCTTATAATATTATTAATACATTGTCGGATATAAATCTTCCAGTACAGGCAGGAGATTATAAATTAATATCAAAAAAAGCTCTTAATGAAATTTTAAAGCAAAAAGAATTTAGACCTTATGTGAGAGGTTTATCAGTTTGGGTTGGCTTTAAACAAGATTTTATATTTTATGAACGTGAAGCAAGAGGTGAAGGTGAGTCAAAAATGCCTTTATTATCAGCTGGACCTATTACTGATTTTATAAATGGGGTCACAAGCTACTCTTTAAAACCACTTTATCTTGGAATAATTTTTGGATTTGTTTCAATAGCAATGTCTTTTTTATTAATAATTTATGCTTTATTCTTAAAGTTCAATAACTTGGCTATACCAGGTGTAACTAGTATTATTATAACTGTTTCTTTTTTTTCTGGAATCATACTTTTTACTTTAGGTATAATGGGAATTTATTTAGCAAGAATATTTGAACAAACAAAAGGTAGAGAACAATACGTAATCAAAGAAATTAGAGATTATAAATAATTATCAAATGAAGAAAGCTATACCTTGGTTATTTTTAATCTTGGGCGTAATCTTTTCAACTTTTATTTGGAATTATATTTTATTACCATATGACACTACTAATACAATCAATGGACATTACTCATTAAATAAAATTAACCCTCTTAATGATACAATTAGAGGTTTATTTTTTATTTTTTTTCCTCTTTTTTTATACCTCATTACTTTTATAAAAATTAATCCTGAGACAATTGGTAAAAAAATTTTTGAGTCACAAAATACTGTTTCAAATAGAAATATAGATTATCTTTGTATAGTATTAATTATTTTTTCTATTATAGAATTTTACAATCTAGATTATAAAAATTTCTTAGGGCCAATTGATGTTCATCATGAAGGTACTTTTTTAACAGCTCAATTAAATTTTTTTTCTAAAAATCAGGCTTGGACAGGTACTTTTTTTGATTATGGTTTTTTAGGAAATTCTATAGGAATTTTTTTTAATTCTATATTTGATGGTTATTCAATTGGAATTCAAAGATTTTTATTTAAAGTTTTAATTCTTTTAAACAAAATACTAATAATTTTAATTTGTAGACAAATTATAATTAGTATTAGCTCTACAAATAAAAAAGGAATTTTATTTTTAATTTTCAGCCTATCGTCAATTAAATTAGCAAGTTTTTATGAACATGTAACACCATTTCATTCAAGAGTTTTTATATACTTGATAGTTACATTGTTAATTTTCAACATTGTGACAGCTAAAAAAAATAGTTTTTTTAAATCTTTTTTAACAGGCTTTTTTTCATTACTTTCCGTTTTATTTTATTGGGATATTGGATCATATATAAACGTTTTACTAATAGTATTTTTAGCATATCTTTTTTTTACAAAAAGTTACAGTAATTTTTATTCAGTTATTTTAGGAGTATTATTATCTTGGATAATATTTTTTATTTTAACACCAAGCAATGAATTTAAAGAATTTTTTAATCAATACTTTGTTATAATTAATGTCTCTGAATATTTAATTGGAATTGAATTTCCAAAACCTTTTTCTGAAAAATCAACCAGACACACAAAAGCTTTATTGTTAATTATTTTTTCAGGAGTCTTTTTAATTAATTATGTATTTGATAAATTAAATAAAGAAAGTTTAGAGTCAAAATTTTTACTATTTTTTATATTTATTTCATCAATTTTATTTTTAAAATCTGGATTAACAAGATCTGATGGGCCTCATATTAAGTATTCATCAGGTCAATATACGTTATTAGTATTCTTTTTTATTTCTTATTTCCTTGTTAATTTTACTAGTAAATTTAAATTTTTTTCAAAGATAAATTATTTTTTTGAAAAGAAAAATTATTTTATAGTTTTGTCAATAATAGTTTCCTTCCTATTTATGTTTAAAAATAATTATTTAAGTTTTTTAAATATTTTTAACTCTGCTAAAAACTTTCAAGTAATTACGAAAATTGATGATCAAAAATTTTTAGAAAATGATTACTATGAGTTTATAGAAACATATAAAGATTTAGTAAAAAATGAAAACTGTGTTCAGCAATTTACAGACGATAATGCAATTCCCTATTTAGTAGGCAAACCCACTTGTACTAAATATTATGTTAATGCTCATATAATTGAAAATTGGACTGAGGGTGATTTTATAAATGAACTTAAAAGCTCCAAGCCAAATTATATTATATATTCATCTAAAATAAATTGGTTTAAAAATAGAAATAATGCTCCCAATGCAGATAAATTTATACTTAATAATTATAAGCTTTTTAAAGATCTTTCACCATGGAAAATCTATATAAAAAATAATTTTAATTAATTTTTTTAAGTTAAAGTAATTTTAATAAAAAGTTAAAGACAAAAAACCTATTAAGCTAATCAAACAAATAAAAATTAAAAACTTAATTATACTTTCTTTCCTTTGATTTTTTTTTAGTCTTCTTTTTAACTCATGCACACATAAGTTTTTTTTAGTCTCGACTTGATTAGATGTGTTTTCAATATTATTTGAATTATTATCTAACTCTTCTTTACTCATTAAAGAAAGTTAATCATAATGAAAGAAGAAATTAAATATATACGTTGACCAAAATG
>Ga0181555_1004590_pt1 | contig 10532 bp, 7 predicted proteins | sample 011ome_15_FD_145601 | JGI IMG/M metagenome (GOLD analysis project Ga0181555, IMG submission 145601) | Coastal salt marsh microbial communities from the Groves Creek Marsh, Skidaway Island, Georgia - 011504AT metaG (spades assembly) | ecosystem: Environmental > Aquatic > Marine > Intertidal zone >...
CTGTAGTAACAGGCGAGCAATCTTTAGCATTGGGCTATCCATTCTCCTCAACTCTAGGATCAGAGCTTAAAGTAACAAGTGGTAATATCGCAGCACTCACAGGCTTTAAAAACAATATTGCAGAGCTTCAACTCACCTCACCAGTTCAGCCTGGCAATTCAGGAGGCCCGCTACTTGATGATAATGGTAACGTCATTGGCGTTATTGTTTCAAGACTGGAAACATCTTCAGAGATCACAGGCAGTAGACCAGCACAAAACGTAAACTTTGCCATTAAATCTAACATGGCAAAAATTTTTATGGATTTAAATATGGTTGATTACCAAGTTAGAAAATCAAATGGCGCTAAAGAAATCAGCCAAATTGTCACCGAAGCAAAAGAAGCTACAGTAAAGGTTATTTGTAAGGAAAAAGAGTAATAAAATTTTGTGAATAGTTGGTTTTAAGCATAAAATTGAAGCAGCTTTGTCAATTAAATGGAAAGTGCGTAATTGCAATCATTGGCTTAGAAAAAAAAGCATTTTTAATCGATAGTTCAAGGTAGTTAAATGAATTTTACTCAATACCACTCTAAATATTATTCTCATTTACTAACACTTCAAAATAGTGCTAATTCTATTGATAGGTTATCTCAGTCAATCTTTAATGCTCAGATAGACCTAAATCCTCATCAAGTTGAAGCAGCTTTGTTTGCTTTTAAATCTCCTCTATCAAGTGGCGTTATATTAGCAGATGAAGTGGGTCTTGGTAAAACCATTGAAGCTGGCCTTGTTCTTACACAGTATTGGAGTGAGAGGAAAAGAAAGATTATTATCATAGCACCTTCAAGTCTTAGAAAGCAGTGGTCTATGGAGTTAAAAGAGAAGTTTTTCTTGGATAGCTTTATCTTAGATGGTAAAAGCTACAAAGAAGAAGTAGAAAGAGGTAATAAAAATCCTTTTGAACAAAAAGATAAAATAGTTATCACTTCATACCAATTTGCTTCACGACACAATGAAGCATTGTTCTTAGCTGATTTTCAACTATCTGTAATTGATGAAGCTCACAAGCTTAGAAACTACCACCGTGGCGAAAAAGCAAAAATGTCATTTGCTATTGCCAATGCTCTAAGAGGTACAAAAAAGGTTTTACTTACTGCTACACCACTTCAAAACTCTTTACTTGAAATATTTGGCCTTGTAAGTGTTATAGATGATTATGTATTTGGAGACAAGAAGTCTTTTCGAAAACAATTTTCTTCTACTATTCTAACTACAAGCGATATGAATGACCTTAAAGAGAGATTAAAGCCAATAGTCAAAAGAACACTTAGAAAAGATGTTGTTGAATACATTAACTACACCAAAAGAATACCAATAGTTGAAGAATTTACACCGTCAGCAGATGAAGTCGCTCTGTATGATTTGATTTCTGATTTTATGCTTAATGAAGATTCATACTCTATACCCTCAGCACAAAGAACACTTATAACATTAGTTGTTAGAAAACTTCTTGCTTCATCAACCACTGCCATAATGGGAACACTTGGAACTTTAATCAAGCGACTTAGAAAAATGGTAGTAGAGAAAAGAATAAATCAAGAAGATTTAGAGCTCATTACTGATGATGAAGATGAGCTAATAGAAGACTATCTTGAAGAGGAGAATGACGCTGACACTGAGCCAAAAATATCATTTGAAGAAGTTAGGTTGTTAGATGATGATATTAAGGCTATTGAAAAAGAAATAGGAGAGCTTGAAACATTTATAGAGTTAGCAAGGGGTATAGAGATAGACACTAAAGCAAAATCTCTTTTAAATGCTTTAACTAAGGGCTTTGAGCAACAAATTAAGTTGGGTGTCAAAAATCAAAAGGCTATTATATTTACAGAGAGTAGAAGGACGCAACAGTTTTTATTTGATTATCTAAGTGCTAATGGATTTGAAAATAACGTTGTATTATTCAACGGAACAAACACCGACCCAAAATCAAAAGAGATATATAAAGACTGGTTAGAAGAACATAAACATAGTGATAGAGCGACGGGTGCTAAAAGTGCTGATATGAAACAAGCCATAGTAGATTACTTTAAAAATGAAGCCTCTATTATGATAGCAACAGAAGCAGGAAGTGAGGGTATAAACTTACAATTTTGTAATATGCTTATAAACTATGACTTACCTTGGAACCCCCAACGAATAGAGCAAAGAATTGGTAGAGTTCATAGATATGGACAAAAGTTTGATGTCGTAGTTATCAACTTCCTAAACAAAAAGAATGCTGCGGATAGACGAGTTTATGAATTATTATCAAGTAAGTTTCATCTATTTGAAGGTGTATTTGGTGCTTCTGATGAAGTATTAGGCTCTATTGAAGGTGGAGTAGATTTTGAAAAAAGAATACTTGGTATCTATCAAACTTGTAGAGATGATAAAGAGATAGAAAAAGCTTTTAATGATTTACAAGAAGAGTTTAGTGAGCAGATAGAAGAAACCACACTACAAACAAGACAATCCTTACTTGATAACTTTGATGAAGATGTTCATTTAAGGCTAAAAGATACAGAGCTAAAAAGTAATGATACTGTAGATAGATTTTCAAGTCTATTCTGGGATATAACTAAAGCAGAGCTAAATGATACAGCTATATTTGACGATAACAAAAAAGAGTTTGACTACAAAGGAAGTATTTATCAACTTATATCAGCTGCTAAAACAAATCCAAATCAAAATGCTCACACTTACAGACTAAATAGCCCACTTGGAGAAGAGATACTTGATACAGCTAAACAAAGAGAACTAAAGCAAACTAAACTTATCTTTGACCTTACACGCAACAAGTATAAAATATCTGTCCTTGATGACTACAAGGGTAAAAGAGGTTTTCTAAAAGCTACTAAAATATCTATACAATCCTATGATTTAGAAGAGTATGTAATCATTACGGCACTTACTAGTGATTATAAACTACTGAATGAAGAGGTGGCTACAAAGCTACTATCTCTTGAAGCAACACTAAATTCAAAGGTAGATATTGACACTAATGATACTGAAAAATTAGACTATGAATACCTCAAGCATAAAGATACAATTCTAAAAGAAAATGAAGCTACAAATCAAACTCATTTTATCAATCAAAGCACAAAATTACATAAATGGGCTGAGGACAAATTAGCAAGTATTGAAAAAGAGCTAAAAGATACAAAAGCAAAAATCAAAGAGCTAAACCGTCAGAGTATAACAACTGAAAACATAGTAGAACAAACAGATATACAGCTACAAATAAAAGCACAAGAGAAGAAAAGAAGAAAGATACAAAGAGAGATTTTTGATATTGAAGAAGAGATTGAAGAACAAAGGGATGAATTAATAGAAGAGTTAAAAAAAGCAAAAGAACAAACGATTACAACGAATGAACTATTTACAATCCAATGGGAAATTATATAAATGGCACAAACTGAAAATCAAAAGAAATTATTAAAGATATTAAACGAGATATTTCAACTTGACCAAAGTGATTTAGACTTTGGTATTTATCGTATTATGAATACTAAAAGTAAAGAGATAAATGAGTTTTTAGATGATGACCTTTTATCAAGTGTAGCAAGTGCCTTTTCTAAAACTGAAAACGAAGCAGAGCAAAATGAGTTAGATGAGTTAAAAGCCAAAGATACAGTGTCTGGGTATATCAACGGAGATGAAAACACAAAAAAAGCTTTTGAAAACCTTGAAGATGTTAAAAGATATATAGAACTAAATGAAAAATTATCTACAACAACGACTTCTTCAAATCTTGAAAACGATGTATTTTCCCACTTGGCTAACTTCTTCAAGAGATACTATAAAAATGGAGATTTTGTAAGCCTTAGAAGATATAAAAAAGATACTTATGCCATACCTTATGAGGGCGAAGAAGTAAAACTTCATTGGGCAAACAGCGACCAATACTATATAAAAAGTGGCGAGTATTTTAGAGACTATACATTTGTTGTAAATGATAAAACTATACATCTAAAACTTAGCGATGCTGAAACAATGGGCAATAACAACAAAGCTACAAGTGATAAAGAGAGAAGATTTGTATTACTTGAAAGTAATCCTTGTGAAGTTATTGACAATGAACTATATATCAATTTTGAGTATAAAGCGATAGGTAAAGAAAACCAAGACAAACTAAATGGAAAAGCGATAGGAAAAGCACTTGAAAATATTGAGGATTTAGAGTTTATAAATGCTCTAAACACTATTGATAGTAAATTCACAGGCAAAGGTTCTCGCACACTATTTGAAAAACACTTAAAGAGTTATACAAGTAGAAATAGTTTTGACTATTTCATACATAAAGATTTAGGTGGATTTTTAGGTCGTGAATTAGACTTCTATATCAAAAATGAAATGGTATTTTTAGATGACATTATGGACAGTGCTATTAAGTATGAAGAAGTTATGGGTAAGGTCAAAATATTCAAAGAGGTAGCTCACAAAATCATATCTTTTCTTACTCAATTGGAAGAACTACAAAAGAAGTTATGGGAAAAGAAAAAGTTTATCATAGAAACTAACTACTGTATCACTCTTGATAAAATTGATGAAGACTACTATGAAGAAATATTTGCTTGTGATGAACAAAAGCAAGAATGGAGAGAGCTTTTTGATGTAAATGTTCAAAGTGTTGATGACCTAAAAGAAGAAAAATACTTGCTTTTAGATACTAAGTTTTTTGATATGAAATTCAAGTATAAACTTCTAAGTGAGTTTCATAACCTTGATGAAGAGATAGATGGAGTGCTTATCAATAGTGAAAACTTTGGAGGATTAAATTTACTTCAAGACCGATATAAAGAACAAATCCAAACCATATATATTGACCCTCCTTACAATACAAATGCTTCTGAAATAATCTACATGAATGGCTATAAACACAGTAGTTGGCTTTCGTTGTTAGAAAATAGGCTTTCTTTATCACACAGCTATTTGAAAAACGATGGAATTATTGAAGTGGCAATAGATGATGAAGAACAAAGATTTTTACACCTACTACTTGATAATAGTTATGGTGCTACAAATTTTATTTCAAATTTAGCTATACAACATAATCCTAAAGGTAGAGACCAAGAACATATAGCTTCATCTCACGAATATTTAATAATGTATGCTAAGAATAAACAACTTGCTTCTACAAATAGTTTTACAATTCAAGGAAAGGACTTTGAAACTAAGTATCCATTAGTTGATGATAATGGAAGATATAGAGAACTACCATTAAAGCGAACTGGTTCTGACTCACTTAGAACTGATAGACCATATATGTTTTTTCCTTTTTTAATTAATAAGTCCAATAATGAATTATCCGTCATAACAGATGATGAATATAGTGAAATTTATAATTCAGAAACAAAAGAATTTAATGATGAATATGTATCTTCTTTGAAAAATAAATATGAAAATGAAGGATATCATTTTATTTTGCCTAAAAATGACAAAGGTATATTTTTAAGATGGAGATGGGGCTTTACCACTTGTAGAGAAGCCATCATCAATAATGAATTAATTATAAAGAGCAATACAATATACAATAAAGATAGAAGTAATGATAAAGTAAAACCAAAGTCATTATGGTTTGGAGAAAAATATGATGCTTCAAGTAAAGGAACAAACTTATTAAAAAACATTTTCAATGAAAAAAGATTTGACTATCCAAAAAGTTTATATGCTGTAATAGATGCTTTAATAATAGGCACAAATAAAAACTCTACAATTCTTGATTTTTTTGCTGGTTCAGGAACAACAGGTCATTCCGTAATAAACCTAAATCGTGAAGATGGTAATAATAGAAAATATATCCTAATGGAAATGGGAGAATATTTCAACACTGCTACAAAGCCAAGAATAGCAAAAGTGATATATTCTGACAGTTGGAAGGATGGGAAGCCAACTACAAAAAATGGTATATCTCAAATCTTCAAATACTTCAAACTTGAAAGCTATGAAGATACTCTAAATAACCTTGAATTCAAAAAAACAAAAGAGCAAAATGAAGCTTTAGATTTATACAGTGAAGCAAAAGAGGATTATATACTTAACTATTCCCTAGATGTTGAAAGCCAAGCCTCACTTTTAAACATAGATACTTTCAGTACTCCATTTGATTATAAACTCAAAATAGCTACTTCAAGCGTAGGGGAAACAAAAAACACTAACATCGACCTTGTAGAAACATTTAACTATCTTTTAGGTCTTGTAGTAAAACGAATAGAACTATTAAAAGGCTACCTTGTAGTAGAGGGAAAAAATCTCAAAAAAGAGAAAATCCTTATCATTTGGAGAAATGGTCAAAGTAGTGACGAACTAAATGAGTTCTTCAAAAAAATGGATTGGTCGGTATATGACAGAGAGTTTGATACTATCTATGTAAATGGGGATAACAACTTAGATAACTTACGAAAAGATGAAGACCATTTCAAGGTTAAGTTGATAGAGCAAGATTTCAAAGACTTGATGTTTGGAAATTAGAAATGAAGTTTAACGAAAAATTAGTATTAAACTCATACCTATTATCTCTTTTTGGTGCTGGTAGTTTTGAAGAGTTAGCAAAAGATTTAAAAGCTTCACGACTTGAAGAGCTTGATGAAAATGACAACTCTCTTTTTTATCATCAACTAAAAGACAACCTCATAGAAAAGAACAAGCTCATAAGCGATGATAAATTGCTTGAATACGATGAAAATATCGTAAGGCATACCAAGACTATGGGCAGAGGTATAAAGTGGAAATACTTCCAATACTTATCACTACTTTTTATTGAGATTTATTTAGATAAATATTTTGATGATAAAGAACAACTACTTCAAGACCTTAATGCCTACCTAAAAGAGTTTAACACTGATATAGATAATAGGGAAAAGCTTACAGAGTATGACGAGACAGAGCTAAATAAACTTGCTTTATATAATGCTACTGGTTCAGGAAAAACTCTCTTACTTCAAATGAATATATTACAGTTTAATCATTATGCCCAAGGCAAAATTAAAATCAATAAAACTGTTCTAATCACTCCAAATGAAGGATTGTCAAATCAACACTTAGATGAGTTTGAAGCTTCAAATATAGAAGCAGAGATATTTTCTAAAGACAGTAAAGGACTTTTTGAAAGTAATGCTATTGAGATTATTGAGATAACAAAACTTGGAGAAGAAAACGGAGATAAAACAGTAGCCGTTGATAGCTTTGAAGATAATAACCTTGTGTTTATTGACGAGGGACACCGTGGTAGTAGTGGAGATAAATGGAAAACTAACAGAGATAAGCTAAGTAAAAAAGGTTTTGCTTTTGAATACTCAGCGACTTTTGCTCAAGCAATTAACAGTGCTGCTGGTGCTAAGAAAAAAGAGCTTGAAAATGAATACACTAAGGCTATCATATTTGATTATAGCTACAAGTATTTTTATAATGATGGCTATGGTAAAGACTACTCTATACTAAATTTAAGTGAAGATAGTGATGATATAAAGCAAACATATTTAACAGCTTCACTTCTTAGCTTTTATCAGCAGATGAAAATCTATGATAGTTCAAAAAGTTTGCTAAAACCTTATCTTATAGAGAAGCCTCTTATGGTCTTTGTTGGTGGAAGTGTAAATGCTGTTAGAACAGAAAGTAAAAAACAAGTATCTGATGTAGTTGATGTGTTGTTGTTTATAGATGAATTTATTAAAAGCAAGACTGAAAGTATCGCTAATATAGAAAAGATTTTGAGCTTTGATAGTGGTCTTCAAACCACAAAAGGTGTAGATATATTTGAGAACAAGTTTAGTTTTTTAGAAAATACAAAACTAAATGCTTCACAACTTTTTGATGATATGTTAAATATAATATTTAATGCTTCTAATGGAATGCTTCATTTAGAAAACCTCAAAGGTGTAGATGGAGAGATAGCACTTAAAATTGGAGAGAATGAACACTTTGGTGTTATTAATGTTGGAGATAGCGATAAGCTTGTAAAGATATGTGAAGCTAATGGTATCACTGTAAGCAGTAGAGATTTTTCAAGCTCACTTTTCAAGACTATAAATAACACTACTTCAAATCTAAATATACTGATAGGTTCAAAGAAGTTTAGTGAGGGTTGGAGTTCTTGGAGAGTATCCACTATGGGGCTTATGAATATAGGGAAAAAAGAGGGTTCTCAGATTATTCAACTTTTTGGTCGTGGAGTAAGGCTAAAGGGCTATGATTTTTGCCTAAAAAGAAGTCGTGCCATTAAAGGTAAAGAGTTAGAGAAAAAATATCAAGCAGTTGAAACACTCAATATATTTGGACTAAAAGCTGATTATATGAAAGCCTTTAAGGACTACCTAAAAGATGAAGGTGTTCCTACTGATGAGAGAGTAGAATTTATTCTACCTTTGATTTATGACAAGAGCTATAAAACTAAAAAACTAAAAGTGTTAGACCTACAAGAAGGTAAAGACTATAAAAGAGAAGTGAAGCTTGATTTAGAGTATTGCGATATTAGAGGTATCAGTAAAAAAGTAGTGTTGAGCTTGTATAAACAAGTGGATATATTGGAGAGTGAAAGTAGAACTGGAAACAAGTATGACTTAAACAGTGAGATACTTCAAAAAGAACATCTAAGTTTTATGAGTATTGACAATATATTTTTCGCACTACAACAGTTCAAGAATGAAAAAAGTTGGAGTAATCTAAATATATCTAAAGTTTATATAGAAGATTTACTTGATAGAGAAGATTGGTATAAGCTTTATATTCCAAGTGATGATATGAAAGTGAATAGCTTCAAAAATCTTGCTAATTTTGAAAGCATTATGATTACACTACTTAAAAAATATATGAAGTCATTTTATGAGTATAAAAAGAGTGAGTGGGAGAGTCAATTTTTAGAATATAGGGAATTGGACGAAACAAGAGACACAGCTAATTTAATAGACAATTATACCATTACAGTAGAAGATAAAGAAACAGGGCTTATTTGCAGGTTAGATGCTCTTAGAGATATGCTTGAGAGTGGTGTTATAGATGATGCTAAACTTAAAAATTTATCAAAGAAAGATTTTAGTGCTTTTTCATTTGATAACCATTTATATAATCCTCTTTTATTCAAAGACAGAGGCGAAAAAGCCTTACAAATCAAACCAGTCGAACTTAATGATGGCGAAAAAGATTTTGTTGAAGATTTAGATAACTATTTAAAACAAAATAGCTCTACTTATAAAGATACAGAGATATATCTACTTAGAAATCAAAGTAAAACTGGTCTTGGATTTTTTACCGAGGGTAATTTTTATCCAGACTTCATTATGTGGATAAAAAGAGACGATAAACAATACATTAGTTTTATAGACCCTAAAGGAATTAGAAATTCAAATCCAAATAATGATCCGAAAATGGATTTGGCAATAACAATAAAAAATATTGAGGCAAAGCTTGGCGACACAGATACAATATTAAGTTCATTTATACTTTCAAATACATCTTTAAGTACGCTAAAAGAGTTACATACAAACCTAACATTTAAATTTTTCGAAGAAAAAAATGTATTTTTCCAGAAAGATGATAAGAATAACTATATTAGCAAAATGTTCGATAAAATTAAGGTGGCGTAATTTTTGATTTGGATTGTTTTAGAGTGTTCTGATTGCCTGTTTTCTATGAATAACAAACATGAACATTAAAAACATTCAAAAACAACTTTCAGATTTTGCTGATGAGCGTGAATGGGATCAGTTCCACAATCCTAAGAACCTTGCTATGGCAATATCTGTTGAAGCATCAGAACTCGTTGAAATCTTTCAATGGTTAACGCCTGAGCAATCTGAATTAATCATGGACTCTAGTGAAAGTGAGCACGTTAAAGAAGAGATAGCAGACGTTATGATCTACTTAATTCGTTTGGCGGATAAATTAGATATTGATCTTGAAAAGGCTGTTGCAGATAAGATTGTTAAAAATGGTAAAAAATATCCAGTTAAGTTGGCAAAGGGCAATGCTAAGAAAATAAAACTAAATGACTACAAATGAACAATTAGAAGATCAGATTCCAACTCCTAAGCGAGGGTATTTTTCTAGGCATTGGCATGGAGAGCTTTCTTTGGCCAAATCTTACTGGATTAATTTTTGGTTTTTTTCTATTGTATTGACATTATTCTTGGTTTTTTGGATGACACTCTCTATCAATGAGAGTCCAGGTGCAGTTAATGATGGGTTCGGTTTATCTGGGTGGTGTTAGGGCTGACAAAGACCTAGAAAAAGCCGACAAATGGTTTGATAAGGCAATCGAGTTGGATAATAGGTTGATTGATTTGGTTAACTCCTTAAAGGCGTTAGCTGCCGAAAAGTAAAAGGAAAAAGAGTAATGAGAGGTTTGTTTTTATTACTCACCCTAATCCTCTCAATAGCACAAGCAAACCTAGGCTCATTCGATAAACAAGGTAGGTTTATCTATCCAGAAACTAACAAACCTTACACAGGCAATCTAGATGTAATCAATAACGACTGGGGTGAGTAGCCACTCTATCTAAATAGTTAGCCATCTTG
>Ga0181555_1004603_pt1 | contig 10515 bp, 13 predicted proteins | sample 011ome_15_FD_145601 | JGI IMG/M metagenome (GOLD analysis project Ga0181555, IMG submission 145601) | Coastal salt marsh microbial communities from the Groves Creek Marsh, Skidaway Island, Georgia - 011504AT metaG (spades assembly) | ecosystem: Environmental > Aquatic > Marine > Intertidal zone...
AAATTACAATTTCTTTTCACTATTTTATGTATTAGACTATTAGGAATTCAAAATGTTACATTATTCCCACTAATTATTTTTTTAAAATTTGAAAAACTTTCCACCCCACAAGTCCTACTAGTAAATAAGGGATTGCCATCAGGTATAAAATTCCATTATTTATTCCTTTTGCAGTTGCTTTCCCTTCTTCTGATTGAAGCACCGCTCTACACATTGAGCACTGAGAATACCCTGTGTCTATACTCAATAGGAAAAGTATCAAAAAGAAAACAATAACCAGTTCCGGTTTACGCATAATAGGGAGAAATCATTAGATAGACAATCACACCAGTTACCGCAATATACATCCAAATAGGAAAAGTATATCGAGCTATTTTTTTATGCTCAAAAAATAAATTTGAGATAGCCCTTACATAGGTAATGAGTACCATTGGAATGATACCTATAGAAAGAAATATATGGCTGATCAATATAAAATAATATACGTATCTGATAATCCCCTCTCCTCCATATGGCGTAGGGTCAGAAGTCATATGATAGGCAACATACATGACTAAAAAAATCAATGAAAGACCAATAGAGGTCTTCATCAGTTGTTCGTGTAAGCTGATGTTTTTTTGCTTTATTGCCCAATAAGCAATCATTAGAATTATAGCGGTAATTCCATTGATTGCTGCATAAATGGGTGGCAAAAAAGTCAATGGTGCTACATCAGGTATACGGACCATAAACAACAAAGCAACTACTACTGGGATTAGAATTGAAACAATCCATATCCAAGTTTTGTATTTCTTTTCGTAATTAACAGCTTTTGCACTCATACTTTATTCTTTTAATAGTTTTTCAATATCCTCTATGAGTAGATCGACTTCTTGAACCTCAACATCCTCTTGATCAATTCCCATATAATAGACTATGGGATTATCAAATTGGTCTGTACGAGAGCGGATATAACCGTCTTTGTCTATCAAGGCAAAATAACCTTGATGTTCAAAGCCTCCCTCTACTCTTGGATTGACCGATGCAAAGATATTAAATCCTTGATTTGCAAGAGTGTATATTTTTTCTTTATCTCCAGTAAGGAAATGCCAATTTTGTGAAAATACATCATAGCCCTCAGCGTATTCTTTTAAAACAGAAGGGGTATCATGTTTGGGGTCTATGGTAAAAGAAGCAATTCCAAAATCATTACGAGCGCCAAATTGAGTTTCAATTTTTTTCATGTTTTTATTCATGATTGGACAGATGCTAGGACAAGAAGTAAAGAAAAACTCCGCGACATAGACCTTTCCCTTAAAATCTTCATTAGATATGAATAAGCTGTCTTGATTGAAAAAGGTAAATTCTGGGACCTTTTTAGCCTCTCCGTTGAGGGTTATGTATTGTAATGGTTCCCCTGATTTTGATCTCCCATCCTGAACGATAGTATCATTTTTGACTCGATCAATGATTTTGGGGATGAATAATATTCCAAATATTAAAACCACTAAAAAAAGACCCACATATTTCAGTTTAGACATATCGACTACTTTTCTCTTTCTGTATTATATATTTTCAAAGCAAGTCGGTATTCAGCTAAAATAACTTTGACATCGTCAATCATCTTCTTGTTAATCTGCGCAACAGAGCGCGCATCAAATCCAAAAACGGTTCCTTGATCTTCATCATCGTTTCTACCTCTCAAATTGGCATCTTTATCAATAATAAAAACAAAAGGGGTGCTTCCAACTCCATTGAGCTCTAATGGGGTTTTTAGAGAACTAAAATGTTTATTCATGGTTTCTTTAGAAACTGTTACAAAGTTCCATTTTGACAAGTCTGTTCCTACACCCTCACGTAATGCATTTTTGAGTTGATATACTTCTGCAGTATAAGCTTCATTGACAAGGAATACAAATTGGAAATCTTCAAACTCATAAAAACGCTTATAAATTTTCTCGTTGAGATTTAAAGCCTCAGCTTGTTTTTCTTCTAAGCTACCTCCCCAATACCCTAAGATGGTAATCTTATCTTTAAACTGTATCGAATTTGTGGAGTCTAAATCTCTAATTTCAGTTACTCCAGCCGTAAGAACAGGAAGTTTAGCAAAGTTGTTTTTCCCAGAAGCAAAAAAGAGATAAACGACAAGAGGAAATACGAATAGAATTCCCAAAACAATCTTTTTATTTAAATCATTCCTTTTCATCTTTTTGAAATTTCGTGGTTTACAGAAAATGAAGTAACTACTAATTTGTTCTCTTTCAAAAATTGACTTACGATTTTAATCTTTGATGGCGAAGATACACTGATTAAGTGAATCATTTATGCTCATACAATATAAAAAAGCGGCATAACACCGCTTCTATTTTTTAATTATGAAGATTAGAAGTTCCAAGACATAAAGCCTGTATCCATAACATCAAAAATATAATCCGCCTCGATGATCAAAATAAATGCCAAATAAGGGATTAATATGAGTAGTGGAAGTACAATTGAATTTTTTAATCCACTAGTTTCGTCGCGTATGTGCATAAAGTCCCAAGCAATATAGTAGGCCTTCACTATGGTCAATATGATAAAAATCCAATTCAGGAGTTTCATTCTTAGAAAAGGTACCATTAAAATTTCTGGCTTGATGATTCCTAATGCAACCTCAATAGTGGTTACTATAGAGAGAAAAATCAATACTCCCCAAATTTTTTGTTGATTGGATTTGAACTTTAAAAGTCCCCTGAAAATTGCAAGCTTATGTCCTTCTGCAGCCATTTTTTAAAGTTTAATTAGTTTATACTAAATAGAAAAAGGTGAATACAAATACCCATACCAAATCGACAAAGTGCCAATAGAGTCCAACTTTTTCAACCATTTCATAATGTCCTCTTCGTTCATAAGTTCCTAGGATGACATTAAAAAAGATGATGATGTTAATCACCACACCTGAAAATACGTGGAATCCGTGAAAACCTGTGATAAAGAAGAAGAAGTCAGCAAATAGCCTGTTACCGTATTCATTATGGATTAGGTTTGCTCCTTCAACAACACCGATAGCTTCGTTGAGTTTTCCCATAGAGGCCGCTCTACTGAGTACAGTTTTTTGACCTTTTTCATTTAATTGCTGCGTACGAATAACGAGATTTTCATCAGCTATAAATCCTTTTTTCACCTCTTCTAAAGTAACTGTGGGTAAAGCTTTTTCTGAGCTGTACCAAATTCCATTACTCGATTGGTGAGTTGAACGATCTGTTTCTATTCCAATTGCAAATTCTTGAATGGCAGCGCGTTTTCCTGAGGAGGCATCAACAAATTGAAGTATTTGACCACCACGAGTTTCCAAGGCACCGTATTCTCCTTTGATAAAGTTTTTCCACTCCCATGCCTGTGAACCGACAAATATTGCACCACCAATAATGGTCAATAGCATGTAAAAAGTAACCTTAGATTTTTGCATGTGATGTCCAGCATCAACTGCAAGTACCATGGTGACCGAAGAAAAAATTAATATAAAGGTCATCAAGGCCACATAATACATTGGTGCGTCTATGCCGTGAAGAAAAGGAAAGTGTGTAAAGACTTCATCGGCTATTGGCCATGAATTGATGTTTTTAAATCTTGAGAAACCATAAGAGACCAAAAATCCGGTAAACGTAAGTGCATCAGATACGATAAAAAACCACATCATCAACTTGCCATAACTCGCTTTTAGGGGTCTGTTACCTCCACCCCATAGTTCTTCGTTTTCGGCAGCTGTGTTGGCTGTTACTTCCATATTGTCATGTTAAATTCGATACAAATTTATTAATTTTTAACCGTAGAATGAAACGAATAAAAATAAATATAGCCAAAGAATATCCAGAAAGTGCCAAAAAGTGACTGCCATTTCAAAACCCAAGGTATTTCCTTCTAAATACTTGCCCCTAAAAGTTCTGTACAATACATATAAAACCACGATGATACCCCCTGTAAGGTGAGCTAAATGCAGTAGGACAAGTACATACAAATAGGAAGTGGTTATTGAACTTTCTGCTCCAGTAAAATAATACCCTTGTTCAATGAATTCTCCAAATCCTTGAAACTGAAAATAAATAAATGCAAGAGCCAATCCCAATGTTGTTAAAAGCAATGACTGAGCTCTTTTTATTAAGGCTGTTTTGATGCTTTTTAATGCCAAGTAAAACGTTCCACTACTTAAAATTAAGAGTATAGTGCTGATTGTAAAGGCAAAAGGAAGGTTAATCTGTTCTATCCAATCAGAGCGAGAACTACTGACCACATAAGCACTAGTAATACCAGCGAAAGTCATACTCATACTGATCATACCAAACCAAAGCATCATTTTTTTTGCTCGGTTATTTTTTACTTGTAAAGAATCGTTTGTATTCATTGTAATATAAATTTATCGAGTACGTATATCAATTGTATTCCAGTAATGTAGATAATACTAGCTCGAATTAAAAATCGCGCAGCCTTATCCGTTTTGAGGTACATGAGTTGTATTCCAGAGTGTAGAAAAAATACTCCTAAAACTCCTACCAAGCAAGCTGCTGGAAGTGTTAAATAGAGTTTTCCTGTATATTGAAAAGCGGGAATTAATGAAATTAGCACCGTCCAAAAGGTGTAAAAAACAATCTGAAAAGCTGTAATTTGGTCAGGCTTACCAGAGGGTAGCATTTTAAATCCTGCATTTTCATATTGGTCGTGCATTACCCACCCAATGGCCCAAAAATGTGGAAATTGCCAAAAAAATTGAACCATAAACAACACCCCTGGCTCTATACCAAATTCATTGGTTGCTGCCACCCAACCCAGCATAAATGGTATGGCGCCTGGAAAAGCTCCAACAAATACCGATAAAGATGTCCTTTGTTTTAAAGGAGTGTACAAACAAGCGTACAAGAAAATTGAGATACTTGCAAAAAAAGCCGTTTTGATATTGATGATGTAAAGTGCAGCAATTCCAATAAGCGTTAAGACTACACCAATAAAAAGTGCTGTATTGGGTTGGATACGTTCTCTTGGCAAAGGTCTGTTCATTGTACGTTCCATAAGACCGTCCAAATCCTTTTCAAAAACCTGATTAAAAACATTTGACGCACCTACCATGGCATAACCGCCCACTACAAGTAAAAGCAAAGTTGGGTAGTGAACAGTATCAACTGCTAAAAAATAACCAGCAATGGATGAAATTACAACAGTAACAGATAGTCTAAACTTAGTCAGTTCAGAAAAATCGGTTAACCTCAAGCCTGTATTTGAAAGCAAGGTCGTTTTATTTTGGCTCATCTCTCGGCATCTTCAGTGCGCAAAGATAATCGACAAATAGCCAACGTCCAATCTATTTTACGTTTATTAAAAAACAGTAAAATAGTTAAAGAAAAAATCCAATCAATTACTGCAGTCTGAAGACTATGGGGATGCTAAACGGAACCCTTACCGGTCTTCCTCTTTGTTTTCCAGGAGTCATGTTTGGCAATAAAGAAATTATTCGCTTGGCTTCACCCTCAAGATTTTTATCTGGTCCTCGCATTCTAATATTAGTGATGCTTCCATCTTCAGAAATGATAAAATTTACAAATACACGCCCTTTTATCCCCATTTCTTGGGCAATTTCAGGGTACCGAAAGTTCCTCCTAATATGCTTATTCATTTGCTCTTGAAAACAGTTCCTCAATTGGTCTTTTTCTACATTTTCACAACCTGGAAAAACGGGAACATCTTCAATTACTGCAAAAGGAACATCAATTATCTCTTCTTCTTCTTCAATTACAACATCTTCTACTTCAATAATTTCATCCCGATCCGTTTCTGTAGATTCAATAATGGTTTCCTCAACCTCTTCCTCATCTTCTACAATTTCAATTTCTGTTGGTGCTTGTACAGGTGGAGGTGGAGGCGGTGGAGGTGTTTTGATTTGCTCTGTGAGTGGGATTTCCTCCTCCTCATCTTGTTCAACTAGAATTGATTCGTAGTCAAATTGATCTTTCTCATAGGTTTTAAACTCGATAAGTCTCCATGAGACAAAAAGCATTAGGCAAAGGCCAATTACAAAATAGAGTACTGAATTTCTATTCAGATCAACTCTGGGTTTTTTTTTATTTCCATGGGGCTAGGATTTACCTAAAAAGCCACAAAAATAATGCCATGACAAATGTTTGTAACTAAAAAAACCCATCGAAATTATGAGTTTTGAGTTTTTTTAAGTTTGTATGCTATTGCAATCTAAAAGTAATAGGAATACTGAAAGGAACACGTACCGCACGACCTCTTTGTTTACCAGGAGTCATGTTAGGTAATTTGGAAATAATTCGTTGTGCTTCTTTTTCCAAGTTTTTGTCTGGGCCACGCATTCTGATATTGGAAATACTCCCGTCTTTGGAAATAATAAAGTTTACATATACACGACCTTGAATTCCCATTTCTTGAGCGATTTCAGGATATCTGAAATTTTTACGTATGTGCTTATTCATTTGCTCTTGGAAACATTTTCTTCGTTCGGACTTAGCTACTTTTTCACAACCAGGAAAAATTGGCACGTCTTCAATCACAGCAAATGGTACGTCAACATCATCGAATTCTTCTTCTATTTCAACTTCTTCAACCTCTATGATTTCATCTTCATTGGTTTCAGTAGATTCAATAACTGTTTCTTCAACCTCTTCTTCATCCTCTACCACTTCAATCACTTCTGGTGCAGGTGGTGGTGGGGGTGGTGGGGGTGGTGGGGTTTTTAACTGTTCTGTAATTGGAATTTCTTCATCGTCTTCATCCTCTACGTTTAATGCTTCGTATGCATAGACTTTTTCATAGGTTCTCCATTCAATAGCCTTCCATGAAATCAATAAAATCCAGGGACAAGCCAATGACAAAATAGAGACTACTATTTTTACTTAAATCTGCTTTTTCACTTTTTTTGGGTTGCATAATAAACCAATATTTAGATAGCTAAAATAAAAATAAAACTAAAACAAACAACTTATTCTTTAATAGAATAATTAAAAATTCCTTTAATAATGAGCCATGAGACAAGTCCACCAAGCGAATTGGCTATAAGATCTTGCCAGTCAAAATAACGCTGAAAAAAAGGAATCAATTGCAAGATTTCCAAAAATGTGCCTAGTACAACAGCGATCACCAAAGACTTACTCATTGGATTAGTCGTAGTATAAAAGGCAAAAAAATACAATAAAGTCAAGCCAAAATAGCAAATGAAATGAAGAACAAGATCTCCTCTAAATGAGAGAAATACCCATGTATCAGCATCTGGTGAGGGTGGCTTTAAACTTAAATATACAACTACTAGCGTTGCACAAACGGCAAGCGATTTAAAAAAGCGATCAGCCTGTAACCAGCGATGTATACGCTTCTGCATCGAGAAGATTTTCAATCTCAGCAGTATTACTGAGTTTAATTTTTATCATCCAACCAGACCCATAAGCATCTTCATTTACGGTTTCGGGGGTATCTTCCAGATCTTCGTTAAAAGCAACAATCGTTCCGGAAAGGGGCATAAAAAGATCAGAAACGGTTTTTACTGCTTCTACTGTTCCAAAAACAGCCTCAGCCTCTAATTCTTCATCTAGAGTTTCAACTTCTATATAAACAATATCTCCAAGTTCGCCTTGAGCAAAATCAGTAATTCCAATAGTTGCTTCATCGCCTTCAATCTTAACCCACTCGTGGTCTTTGGTGTATTTTAAATCTTCTGGTACGCTCATTTTTAGTAATCTTAATTCACAAATGTAAAAGAAATCTTGAATTACTAATGAGTTTAGTTTCCAAAGTTATAACGAACTGTAAAACCAGAACGAATACTCGTTTGCGGGAATGCAGTTGAGATAGCAAACTCAGAAAAATTATGATCGTAAAAAAACAGAGCAGTAAGGTTTCTGGAAAGGGCGTAATCTGCATTAATTTTAATAGTGAGGATGCGTTGTCCTGCAGTAACTTGATTGTTATCGTACTCTAAGTTTCTCAATACGGTTACATTATCTCTGTATGATACATCCGCCCTGATATTTAAATCTCCCTTAAGAATCACTCTTCTTCCTCCAAAATTGGTCCTGAATCGCACATCTTTGACCCGATATCCCAATCCAGCTACGTATTCATCACCACTCGATTCGGTTATCAAATTATTGTCCAAACTCAGAGAAATTGCACGCTCTTTTCTCAATTCAGCAAGCAGCTTTAAGGAGTTATTCATCTCCATATCCAAACGCAGTAGTGGATTGAATTGTTCTACTAGATTGACATTTGAGTATAAGCGTTCAGTAATCACATTCCCCAACTTATCGGTACTGTTAGGCTGATTTGGATCAAAATCAAAGTTGGATTGGAAATTCGTTATGGTATAGCTGGCCCGATAAGCGTGATTGATCGATAAACGGGAAAAGATTTTTGAAAGGGATTTGATATCGGTGAGTCCAGTAAATTTTAAGTTCCAATTCGGCAAGGGGGTTCCTCTCATAGGGGTAAGCTTAATTTTGTTTGGATTTTCACCAGTGTAAGCTGCGAGAAATGAATTGAGTAAGACCTCTTGTTGACTCTTGCCATATCCTACGGGATAGCCCTCCTCGTTAACTCCCATTCCTTCAAAAGGGGTGTTTTGTACCAGACGCTCAGCAATTTTAAGACGATAGGATCTAAAGTTTTCAAAATTACTGCTTTCTGAACCTCTTGCAGGATTAAAAGCCGTTCTAAGTAAAATGGTTGACATCCCAAAATTTCCAAAGACGTTAGAATTTCTAGGCACATAACTTTGATCCTCGACTTTAAAATTCTCCAATCTATTTTCCATAAAATCACGATCCGCATTAAAATCAATGATCAAACCTTTCATGGGAATCAACTGTGCACTTGCCTTAAATTTACTTGAATGCATTTGTGAAAAAGACTGATTGAAGTTTGGAAATCCAGTTAACCATCCTTGCCTAGCTGCTTCATAGCGAATATCAGCTTGGCTACCCAAGGTATATCCCAAAGTTGGCTGTAATCCACCTGCAAAACCTACAGAGGGTAAATAGCCAGGAAGCACAGAACCATTGTTTTCACTATAACTTGCTTGTACCCTTTTTACTAAGGTCATTAAATCAACCAATTTGGTCAATCCAACTTTTAACAAGGAGTTTTTCTTTTTTGAAAGACTGTCATTTACCGCTCTTGCAGCCTGAACCCTTCTGTTAAATGGAGTGTTTGAATTGGATTTTAACCCCAATGCTGAATATAGTTTTGAAAACGAAAATGCAGTAGTTAGGGTTTTGGTATTGTTATTTTGAATGGTATTGACAATACCCAATGGGATTCCATCATCGCTAACTACTTGAGATAAGGCTTCCGACCCTCTTTGCCAATTAAAATTACCTGTATAATTATAAGTTGCGTCAACAAAACTCAAAAAGGGTATGTATTGAAAGGGCAGTTTGTAATTCAGTGAAAAAGTTTGAATGTGGTTGTTGGGTTCTCCTGTATTTAAAATTCCTTGCCAGAGTGCATTTTTATCCTGTTGAAAAGGGTTCATTACTCCAGCCTCTGCCATACCGTTGTTACGTATGATACTGCTCGTTGCAGCATTAAAATTAAAACGAAGAGACTTTGAAAAATTATGATTTAAAGCATAATTGTAATCAAATAAAAAATTTCGCTGCTGTAAATTAGGTAAGCTCCGTTGCAAGGAGGCATCCACCCCTTCGAGATAAACTTGCCTGAATTTTTGATTGTTTAATATCCTATTCACGTTGACTGAAGCCTCTAGTGAGCTTGGTAATAAATTGAAGTTGAGCTGCTGAAGCCATTGGAGGTATTTTTTTCGATCAAAAGACTTTACTTTTTTAAAAGGTTCAATGGGTTTGGATGAAAAAGAGTAACCGTAATTTGATCCCATTAGTAAATTAAACTCTTCCTGCTTTTCAATTTCGTAATCTCGATGGATGGATTCATTGTAAGCATAGGAGAAGTCAAAATTTTCAGGACTATAAAATCGTCGCTTACCCCCTCCACTACTGTTTTTACGAACTCCTATCAGACTAACACTTTTTCTTTTGGTGTAGTCAATGGATTGATTTCTTATGGAGTCTCGTTGTGATTGACGTTCTGCGGTATTCAAGCGATCTTCTAGCTTAATATCCTGATAAAATGGATCGTACTCAGGAGTAATAAGCGTTTCACCAGTAGCAAAACTCAAAGGAATCTGCAGCCCCCATTTTTGCGGAGCCAATTGTCCCACATTTACATTTGAAATGATGTCGTACTGGAGTAGTTCTTCCCTAGTACGCTCGTTGGGAGTCATGTCAATACTTCCAAATCCAATACTGGAATAGCGTCCTGTGGCAGAAAAAGTTGCAAAATCTGCAATATTACCATCTAAAGCACCTACAGCAGCCCAACCGTCCTGACTATCGATACCTGAAATTCGCAACTCATTAAACCACACCTCCCCACACAAGGCATCACCTAATTGAGTCGATGGGTTTTTAACTCCAATCATCAAAGTTTTAATATTGCCTAAAGAGGGGTTTCCGCGAATCGCAAACTTGTATTTCT
>Ga0181555_1004606_pt1 | contig 10506 bp, 10 predicted proteins | sample 011ome_15_FD_145601 | JGI IMG/M metagenome (GOLD analysis project Ga0181555, IMG submission 145601) | Coastal salt marsh microbial communities from the Groves Creek Marsh, Skidaway Island, Georgia - 011504AT metaG (spades assembly) | ecosystem: Environmental > Aquatic > Marine > Intertidal zone...
AAAAAACAAATAGTAACTCTCCAGTTAATCTCTTCCACTTAAATAAACTTTCGCTTGAATCGCTAGGTTTTTTATTAGCAACTTGGGAACATCGTGTTTTCATAACCGCATGCATGCTACAAATCAATCCATTTGATCAATTTGGTGTTTCAGCAGGCAAGCAAATTGCACAAAAGTTTCTAGAAAAGGGACAATAAATAATATTGAAATAAACTATAATTCTCATGTAATTGCTTCTATATGAAATCTAAGAAAAAATTTTCGCATTCAAACTCAGCTTCAGCAGCTTTAGAAATTTGCTCAAATATTATAACAATGTGCTCTGTCAAGAAAGCTGCACATATGGGCGGCGCTTTATCAATCGCAGATTTTCTAAGTGTTTATTATTCTTTCTTTCACGATGAACAAAATACTAGCCTTTTTTACAGCAAAGGCCATGCCTGCACAGCAATTTATTCGACCCTAGCATATTTCAATTTTTTTGATTCAAAGGAGCTTGAGACATACTCAGACAATGGGTCTATTTTTACCTCTCATGTAAGTCATTTAGTTCCAGGTGTTGAGATTTCAACAGGAAGTCTAGGGCATGCTCTGTCAGTTGCAAGCGGTGTTGCATTTGCCAAAAAAAAATCTCAACCCAATCATAATTCATGCATTGTTCTTAGTGATGGCGAGCTAAATGAGGGGTCTAACTGGGAGGCAATTTTATTTATAGCGCATCATAAACTACCTTGCACAATAGTGATTGACTATAACAAACTTCAAAGCTTTGGTAGGATCGATGAGGTGCTGCAACTGGAGCCCTTAAAACAGAAATTTGAAGCCTTTAATTTAGATTGTGTCCAGATTGATGGGCACGATCATGAGGCTATTTATAACGCTCTAAATAGCTCCTCTTCTAACCCAAAAGTTATTATTTTGGATACCCAAAAAGCCCATCCATTAAAGTATGCTGTTAATAAATTAGAATCTCATTACTACCCGCCAACAGCCGAGCAATTAATTGATGGATTAAATAATATAACCGAACATTATGAGAGATACATTTGTAAGTAATTTAACTGATATTGCTAAAACTGACCCAAAAATTTTTTTGGTGTGTGGAGACCTTGGTTTTAACGTTCTTGAAGAATTTCGGGATTCATTTCCTGATAGATTCTTGAATGGAGGAATAAGCGAGCAAAATATTGCCGGTCTTTGTTCTGGTTTAGCGCGCGAGGATTTTAAAGTTTTTTTCTATTCAATAGGTAACTTTCCAACGCTCAGATGTATGGAGCAAATAAGATATGACATCGCTTACCATCAGGTGAATGTCAATATTGTAGCTGTTGGCGGTGGATATGCTTACGGCTCACTAAGCACGTCCCACCATGCTACAGAAGAAATTGGTATGCTAAGAACTATACCAAATATGATGGTATGTTCTCCATCAGATCCATCTGAAGTAAAAGAAATTCTTCACATTACATCTTCAAATTCCTCTCCAAGTTATATGAGGTTAAATCGCTCAGGAGAAGAATATATTAAATTTATTGATAATTTTGAGCTTGGTAATTTGCATTTAGCATACCAAGGCTCCCAAAAATCAACAAAAAAAGCTTTTATATCTAATGGGGCTATTTGTTATGAAGTATATAAAGACTTAGTTGATGCTTCTTCTTCATACGACTTATACTCACTTCCTATAATTAAACCTCTCTTGGTGGAAAAAATTATAGAAAAATTAATTATGTATGAAGAAATCATAATAGTTGAAGAGCACCAATTAATTGGAGGCCTTGGAGCAACAATTCAAGAAATTTTATATGATAGCTACTCGTCTTCAAATATTTCTTCACTTCCAAAAATTTGTAGGATTGGAATAGAGGATACTTTTCAAAGCGTTGCTGGAACCCAAGACTTTTTAAGAGAAAGAGCTGGGCTTTTTAACTATCGAAAATATATATGAAAATAGCTTTTTTAGGTTCATCAAGTCAAATTGCAAAAGGCCTATTAAGAGAATTCCATAATCACGATAAGCATCATTTTTATCTTTTTACTCGAGACACTGAAAGTTTTAATAAGTGGATAGTTAAAGCAAAACTTAACTCTCCTCAAGTCAAATTAGAATCATTTGAAAAATTTAATTCCTTAAATGAGTTTGATCTAATTATTAATTTTATTGGCATTGGAGACCCTGCTAAAGCATTAAAAATGGGATCAAAAATTTTTGATATTACATATGAATATGACCAGCTTGTTCTAGATTATTTAACTTTCCACCCAAATACTAAATATATTTTCATAAGTTCTGGTGTTGTGTATGGAGATATTTTTAATTCACCAGCTAGTATTCATTCTAGCTCTGTCATTCACATCAATGACTTAAAACATACAGATTGGTATTCAATGTCAAAAATATATGCCGAATCAAGACATAGAGCCTTTGAGAAATTTTGTATTATAGATGTAAGAGTTTTTAATTATGTCAGTAGTGATATAGATATGAGCAGCAGGTTTTTAATTACAGATGCGCTTAGATCTATTAAAGAAAATCAAATAATGAAAACTGATGATAAAAATATTACTCGAGATTATATTGGCCCCAAAGATCTGCATCAATTGATTATGAAATTAGCAAAAAATGACTTTTTAAATACCTCAGTAGATTGTTTTACAGCAGATCCAACAGATAAATTTTCAATTTTGGAGCTTATGAAATCTCAGTTTGGCCTTAAATATGAAATTATAAATTCAGATTCTGGGATTAATGCCTATGGATCGAGAGATAATTATTATTCAGTAAACTTCAAAGCAAATTCTTTCGGGTATGAGCCATTATTTAGCTCATTAGAAAATATTGCTATGGCTTCTGAAGCCCTTTTACGTTGAAATCTAAACTAAAGTCAGTACCATCCACGCCAGGTATTTATAAGTTTTTTTCAAAAAATAAAATTATATATATTGGAAAAGCAAAAAATCTAAAAAAAAGAGTTTCATCATATTTTGGAAAATCTTTTAAAGATAGAAAAACCCATCAAATCAAAACCTTAACTGATAAAATTGAAACTTTTTCCACCACCACAGAAGTTGAGGCTTTGCTGCTAGAACAGTCTTTAATAAAAGAAAACTTGCCACGTTTTAATATCTTATTGCGAGATGATAAGACTTATCCATATATCCATTTTTCGATGAATCATAAATTTCCAAGCATAAGCATGAAGAGATCAAAACATGCCATTTCAAAAAACTTTTTTGGACCTTTCATTAGCGCACAAGCAGTTAAGTCAACTATAAAAGATATGCAAAAAATTTTTCATATCAGAAATTGTAGTGATAGCACTTTTAATAATAGGTCAAGGCCATGCATAGAGCACCAAATGCAGAGGTGTTCTGCACCATGCGTTAATCTTATTTCTGAATCAGATTATCTTTCTGATATTTCTTCCTCCCAGCAGTATCTTTCTTCCTCAGGAAAAAAAACCAAATCTATAATGACTATTCAAATGCAAAAACTTGCCGAAAACCATGAGTATGAGAAGGCTAATCAAATTAAAAAAAGAATTAATAGCTTGGAATTAATGCAACAAGAACAATCATTTAGCAGTGCTTTAAGTAGTGTTGATTTTTTTGCATGCGTATCTAAATTAGACAGAACAGGAGTAAGCATAATATCGGTTAGAGATGGAAGGATTCGAGGCACAAAAACTTACTACCTTAAAGGGAACCTTTTAAATGATATAGACGAGTTATTTCAAAGTTTAATATTTTCTTTTTACCAGAGTAGTTTCTCTTTGCCTAAGAAAATTGTTCTTAATACCAAACCTATTAATTTAACTTTAATCAAAGAGGCAGTTCAGTGTAAATTTGGAATGAAAATATCTATTTCATCGAGTTTAAATTCAAGCACCAGAAAAATTGGAAATTTAGCAATACTTAATGCTAATCAAGTTATTGAAAATAGACTTAATGCGTCAGATAAATTTTCATATGCTTTTAAGGATCTAATTTCCTATTTGGGATTAAGTGTACCCGACCCTTCAATAGAAGGTTTTGATGTAAGTCATCATGGAGGCCAGAATGGTGTAGCTTCAGCCGTAAGATTTTCTGCAAAAGGACCTGAGAAATCTCAATATAGACTTTTCAATATACCAAAAGAAGTTTCTGGAAATGATGTTGGTTCAATTAAGCATGTGCTTGATAGACGAATTAAGAAATCTAAGATTAATCCACTGCCAAGTATTATTTTGATAGATGGAGGCAAACTTCAACTGAATGCTGCCTTGAATGCTTTCTCTGCTGCTAAAGAGTCACCTTTGATCCTCAGCATTGTCAAGGGGTCCAAAAGGATAAGATCAACCGAAACTATTTTGTCTAAAGATGGAGTTGTAGAGATACCAAAAGAGAGTTCAGGGTTTACTTTGCTTCAAAAGATTCGAGACGAGTCACATAGATTTGCCATCACGGCAAATAGAAAGAAAAAAAATAAAGCAGTAAAATACTCAATTCTTGATTCAATCAGTGGTCTTGGACCCTCTAAAAAAAGCAATCTTTTAAAAGAATTTAAATCGCTTGAAGCAATAAGAAACAGTTCAGTCAATGAGTTATGCCGGACGGAGGGAATTAGTATTAAAATAGCTGAACGCATTAAAAATAAACTATCAGTTCAATGAAGTTCTTTATAAATTTTTTGACCATTTCAAGAATCCTGCTTGGGCCCATAATTTTTACTCTTATACTTTATTGGGAGGCATTCACGGTCTCCTTGTTGCTATTTATTTTTGCAAGTATTTCTGATTATTTTGATGGAGCCTTGGCTAGGAAATATGATCTCTCTTCGACATTAGGCGAGGTATTAGACCCCATTGCAGATAAAATACTCCTTCTATTTATGCTCTTTGCATTAACCTTGTATTTTGCAAGCATTTACATTGGCTTTGTTTCTTCCATGATGCTGGCAAGAGAATTCTGGGTTTCGGCTTTGAGAGATTTTAATTCAAGAAATGGAAGCACCTCTTTTACAAAGGTTACATTTTTGGCAAAATTAAAAACAACAATTCAATTATGCGCAATTGGATCTTATCTTCTTGGGCTACTATTTAGTAATGCGCTAATAATATTTATTTCAGACTTTATTTTACTGCTTGCTTTAATCATAACTATTCATACCGGATCTCAATACACTCTAGAAAGCTATAAAAAAATATCTTCTTAAAAAATTAAAGAATACTTTTTGGCTTAACAATAAACTATAATTTAAAAAAATTTAAATAAAGATAAATAACATGAAGCATTATTTTGATGACCTAACTGATTACTACGAATATTTAGATTTAAATAATATTTTTGATATTTTAGAAATAGATAAAAATTCAGTTGATAAAGATGCGTTAAGAAAAAATTTTGTTGGCGATCCTTACTTCTCTGTTGATCCAAATAACACAACACCCTTTCCACCAGAACTTGACGACCTATGTAGACTGCATTACCTCGTTAGAAAAAGGAAAGTTACGACTATTTTAGAATTTGGAATTGGAAAAAGCACATATATATTTGATGACGCTTTGAAAAAAAATGAAAAAGAATATGGCGAATATGTAAAGGGCAATTTAAGACGCACTAATCCTTTTGAATTGCACTCCGTTGATAACTATCAAGATTGGATAGACAGTGTTAAATCGAATGCAAAAAATAATCTCTCAAAAAATACTACTCTTCATTGTTGCGAACTTATCGTGAGTACTTTTAATGACCGTTTATGCACCTACTATGAAAACCTACCAAACATTTCGCCTGACTTAATATACTTGGATGGACCTGATCAGTTTTCTCCAAAGGGCTCTGTTAGAGGCTTAAATACTAATCATCCTGACAGAATGCCCATGGCGGCTGATATTTTAACTATTGAGCATTTTTTAATTCCTGGAACATTGATTGTAGTCGATGGAAGAACTGCAAATGCTAGATTTCTAAAATCTAATTTTCAAAGAGGTTGGATTTACTCATATTTTCCTGAATTTGACCAACATTTTTTTGAATTAGTCGAAGAACCACTTGGGCCTTACAATAAAGACTATCTCGATTTTATAAATTCTGTTTAATTAACTACTCTTTTCTGAGCTTCTCCAGGCAATGGTCATACTTAGTTTTTGATGAGATTGCTTCCCTAATTATATTTAAATCTTTTTTCCAGCTTATTGTTTTTGTAGAAAATGGATAAAAGTTTTTAAATTTAAAAAATGGATGACTATCTGGAATGCAAATGGGTATTACTCCTAGATTGAGTGATTCACATAAACTTGTTGAAGGCCACCCCAATGTAAACATTGGATTTTTTTCATTAATTATTTCATAAGCTGTTTGGAGCCCATTTATTAGTTTAATATTATTCTGATAACAAAATCTTTTTTGAAAATTAGAAAGATTTACAGGATGTTCTTTTCCATATATTAGAAAACCATTTTTTTTAAAGAACTCTATAATATTAAGATATTGAGTCTCATCAAAAAAATCTTCAGTATTCTCAAAAAATAAAATGACTGATCTTTGAAGATTTTTTAAAGTTTTAAAGGGATATTTAATAATCTTTGATTGAGTTAATTTTGATTTTAAAAATTTCTTCTCAAAATCACTGTAAACATATATTGATGAATATTGAGGATAATTTTTTTCAGAAATATCTTCTTCTACAAAATCTATATAGTTTTTATTTGCAAGGGCTTTTACACCAATCAATCCATGACTTAAATAATTAGTACTAAGATTATTTCTTATAGCTGCCAATGATGCTAATTCTGCGCCTCCAGAATAAATCTTTATTTCAGGAAATTTATATTTAATATATTTAAACAGTAAATAAAAGTATGAGTAAATTGCTGAAGATTTTGATACTCTATAAATTATCTCATTTGGGTCATATAAATCATTCATATTTATAAGATAGTCTTGAGCATCATAGAAGTTATTTATTAGCTCCTTATACAAGGGTAGAAAACCTATATACTTTATAGAAACAATAGAATTTTTATCGTATGCATTTATTAAAGTGCCCTCATCTGAATTGAAATTCAAAAATCTGAAAATATTATTATGATGATGTGGGGCAAGAGACCCCAAAATTATGTATTTCTTAATTCTTTTTTTTGGTCGAAAACATGAGAAGAGTTGGATAAAAAATAAAATAGTAAGATTTATAGATGCATGGATAAATGCAATCCATAATTTTATTTTGAGTTTTTTTGATTTAGTAAATAAAGTATTACTCTTATGCAATGAAAAGAGCATCCATTTTATATTTTCTTTTTTATTCATTAAATTAAAATATCTATCGAGGAATGAATTTAAGTTTTTAAAGAAAAATGTAAACTAGTGCATTCAACTGGCTCTATTGTACTATAAGCTTATAATAAGGTTGGATTTATAAATTTTTATAATTAATTATCATATGAGCAACTCAGATCTAGAAAAAATAATCAAAAGAATAAACTTTAGAGTCAAAATCTTAGACGAAAACTCAGAATATATTTCTAAAATGTCATGCTTGATAGCAGATATTTTTTCAAAATCAATTAATTCTGGAGGAAAGTTAATGTTTTGTGGTAATGGAGGAAGTGCTGCTGAATCTCAACATATGGCAGCTGAGTATTGCGCCACCTTGGATCATCATAAGCCACGCGAAGGAATGCCAGCATTATCATTAACAACAGACACATCTTTAATTACTGCTTGGTCGAATGACTTTGGATTTGAGGGAATATTTAAAAGACAGGTTGAAACTTTAGGGAATTCAAAAGATATTTTAGTTGCATATAGCACAAGCGGATCTAGTAAAAATATTTGTCTAGCAGCTGAAGCCGCAAGAGAAAATGGCATGAGTGTTGTTGCCTTTGTCGGTGACCATGCAAATATGCCAATAGAATCTTTTGCGAACATAGTTTTTAAAGCACCCTCTAAAGAAACGCCAATTATTCAAGAAATTCACACCATAGCGGGTCATGAAATTTGTTCAAATGTAGAGAGAAAATTATTTAATTTTCAATAGTTTTTATTCAGGAATTATGATTTTAAATAATAAATTTCTTGTTCTTGCAGGTGGCTATGGAACAAGAATATCTGAAGTAATAGGAGGTCTCCCAAAGGTTTTAGCGCCAGTTAACGATCAACCTTTTTTATCCTATCAAATGGACAATTGGATTTATCAAGGCATAACTGATTTTACCTTTTTACTTCATTATAAATCCGATCTCATCATAGAATTTCTTCAAGAATATAAGAAAAATATTCCTACAGAAATCTCTTATACTTTCATTATTGAAGATAACCCTATGGGTACTGGGGGAGCAATTCTTCATGCCATGAATATAGCTAATATTGAAAAATGCGTAATCATCAATGCTGATACATGGATAGAGTCAGGCTACAAAAAGCTATTCTCAGCAACCGCACCATCTATGCTTGTTGCAAATGTTGAAGATGCATCTAGATTTGGTAGAGTATCATTGGACGTAGATAATTTTGTTATAAGCTTCAATGAAAAAGATGGACTTAAAACACCTGGAATTATTAATGCTGGATTATTTTTATTGACTAAATATCAATTACAACAAGCAAAAGAAGAAACTTTCTCTCTGGAATCAGAAATTTTACAACCTCTAGCAAAAGCAAAACGTCTTCAAGCTATAATAAGCAATAAAAGCTTTTTTGATATTGGTATTCCAGAGGATTTAAACTTGTTTAGAGAATATATTCTAACAAAACATAAATATTTTACGCTATGAAAGAATTTGAGTTCATCATACAAAAAAATTCTTCTATTTCAGACGCACTAAAAAAAATTGATAGTAACAGCTCTGGATTTGTTCTAGTGGAGTCAAAAGAAAAAATCATAGGTGTGCTGACAGATGGAGATATTAGAAGAAGACTGTTAGATGGTTTGACACTTCAAGATAAAATTGATCAGTGCATCAATACTAATTTTTTATATGCCATAGAGGGCGATAGCAGGGAATCCATTATCAAACAACTTGATGGCGAAGTCCATTTTATTCCTTTGCTAGATAAGAAATTCAAACTAATCAAAATCTTTACTAAAAAAGATTTTCCAATTGATGCTGAGAAATCAAACATAGCAAGAGCTAGAGCTCCGGTAAGAATTAGCTTTGGAGGAGGAGGTTCTGATGTTACAAATTATTTTTCTAAAAATACGGGCGCAGTTATTAATGCGACAATTTCGTATTATAGTCATGCTGTCCTGTCAAAACGCGATGACCAAAAAATAATTGTTAGATCTGCAGATCTTAATGAAATTGTGCAATCAGATGATGCTCAAGATTTTTTAGGTGCTAAAACTTCACTTAGCCTCATTCAGTCAATAATAAAGATTATAGATCCAAAGTTTGGTTTTGAGTTAGATATTTTTTCTGACTACCCAAATAACTCTGGTTTAGGAGGTTCTGCAGCTATCTCTGCAGCAGTGTTGGGATGTTTTAATGAGTTTAAAAACGATAAATGGGATTCATATGAATTATCTGAGATTGCGTTTCAAGCAGAGAGGTTAGATCTTGAAATTGCTGGCGGCTGGCAAGATCAATATGCATGTACCTTTGGGGGAATAAATTTTATTGAATTTAAAAATGAGCAAAATATTATTTATCCATTGAGGTTATTTGAAAAAACTATTTTTGAATTGGAGTCGAATTTGGTTCTCTGTGATACAGGTATAAAACATGACTCTGGTGCGATTCATCAAGATCAAAAAACCTCTTTAAATGAAAATGCTGATATCGAAAAGCTGGTAGAACAGAATGTGCAAAATACATATGACGTTAAGAATCTGCTTCTTAAGGGCAGGTTAAATGGTTTCGGTGAACTTCTTGATAATGCTTGGAACTATAAGAAGAAATTTTCTTCTAAAATATCATCACCTGAAATTGATGCATTATATTCTGCAGCCTTAAAGCATGGTGCATCTGGAGGCAAGCTTCTCGGCGCAGGAGGCGGAGGCTTCTTTTTGTTTTTCGCAACCGGAACAAACAAAAGCAAATTAGTGCAATTTTTAGAGAAAAAGTTATTAAAGATTTACCCTATTAAATTTGATTCTTTGGGTATGCGATCTTGGAAAGTCAGAACAGAAACGGCCGTGTCTAAAAAATAGTATCTTGAGAATTAATAACCTTTTTCAGTATTTTAAGAATAGCCCCAATATAGAGGTATGCCTTGACTAATATTGTTGCAATAATTCCAGCCAGATCTGGTTCAAAAGGTGTCCCGAATAAAAATATCAAGCTTTTGGGCAAATTCCCTTTAATTCAATGGTCAATAGAGGCGTGCAAAAAGTCAAAGATAATTGACCAAGTTATTATCTCAACTGATTCACTTGAGTATAAAACTTTATGTGAGGACATGGGAGCTGATGTACCTTTTTTAAGGCCTGCGGAAATATCACAAGATTCATCCACAGATTTAGAATTTATTATTCATGCTTTAGATTATCTTAAAGCTAATGAAAATGAACCAGATTTAATTGTG
>Ga0181555_1004624_pt1 | contig 10484 bp, 9 predicted proteins | sample 011ome_15_FD_145601 | JGI IMG/M metagenome (GOLD analysis project Ga0181555, IMG submission 145601) | Coastal salt marsh microbial communities from the Groves Creek Marsh, Skidaway Island, Georgia - 011504AT metaG (spades assembly) | ecosystem: Environmental > Aquatic > Marine > Intertidal zone >...
TATCCATTTGTTCTTTACTAAATGATCCTAATTGTGATGATCCATTAGTTCCCGATATTGCAAAAGAGTGTAAAAATAATTATGAATTATATTGTAAAAATGCTAAAGAATGGACACAGTTTTATGCACTAAATAATTATTAAATTAATTAAACTTCAATTTTTTAAAAATATTTTCAAGAATATCTAATTTTTGTTTTCATATTACATTTTTTAATATTTTCTCGTGAATTAGGCATCACTGCTAAGAATATTCTATCCTCAGTAATATCTGGTTCGCTATGTAATGTAGCATATTTACCATTTACATAACTATAAACTGAATCATAATTAACAGGTTCATGTTTTATTATTTTTGATAAGTTCACTCTTAATGATTCTAATTTACTTTCTCGATAAGATTCATAATTATCATAACTATTTAACCATTTATTTGATGGTACTTTATTTACATTAGCTTCTTTTTGTTCAATTAATTTGAAAACCTTATCTTGTTCATCTATTGCTTCTTTATTCCATCTAGAAACTAATGTAGAATTACCTTTTAATGATGTTAATAATTTAATATTATACTTTTTTTGTCCTTTAAAATAAAAACCATCTTGATGCCATCTTGGTACTTTAAATTCATCATGTGGTTTAGATATTCTTAAATGAATTAAAGCACTTTCTTGCTTTGTTTTAGTTAAAAATTCATTAATAATATTTTTAATAATATTTTTAATTCTAATTCTTTTACTTTCTTCAATATTAATTGAATGTTTTAATGATTTATCTATATATTTATCATAACCATATAATCCTCGTAAAGTTAAATTTGATTGTCCTTTTACTTTTAAATTATCTAATAGTAATCTATCTTCAGCTGATAAATTCAAATTAAAAGTTTGGAATTTATTAATCTGTTTTTCTTTTTTTATTTTAGATAATAGCATAATTCTATATATAAAAACAATATATTATTGTGTTTTAATTTTTTTATTTATATAAATTACTTATTAATTTATATTTAAATTAATAAATAATTTATTTTTTCACTATTTTTAAAATTTATCATCCTAACATTCATAGTTCAGGAGCTATTTGCTTAGATATCTTAAAAGATAATTGGAGTCCTTCTTTAACTATTTCCAAAATTTTATTATCCATTTGTTCTTTACTAAATGATCCTAATTGTGATGATCCATTAGTTCCCGATATTGCAAAAGAGTGTAAAAATAATTATGAATTATATTGTAAAAATGCTAAAGAATGGACACAGTTTTATGCGCTAAATAATTATTAAATTAATTACATGAAATCTTCCAATAAATCTTCTAGACTCATTTTCTTTTTTTCTTTTTTTTCAATATGATCAGGTATTAAAGGGCATTTTGAATAAATTGTATCGTAACTTTTCGATGAAATAATATGCTTTTCTTTTACTAATTTTGGTGTACACTCTACATTAATAATTTCATCAACACAATTTTCATTGACAGCATGATTACCAAATAGCCACCAATCATTATATGTTTTATTTTTAAATTCTTCATTTGTTATTCCTATTTTAGTAGCTTGCATCATTACTAAATTTTGTTCTATTTGATTAATAAAATCGATATAACTTTCAATTTTTGCTTTTTCACTTTGGATACCAAAAGAAATTTGGTGCTGCATAATTTTTCCAAAAGGTAATAGAAAGCGTCGATTACATGATTGTAATATTGCAAAACCCATGCTATAGGCTTTTTCCACTATACATGACATATTATTTTTTTGTACTTCGCTAATAATTTTATTGCCATCTTCTACAGAACCCCCATTTGTATCCAAGAAAACAAACGCACTTTTTTTATTTTCTAAGGAATGTAAATCTTGTAAAAATTTGTTAGTAGTCTCTTTATTTATGGTACCTTTTAATAAAATCATGTTTGTTGTATTGAGTTTTAGAATCGGTAATGTTAAAGAAGCATGAATATAATGGGTATTAGGTGTAATAAAGAGTAGTAAAAATATGAAAAAATATAATAAAGTAAACATCTATATTCTTTAAGTGACATAAAAAATAATAGCAAAAAATAATAGCAAAAAATAAAAATAAAAACAAAAAGTTAAATAAAATAGAAAAAATGAATTTTAATTTTTAAACGCTCTATATTAGATTTTTTATTATAAATACAATTTTATTATTTGCCTGCTACTAGTATAATATTCAAGATGGATATAGATAAAATGCAAGAAGAAGATCAAATATCTTGTATTGTTTGTGGTATTCAAGAAAATTTAGAACAATGTGAAGAATGTCAACAATTTGTTTGTAATAAAGAGCAATGTTTGGATCCATCATGCTTATCTATAGATAATTGGAATTGTTGTTTCCATTGTTATCAAGAAAAACTGATGCATGAATTTGAAAATCAAATGGATGAAGCAGATATCGATCAATGTATATATTGTGGAAACATTAATTATAATGAACATAAATGTAATTGTTACTCCTATCAATTAAAGGATTATAATGAAAATCATATGATGAATCCTATAGATATTTCACCAGTCAATTTATGCTATTATGAAGATCAACTTGCTAATTCCTTTACTAATATTCATTTATCATCTAATTCTTAAATAATTACAAGAAGAAATTTATTTAATAAATCTATTCTTAAATATACTAAAAAAAATGATAAATCTAATTAAAAATATATCTTTTATAATAATGGAAGTTAATATATTTGATAAAATATATCAAATAATGCACACATATGAAAATTTATTGAAAGAAAAAAATACTTCATCAAACAATTCTTTTGATGTTCAGAATGATCAATTTTTTCAATTTATTTTTCAAAATATTCATTTAACCAAGAATTCAACATCTTTTCATTCTTCATCGACTCAGTTTCAAAATAAAACGTATTCTGAACAAAATGAAAAAATATATTGTAACCAATCCCAAAAATCTTCACAGGAACAATTATCAATTCCAAAAAAAAATACTGTAGATAACAATTCAAAAAATAATTTAGAAAAAGATAGTAGAAAAGAAGAAAAGAATCAGGAAAATAAGAAAAAAACAAGTCATAAAAACAAAGAAGATAATAAACAAAATATTCCATCTTCATCAGATAATAATGATTATTTTTCGGATAAAACAACTGGAATAGAAAATAATATAAATAAAGATGGTGCAGATTCAAAAGTAAAGAAATATATGAAAATATGTTATAAAAAAATTATATTACATTGTCATCCTGATAAAACTAAAAAAAATAAAGACCTTTATCAAGAATATTTTATTAAAAGTCAGGAATATTATGAAAATAATTTCTTAATTGGACAACTTTACTTATTTTATCTTTTACAATTAAAACCACCTTTATTAAATTCTATTATTGTGAATCATATTATAATTGAAATTCGTCATATTCAAGAAAAAATAAATGAAATAAAATAATAATTGTTATAGATTATTTATTTTTATTGGAATAAATTAGATAAAAATAAAATAAATGCTTTGAAAAATAAAAATAAATATGTAAAATTAGTGTTCTTTATTTTTGATATAGTATTCTTTATATAAATCGATAATAAAATAAAAATATATTTGATAAACAAATGAGATATGATTATGTACTCAAAATTATTCTTGTAGGAGATTCTAATACAGGAAAATCTTTTTTTTTTAATAAATTAGCTGAAAGACCAACAGATAACCTTTCTTCAACAGTAGGTGTAGATTTTTCGATTGTTTATCAAACTGTATATGATAAAGAATTTCGTATTAATTTATGGGATACAGCAGGACAAGAACGTTTTCATTGTATTGTAGATAGTTATTTTCGAAATATTAATGGATTTATTTTATTTTTTGATGTAAATGAACCAAGTTCATTTTATGCACTACAACGATGGATATATAAGATTGATGAACAAAACAAGTGTAATCATGACCATCCAATGGTTTTAATTGGAAATAAAAATGATTTACCTCATAAAGTAGATCAAAATGATATTATTGCGTTCACGGAAAAATATAATTTAGTGTATGTAGAAATGTCTTTGAAAAAAAATAGTGTTAATATCAATGATATTTTGGAAATATTAATAAGTAGAATTTATAAAACATTAATTACTCCTGATGGAAAATTTTTTTGTTCTAATATAAAAAGTTATGAAGATTATCATCATATTCGTAAAAAACAATCCTTATCAAATCAGCCTATATCTTTACATAAGGCTGAAGGAAAAAAATCTGATAAAAATTGGATGATGTCTATGCAGAAATATTTTTGTTTTTTATAAATTTAATTTTTATTATAAACGATTATATTTATTTTTTATCTGTTTAACATATATATACATTTTATATACAATGAATAACAATAATAGTTGTGTAGAAAATGCTAAATTATGGCATACATTATTAAAAATGCGCCGAGCAAATAATAATAAAAGCATTGTTTTAACAAGTGAGCAAAGAAGTACCCTATGTAATTTTGTAAATGGAAAACCATTTAATAAAAAAATATTACGTTCTATTTTTCAAAAGTAAATTTAAATTTTTAAATTTTATGATATAAAGTTTTTTTTATATACAAATATTATGAGTGATTCTAATCATAATAACAATGATAATAACCATGATAATCCTGATCTAGAAACATCAGATCAGGAAAATTCTCATTTGAATAACGATGAATCAACTGAAAATTCATCTTCCAATTTAACTGAAAATACGACAACATTTTATTTTCAACCTGGGCAAAGTGATCAGGATATGGTGAATCAAATTACAGATTTTATAAATAGTTTTTCTAATATACAACAAACAGGAAGCACAACTAGTACAACGAATTCATCTAGTTCATCTAATGTAATTCCTCATGAACAATTATCCCAAGCAATAGAGAATATGAATCATATTTCCTCAAATCAAAATAATGAAAATAATTCACAAGATTCTGAAAATGTGCAGATGATGTTTGAAATAGAATTTATAATGGATCCTAATGGAATGGGACAAGAAGAAGAATCACATCCTCATTTTGAAAATTGTCAACAAATTAATGATCTTTTAGGAAAACCCATGTATATAAAAAAAGATGATGAATTAATTGATACTGATTGTAATATTTGTATGGATCATTTTGTATATAGACAATATAAACGTACACTACCTAAGTGTAATCATACATTTCATAAAAAATGTATTGATAGTTGGTTAAAGAAAAATAGTTCTTGTCCTATTTGTCGCCAAGAATACTTACCTCCTCAAGATTGAAGTTTAAGTTGTTCCAATAATTGACTGATTTGTTTTTTTGCATTTTTTTTCTGCTTAGCATCATTTGTCATTTTGGATGCCATCATATCAATTGCTTTTTTAATTTCTTCAGGAGGAGCATTATGAATATTTGCAAATAATGGATTTTGTTTGAGAGCTTCTAATTGAGGATTATGACTTTTTTGATTATATTTACCATTTCTTTTATTTCGAAGTTCTTCTTTTTTAGCATGTAATCGTTGTTTTACACGCTCAATATTTTCTTGTCTTTGTTTTTCTTTTTCTTCAGTAGAAAGCTCTTGAACAACTTCATCTTTTTTTTCTTCATCTTCAATGGAACTATATTTATTAGATTCATTTGAAACTTGCAATTGCTTTTGATTTATTTTTTTTTTCATTGTTTATGAATATTATAAAGTATTATAGTAATAATTTTTTATATATAATATTAAATATATATAATATTTTAATATATATAATATTTAATAATATATATATTATTAATATATGCATACTTGGGGATTAGGTATTGAACATGAAATGCGAGTTCGCTTTCAACATAATATTAATATTTTAGATATAAAACAACATTATATCCGAGAAATAACAAAAAAATTTAAGTACATTCCTAATTATTTATTTATTAATTCTAATCTATTATATAATTATTATCGAAAATACTGTAATTATATTGTAGAAGATTATTATAAAAAACATTATAATGCACACCAAGAATTAAAATCAAATAAAAAAAGTAAAGCTCATGATCAAAATTCTATTTATCAAATTTATCATAAAATTAGTATAGATACAGATCCAATTACTTATATTCAATATTGTGCTGTTAATAATTTAAATTATCCATTAGAACATGCTATCTATTTTAATCCTTATTCTGAAAAATGGATGGAATTTTTTTACCAATATATTATTTTTTATAGCAAAAGATTTTTTTTTTCTTCTAAAAATTTTCATATAATTGATAATAATGAGAATGAAAGATATTTAACTATTCTGAGTTATGAAATTATTCCCGAAATGAATTTATTAGTTAAGAAAAATGTGATTGAAATAAATGAAAAGTTAAAAAAAGGAGACTATGAAAAAAATTTTAAAAATGTATTGGAATCTTTTATCAAAAAATATCAGCTTAACTCCTTTCAAATACAAAATAATGATTATTATCGATTAAAAAAAAATAAACAGGATTCATCTATTTTTACTTTAGCGAAGTTAGAATCTAAGATTAAAAAAAACATTCATATACCAAGTACCCAAGAAATTGAGGATCTATTGATGAAAATTATAGAAATGTATCCTTATGAAAAGGAATTAGCTTATTCAAAATTACATAAAAATAATGATCAAGATAAAAAGAGTGCGCAAGAAAAAAATAATGATAAAAATAATCAACAATATAACAATGAAAAAAATAAAAAAAAATTTTTAAAAATATATGAAAAGAATATTGATTTAATTCATTTTATAATTACACTATATAAATTAGATATTCCAGAGACTGATTATTCTTCTCAAGTTGCTGCTCTTGAATTTAAGACATATGATTATCAAAATAATAATTATAAAAAACAATTAGATGATTTGATTTCCATTGAATCTTTATTTTTTACAATTATTAATATTGTTCCAGAATTGCTACCATTTATTGATGTATTTGGTAAAATTGAATATCATCAAACAGGAAGCTTAGAAAATACGATTACCTTAAATAAATTAGAAGGCGAAGATATGTTTCAACAAATTGATAAAGATTATGCGGGAAGTTTTCACGTTTGGATAACGATTCCATATGAATCATCAACAAGTCCAGAAGATTTTGCGTATCAGCATTCATGCTTAGGCAATCGTCTGCAGTTATTGGAGCCTATTTTTTCTTCTTATTTTACCAGTCCAGATATTCAATCTATTGGAAATGGATTAACACATTCACGAACAAGTTTACGTCAATTTTTAAATGCATATGCGGGATATGGAACTTCAGATGTTAGTTATTTAAATGGAATTGAAAAAGAAAAGGTAGAAATTTATTATTTATCGAAAGAAGATGTGTTTCGAAATAAATATATTAGTCTTTATGACTGGGTACCTGTAATTGATAGTCATAATAAAAAAATAATGAAAAATTATGATGGTTTAAATACAAGGGCAGGTACAGTTCAATTTTACCAGAAATATTTTGAAAGTTACGGAACACAATTTTCTTTAAAAAATAATAAACATAAGAATATAGAAATTGATAATTATTTATTAAAATTATTTCAAAATACCAATATTTCACCAGAAAATGATATTGGCATTCCTTTAGGTGCTGATATTCGCACATTAGAGTTTAATAGAATTTTTCACCCTGAACTCGATGAAAATTACAAAAAAATAATTATACTTGAAAAGAATACATTTGTACAGTATTATTTCGATAAAAAGAATCAAAAAATTGTAAGTAATCCTAAATTTAAAGAAAAAGAATACAAACAATTGCTTAAAAATGGTCGCGTTGGCATTGAATTCCGCATTTTTGACCATCAACCTACAGCAAATTTAATTCAATTTTTAGCATTATGTGCACAACTAGTCGTTTATTCGATGAATCATTTTCAAAAATTAGAAACTAATGATATTTTTATATATAAACAATTATGGCACAATGAAATGGTTCAATCAATGATTCAAGGATTTGAATATAAATTAAGTAAAGCTTATACTTTAATGATTGAGAAAGAATTTAAAATTCAGTTAGATAAAAAAAACAAAACTGAACTTAATGGAGTTCAATTTTTTGAAATGTTTTATGATAAAATGAATCATAAATTCATGAATTCTAAAAAATATAAGAGCATTTATACAAAATTATATGTTCCTAGGAATGATATATTCTTTGAAAACTTTAATCAAAAAGTATGGACTTATAATTTTTATTTATATTTACAAAATCATCCAAAAATATTAAATCAATTATTATCCGTTATTTATTCTACTTCTAATAAAAAAGAAAAAAAGAAAGAAATACTTTCATTATTAGGAGATTCATTTTCTTATAATTTAAGTAAAATTATGACGATTATGGAGTAATTATTATTTATAAAAAATATAATTAATAATAAATGTACAATTAAAAATTACCTGATTCATTCAGTGCTGAGTCTAATTGTTCATAATCTTTGATATGCGTTTTTATTTGAAAAGTATATGTAATTTGATGTTTGTCTTGTATTAAAAATAAATCATCATTTGAGAAAATATTATTTTGAATAAATTTTGGTAATTGAGCATGAGGATATTCAATTTCAATTTCAATTTTTGTAGTATTATTTTCTTGACTAAATTTGGATGAATAAACATTATATCCGTAAATTGAAAATAGAGAATTTTTATTTTCATTGGAAGCACCACTTCCATTTGGTTTGGCGATTCCAATTTTGATATTATCATAATCACTAGGATTATAGACGGGAAATTTTTCAAAATATTCTAAATCAATACTCCATTGATTTATTTTCTTGATTTTTAAATAATAACTATTGTTATTTTCCATAAATAATATATAATAGTCCATATTTTTAGAACTATAAATATCAAAATTTTCAAATAAATTTTTAAAATTTATTTTTGTTACTTTCTTCTTTTTCTTAGAAGTTCCTTTTTCTTCGGTATAATTACATTTTAATGTAATGATTTCATTTATTTTATCATAATTAAGACTATCAATTGATACAACATTTTCAAAAAATACGCATTGATCATTATTTGGAACTTTACTATAAAAATAAAGTAGATCACCTTCTGCTATTGGATTTAAACTTAATTTACATTGACATGAACAAACATTATTTATTTTTTGACAAGTACATATATTATAATAATAATTACAATAATCGGTATATTCTTGATTTGTTAGAATTAATTCAAATTTCGTCATTTTATAAGATCCACATAAATTGGTATGAGAAATACCTTCTGAAAATTGATTCAAGTATAACTTATCAATACCAAAATTATATAGACGTCCATTTTTATTATTTAAGCTTAAGGTCATTTTATCTAATTTTCCATGAGTGACTGGGCTATATTTAAAATATTGATCTTCTACAATTAAAGAAGTGAAATGTTGATTAAAAGAAGTTGTTTGAACAATACTATCATCTAAATTTAATTTAGCAAAGCAATTACGAAATAATGTATTTCCACCACCTTGATAAGGTCCGCGTACTTCAGGAATATCAAGCAATAAATAATTATCCCGAAAAATATTTAATGTATTGTAAATTTTATCATTTTCTGTTTTAAAATAATATTCAAAAGAAAAAGTGGGAACAATAATAGATTTTAATTCAATAGATGTAATATTATCATAAATTTCACCTATATTATTCTCATTATTATCACCAATTACAACATTCTTTTCGCGTATTATTAAAGTACCATTTTTATCTATGTAATTTTTAAATAAATAATTATTGCTATTTGGAGAAAATTTAAATTGAAATTGATTACTATGTGGATATATTTCAAAGTTACGGAATCTAGAATTTACGACAATATTATATGATTTTTCCGTTAATTTAAATTTAGGTTCTTTTAACATAACATTTGATAAACTATGGGTTACTGAACTAAAATCTTTTCCATCATCTTGTTGTGGAGGTGGAAGTACTATATCCTCATTATTAGGTTTATGAATTTCAACATCATTGCGATTAAAACTAGGAATATTTTCGATGTTTGCATTCATTGTATTGGTAATAATCTCTTCTTGATCCTGATTAAATAATTGACTAATGGGCGTTGTTCTATTATTCTCATGTGATAATGTTTCTTGCATTTCTAAATGTTCAATTTTTTTATTTTGATTCGATTGTTTTTTTTCAAAATCATCCATGCTCATAAGTTGTTGATTATAAGTGCCTAATAAATCATTATATAAATCTACAGTATTTGATCCATCATCTTGTTTGTTTTCATCTTCAAACTTAATTTCTTTTTGTTTGGGATATATTGCTTCTCGTTCGGTTTGTATTTTTTCAAATTGATTACCAACATTAATTCTTTGTTCGTCTCCTGGCTTAGGATAATCAATCACACTTGGTGCGTCATAAGATTTTATAATTTCGCGATCAAATTGATTATCTGTAGATCGATTCATTTCAGCTAATACTGCCCCTTTATTAGTAGAAGGATGTAGAATTTGTGTTGGGTCTTGA
>Ga0181555_1004640_pt1 | contig 10469 bp, 19 predicted proteins | sample 011ome_15_FD_145601 | JGI IMG/M metagenome (GOLD analysis project Ga0181555, IMG submission 145601) | Coastal salt marsh microbial communities from the Groves Creek Marsh, Skidaway Island, Georgia - 011504AT metaG (spades assembly) | ecosystem: Environmental > Aquatic > Marine > Intertidal zone...
CATGTTTCCTTAGGATGCGTAAGCCTGTCTGTACCTGAATGTAATCTAGGTATGCTTCAACGATCCACTTAACACTAAGACAAATACTAACACTCAAGAAAGAGCAGGTTAGTATGAGCTTCCATACAAAATCAAAGTCCATTTTTATTATCATGCTCCTGTAAATATTTGTAAGCAGCGTGGACTAATTCTTTAGAGTCCTTGAACCTGCCTAACCCATCGTTACATAACCTACACAACCAGCCTCTGAAAGTCTTAGAGGTATGGCAATGATCTAGTACCCATGTCTTCATCATGGGCTGGTCATACTTACCTAGTTCCTCTATGTCTTTCTCACAGATAGGGCAAGTGTAGTCATCATCAGGGTAGTCATTCTCTGTACGTAGCTTGGCTATGTCCTTCCTATGTCCACTCGTACATGACTTGCACATACTCTTCCTATCTGCATGGTGAGTGGGAAAGTTCCAGATAGGCTGAACAATACCACAAGTGCGACACTCATAAGCATCAGTGTGTGTCTGCCCAGTTGCGTCCGTACTTGTACTCACTATCAAGTCTGCATCGGAAGTTGAAGTGTCTTTCAACGTCCCGCATACACTGAAGAATAAGTCTCCCTGCTGCATCTTCCTGTCCTTTTTTTACTACTACTTGAACCTCATCGTGAACAAAGGCTACGATCTTGGCATCTAGTCCTGCCTTCTTTAATGCGTCAGCTACAAAGACATACCACATCTTACAGACTAATGCGCCTGAACTTTGTAGCAGTGTATTGAGTGAGGCATGGCTGTGTCGTACTGGAATGATACGTCCATCCAATCCCTTAACAAACCCACGCTCATCTGCTGCCTTGGATACTGCATCCTTCAGTAGCTTGAGTGCTGGTAGTTTCTTCAAGAACTTCTTCTTGATAGCCTTACCTTCTTTAGCACCCTTGCCTATGATCTTGCCTGTCTTCTCATCACCTGAACCATACAGGAATCCATAGATAAATGTCTTGGCTTGGTTACGTGACTCAAGACCAGCAGCCTGTTGGTTAGCAGTATGGATATCACCATTCAATACCACATCAGCGTAGGCTCCATCATCATAAGCAGCCATATAATGAGCAAGACAACGTAGCTCAAGACCACTAGCATCAGCACCAAGTAGACTATACCCGCAAGGAGCGATGAATAGTTCTCTACACTCCTTGCCATACGGCGCACCCACGCTTGGTATCTGTGCTGTGTTAGGATTGGAATGAGTACAACGAGAGGTAACAGCACCCATGTGATTGACTCTACCATGTATCTTACCCTTCTTCTCTAGCTTGAGCCATGCTTGCTTACCTGTAGCAAGCTGGCCTATGCGCTTATTGAGCATCAGGTATTCACTGAGCAGCTTGGCTTCTGGCATATCAATACCAGACAAGACAGTCTCATCTACCTTAGGCTCACCTGTTTCAGTAAAGGCTTCAGGTTCCCAGCCACGCTTCATCAGTCGGTCAGCAATCTGCTGTCGTGATGCAGGGTTGAAGGGGATAGTCTTAGTCTTAGTCTTTAACTCCACGATGGTAGGCTCAAAGGTATCCACTAGCTGTTGCTCAATGGTAGCCTTACGTCCTGCTATCTCAGCGTAAAGGGACTGTGCTTTCTTCAGGTCAAAGTCAAAGCCTGTTTCTTCCTGCTCTAGTAGTAGAGTATGTACCCTAGTCTCTAAGTCCAACGCTGCTTTGCTAAAATTTTTTGCAATGATTTTGGCGTACAACTTAGCAGTGACTTGGGTATCTTGGATGCAATAGTCCAGCATCTCAGGGGTGTATGTTGCAAAGCTCTCGCTGCCACTATTGAAATCACCTTTTAATTCTCCTAGTCTAATGCCCCATGCCTTGAGTGAGTGACTGCCTATCATCTTAGAAGGGAAGTTATTCTTCTTGTATGATGTGAAGTCTAGCTCCTTGAGGTGAGGCCAGATTGTTCTAGAGTATACCAACGTGTCAATGACCTCACCCTTGTAGGTGTAGTCATATAACTTCTTCATCACACGCAGGTCATAGTCAATAACATTATGACCAATGATTGTTGCTGCTTTATCCATAAAGGCTAAGGCTTCCTGCGTCTGTGTTGGGTCAAAGGTGTGTACCTCATCAGTGTCAACATCTCTGAAGACATGACACCATACCTGAGTTACTTCATCAAGTAAGTTGTCTGCTTCAATGTCCCATATGTATTTCATTTGTGTCTCCGCACTATTAAAACTCTGGTTCTATTTCTTCTTCTTCTTGCCATGCTATCTCATTCATACGTCCAGTCTCTGATATGTATTCAAGACTACACGCTATGCCTGTATCGCCTGACCATCTGTTCTTCAAGACCCTGATGTTACTGACGTTAGGTCTGTCAGTATCCTGTTGGTTTCTTTCCATGCCTATCACCATGTCACTTAGCTGACCGATAGCAGCACTACCACGTAGCTGTGACATGCTAGTCTGTGCGCCATCCTCATGTCCTCTGTCACCAGACGGACGCTTGAGGTGAGACACTAGTACCATACCACAGTTGAGTTCCTCTACCAGTGAGCGTAAGGCTGTCATGGTATTGTCAATGATACGGCGTTCATCTCCACCCTCTAGACCTGAGACAATAATACTCAGGTGGTCAAGGATGATGTAGTCACACTCACAACTGCGAACCAAGTATCTAATCTTAGACAGTAGGTTCTCACTGTCAGTGCTACCCCAATGGTCATACAAGTATACTCTACCTGATCCCACTGTTGCATCAAAGGCACGGCGTAGTTCTTCTTCTGGTACGTCATGGTTGCGTAGGTGTAGTGGCTTGTTAAGTTCAATGGACATCAGACCTAGTGAGGTACGCTTGATGTTCTCCTCTAGTGCTATGTATCCAATGGTGTGACCATGACTGAGGAAGCTATGTGCAAACTCTCTAGCCAACTGGCTCTTACCTATACCACTACCTGCTGTCACTGTAACGATCTCACCCTTACGACAACCACCTGTCTTCTCTTGTAGTCCTGCGTATGGGTAGGCTACCGAATCCTTATCATCATTAGCAATGATCATATCCCACACATCAGTACCAGCTAGGATACCATCAGGTCTGTATGTCTTAGCAGACCACACTGCGTCAATCAGTTCAGCAGTCCTACCATTCTGTAACATCTCACTAGCATCCTTGAGGGGTAGCTTGGCGATCTTACACTTGTCAGGTGGTAGTATCTTAGCACATTCTATTGCAGCAGCCTGACCCACTGCATCATTGTCAAACATTAGGACAATGCTATCGTATCCACATAGCCATTCAATCTGTTTGGCTATTGCTTTCTTTGCTCCGGCTGCACCTGAGGGTACGGATACCACACTATACTTGTTGTCAAAAACTTGACTAACACTTAGCGCATCTATCTCACCCTCAACAATGGTAATCATCTTACCACTGTCACGGCATAGGTGTTGACCATACAGGCCAGCATCCTTGAGGCTACCTATAACACTGAAGTCTTTGTTAGCAAAGCGTAGCTTCTGTGCTACCACATCACCTTCCTTGTTGTAGTAGCTGGCTACCTGTACCTTCTTACCATGGTACTCAGCCACTCCATAACCCCAATGCCTAGCAGTCTTCTCGTTAATCCTACGCTTGGGTAGGTCAGTAACTTCTGGTGTTAAGAAGTCATTGCCATAGTCAAACATCTTAACTACTGTCTGCATCTCTTCTCCTTCTGGTGGGGTGTAAGTGTTGCAAGAGAAACAGTAGTGATGACCATCAGTATAGAAAGCATTGGCATCACTACTGCCACATTTCAAACAGGCTTCATGCCCAATGAGTTCGCTACTCTCTTCCACCTAACCCATTCCTCAAGGTTTGTGCAGTGTTCTCTAGTCCGTATACTATCTCCATGATTAGTTCATCATCATACTTGATGTCATCAGATAGCATAGCGTGAGCCATGTCAAAATAGTTTACATGCTGTGTTAGTTCATGCTGATCTACATAGACTGATACACTTAGTCCATTGATATCAAACTCAGCGTTCATGTCTACGTCTGATACCCATTCTTCTTTGATGTCAATGACACTCATGTTAGCCACTCCTTAGGTATAGTTCCTTCTGCCCAGACAAAACCTTGTCGGTCTGCCCACTCACCACATGTCATCTTAGTACCATCCTTCCGTTTCTTAGCACCCTGAATTGTAGCACTAGCGTTCTGAAAGACAAAGCGTACATCCAACTCTGGATACTGTGCCTTCACTGCCTTCATCTTACGCTGGCTATCCTGTCTAAGATAACCCTTGAGTTCTACAATCATACTACCGATAGCTAAGTCAGGGATGTAGTGACGCTCCACATGGTAGGCCAGTTTCTCTGGCTCGTATACATATGGAACGCCACGTTCATCAAGGTCTGAGATGACACGTGCCTCAAAAGTCCCCTTGGTCATCGTCATCTACCATCACATCATCATCAAAGCTGTCAGCCATGTCATCCTTAGCTACTGCTGAGGCTACATAGCCATCCTCTTCGTCAAACATAGAGGCAGCAGGGTTGCCATACTCTACCAAGTCAATGACCTGCACACCCTTGAGGCGTAGCGACACACCAACCTGCTTGGTTGACTGCATCACATAAGGGAATGGTTCAACTGCTACCTTAATGACTGACCCATTGCCTACTGCTACTGAGCTAGGCATCAGGTTCTTCTTGGCATCATAGACAAAGACCTTCTGTTCCTTGACTACACCTGCCTTGGTTTTGATACGAGCCTTCAGCTTAGTCTTGAAGATCACGTTACCTGTTGGATCACCAGCATCATCAAGCTGTGGCTCTGCAACTGGACGTTTGGACAGGGTAGCCTTGAGTGCTGGCTTCTCCTTGACAGCCTTGGCGAACTCAACCTCAATGAGTTTCTCTAACTGTTCACAAACTTCTGCTGCTTCTGCCTCAGGTACAATAACCTGTGCTGAGTATTCACCTTCTGGTACAAAGCGAGTGTCTGGTTCAAAGACCTTAGCCCACATTGCTGTTCCTTTAATAATCATATCGTACTCCTTACGATGGTTAGTTAGGCTAGAGGTACACTTTAGAACTATGCGAAAAAGTACTGTGAGTTCAGTATCTTATTCAGGTCTAGCGTACCCTTCGCTGGTGGTTGCGGTACATCTTCAGTACCTAGTACAACAGTAGCATGTTGTCTTAACTCTGTCAACACATCATGTTCTGTATACATCTTTACAAACTCTTCGCGTAGTATCTGAGACAGGCGTGGCATGTCAGTACTGTGTGTGCCGTAGCTGTCATGCACCATGGCAAAGTCATTGATGCCTTCCCTCTTACTACTGTTGATAGTCTTAGTCATAGCTGCTGCATCCATAGAGTGAATGAAGTTAGGGCTAGCCCCTGATGCAGTACGCTTCTTACTCACTGTGTTCTCAACGTCACTGTTGAATACTAACTGCAACAGGTTGCCATTGATGTGTGTCTTGATACGCTTCTTGTCTACGTCATGGTAGTTCTGCATGACCAGCCAGTTAGTAGGCGTGACCCATTCCATGTGCTTGTTGTGCTGTGCATAGACTGCACCAACATCCTTAACGTAGTCCATCACCTGTCTTGCTGACTCAATCACACCATTGATAGCATCCCATACATGGATAGACAACAGGACACTAGCCTTGAACGTGTCATCACCAAAGATGTTAGGCTCTCCCTTCTCTATCCTATCCTGTATAGCCTCATGGATGTAGCCCTTACATGCGTGTAGTGTGCCTGAGTATGGGACAATCATCACTGGTCTTTTGGTGAGTGTGCGATTGATACCAAACTCCATAATTTTTTTGGCTAAAATGTCACCCTCATTAGCTAGCTTACCAATAGACTGTGCTGCTCCCTCTGCTACCTCAGTGTAGATATCTTGAGGTAGGTCAGCAGGTATCAGGTTGGTAGCCTTACCACCCCTAGCATCCTGAAGGATAGCAGACAGGTGTTGTAGTCCATTGCAGCTACCATCAGCAGACGTAGGCAGGTGTGACACATACCCCCAGCCCTGCTTCACTAGGCCAGCAAACTCTATGCACCAGCCAAGGAATTGCCATGGCTTGTCAGCATCCAACCACCATGTGTTATCATATGGGTTATCTGCTACACGTTTGACTTCATCTGCATTGTCCCACGCCCAGCCCTCGCGCTGGTCTAGTGTGATCTTGTCGTTACCATACAGGTTAGCACCATGGATACACAACCAACGTGCGTCATGCCAGTTGTTGATAGCCTTGCCTCGCTTGAATGTCAGCAATCCCTTGCTCCAATCAGCAGACTGAGGTGACATGAACGTACTGTTAGCATACTTGCGTGACCTGAAATCATTCTGCCATACATAGTAGAACTCATCATACCTTGCGTATCGTTCTGCTGTCTGTAGTGTACGCTCAATCTGGATGCGCTTGCTTACTGTCTTGTTGTTGTAGGCATAGGTTTCGTTACGTTTCTTTGACCAGTTCTTAAACTCTGTACGTTCAGCATCGTTCATCTCTGATGGTTCCTTGCTGAATGGGTAGGCTAGTAGTGGTCTGTCTGTCCTAGCTGGTAGACCTGCCCACTCCTGTCCACTATTCCACACCTGTCTTACGATGCTTAACACAGGCTGGTTGATCTGCCATGGTGTGTGTTGCAGTGTGTTAAGACAAGCAAACTCTTGAGATAAGTCCTGCTTTCGTAGCTTGTTCATGTGGTGTATCATCTTATCCCCTTCTTACGATTGGTAGTTTATCCAAGAACTCTCCATAGTATCCACCACCCTCAACATCTGTCCAGTCCTTAGGTACTATGATACATGGTGACCAACGTGGACGAGTGGTGGACATGTGGTCATTGAAGGCAGCTACCCATTCCTCAGTGATAGGTGTAGCCCTCAGGAACGTAGTCGTTTTGTTCCTACTTGTATGCTGCTTCTCTAACCTAACGATGCCTGTGTTCTGGATGATGCAGTCAACGAGCCTCAGACCTACGTGGATACGCTCTTCCTTAGTCCAAGCTAGGTCACCATAGCCATCCTTGTTCATCTTGTGTGTGAGGCCGTAGCGTCTAGCAATAGCACCCTTCTCGTTAGCCTTCTTGATTGTGTTACGAGCAACGCTACCCTCTAACTTGATCCACTTCTCTAGCCTGTCCTGCATCTCTACGTTAGCACCAATAGACTTTGCTACATTCATTAGCGTGTTAGCCTTGCTGATGCCATCAACCATAGACACTAGTGCTAGGTATGCTACCTTCTGTGCATCCATGCCTGACAGTTTCTTATAGGCTATGTCTCTGTTGCTAGTCGGTGTAGTCTGTAGTCTTTCCACACCCTGCGCTGTACCTGCTACCACTGTAGCTATGATAGTCCTGCCGTGTAGTGTGGTGGACTCACGCCCCTTGTCTATACCCTTATCCTTTTCTTTGTTGAACCTGTCAATGCCAGCGTTGAGCATCTCCATCTCTAAAGCTAACTGATTTTCTAAAGTGTACCCCAAAGGAAGACCCCCTTTCACATCTATTAACTTACTATTAAACCTAACACACCGATAACTATCACTCCACCTACCAGTACTAACATCTGTATGCCTTCCCATTCTTCATTGTTAGTCACACATCTTATAGCTGTAGTACTTAGCATTAGAATAATCCACACTATGACAATACCTGCCATGCTTATAGGTATCGCTGTTCATTGTCATCATAGTCAGGCCTACTATCTACCTCTGGTTCCTCTGTCCACTCAGCTAGACAGTTAATACAGAACCACTCAATCAATCCATCCACTGCATACAAGGCTTCAGCCTCACAGTTATTACAGTATGGACAACGCTTGAACCCCATGCTCATACCCCTGCCTCCTCTTTAACTCTTAGTAGTTTACCTGCTGTATACCCATGCTTAAACTTGATGTGATAATTAGCCTCAGTATCCTTGTCGTATGCGTTAACATACTTGTCGTTGTGATACCCTGCACCATAGCCTAGTACATAGGCATCATCAAAGGTGTTACGTTTGTTAGCCCAGTTTCTCCAAGCATTTATCTGTGCATCACGCATCGTCAATCTCCATTGCATCCTGTGTAAAGAACTCTCTGTGTACTGTCTCAGGTCTGAACTGTGGTGGTATATCAGTACCATACTCATCAGCTAGTTCATAAGCTAGTTCTTCTGCGTGATCCTCATGGTCTGCACTTAACTCAATAACTACAGACTCCTCATGGCATATAGCTACTCTGTATCTAGGCATCATCCTTACTCCATACTAGATTGTTTACCCGATAGTAAGCAGTCTCTAGCTTACCCACTTGAGATAGCCACACATCCTGACACTCAGTTAAGGTTTGTAATACATCCCCAACAATCTCATTCATGTCCCTTAGTGCTTGCTGCTGGTCTGCATTGAGTGCCTTTAGCAAGTCCTTCTTTGCTTTCTTTCGTGCTGCTTCTCTCTTGTGATACTCTTTCATATGATCGGTCATTGCTTTGTCTCCGTCTTGATTGCATGATTGCTCTAGTGACTGGTGTTATCTTCATCATGCACCAGTCTTAGCACAGTCTCGTTGTCGTTGTCAACCTCATAGTCAAACTCAAAGGTGAATTGATTTAGAAAGATAGACAACTCACCATCAAAGGCATCATGGATTACGTCAAACATCTCAGTGATATCATGGATATAGATCGGATCACTGACTAGTACATAGCCCTTTGCCTTACTGTCATACTCCATCAGTGCCATCTCATGCACCCCATCTACTTGTGCTATTGATAGTAGATAGTCGTTGTCCTCGTTGCTAGGTAGTACTAGCTGTAGGTTCTTAATCATTGTCTTTCCCCTCAAAACAGTGGTTCATATGTTGCGCCATCATCATGCCTAGACTTTAGACCTGATAGCTGCTGCCTCATGCTTGATACATCCTGACCTTCCCACTCAGCATCCTCTATCTGGACTGCGAGTGCCTTCATCTTGGTTAGGATACACGATAGCCTAGCGTCCTGTGTTATGTCAGGGTAGGCCGTGTCTATATACATACTCATTTGTATGCCCCTTCCATCATGTCCATGCCTACAATCAGGCCATCAAGGTACGTTAGCATCTCGCGTGGTGCTAGTCTATGCTGAATGATAGTGCTACCCTCATTACAGGTTAGCTGCCAGCCACCATAGTGTGGCGCATTGTTTAGTGCATAGCTTACACCCAGTCGCCTGTTGATCCTGCCTAGTCTAATCTTTAGCATATGTTTAGTGGTTCTCATAGTCCTGTTCCCTCTTTATGTGATAGACGCAGCTTGCAAAGCACGTCAAAGGTTTCTTCCAGTGTAGGCCGACAAGTCAAACAAAATCCTGACCGCATCAGGTTGAAGCCATGTTCATCTTGTACTATCTCAAAGTCAAATGGTAAATCTTTTACGTGTATCATGTCAACCTCCTAAATTGGCAAGGGCAGTAGGAATTGAACCCACTCTTTCAGGGTTGGAACCTGACGTGCTGCCGTAACACTTTGCCCCTATAAAATCAATAAATATATGTAGGCAGTTTATCCACTTGCCTAGGTGGTAGTCTCTCCTTTCTAGCGTAGCGTTAATGCTACGGACTAGGTACTTGGTCAAGTCTTACTACATACCACATGAAAGCCCCTAGTCATGGCTCATGTTTGAAACTCTAGCTAATCCCATGATGCCTGCGCCATGCCATCCAAGTTATGGCTTGCATCTCGTATGCTTTGATGCCTACTTTCTTGGCTGCTTTCTTGTACGCATCCTGCAATAGTGCATATTCTTTCTTGCCTATGTTGGTCTTGTCGTCAGTCAATCCGACACGCTCGTTGTAATAGATATTCCTAGCATGACCATCAATGGTGCAGGTATCCTCGCCCATGATATTCTCAAAGAAACAGGTAATCTTTTGACCTGATAGGATTATCTTGGTTTCATCATAGGTTGGCCTATCTGACAAAAGAAACCACGCCTTCTCTTTCATCTTGTTATAGGTACTGACCTTAACAGTCTCCATATGATCGCCTCGCAAGTATGCACCAATCAAGTCATAGGCATTGCTTACATTGCGTTCCCACTTGTTGTTTGGTGATAGTGCTGCTACTACTGACACCGCCCTATAAACAGGCATATCATAGTGCAGTGCTATCTTGCGACACTGCTCTTGTGCGTCACTGTACCAGTCAAAGGCACGTTCTGCCGCATTAGACTGTTCATACCAATACAATATGTTTTTTACAGACATTGTTAGCCTCCGAAGTAGTCGTTACAGATTGCCGCAATCATATCAGCAATAAACAAGGTAAACCCTGTAATGCCTAACACGAAAATAAATCCAATCAAAAAGTCCATGTTCTTACTCCTAGCTATTACAAGGTACAACGATAGTCTCTAAGGGATTACCATCGTTGCCCTTGGCTTGTCAATAGACTTTCTGGATATCTTTGACACCGCCAAACGTACG
>Ga0181555_1004647_pt1 | contig 10461 bp, 7 predicted proteins | sample 011ome_15_FD_145601 | JGI IMG/M metagenome (GOLD analysis project Ga0181555, IMG submission 145601) | Coastal salt marsh microbial communities from the Groves Creek Marsh, Skidaway Island, Georgia - 011504AT metaG (spades assembly) | ecosystem: Environmental > Aquatic > Marine > Intertidal zone >...
TTTGGAGCCATCCCAAAGCCAATTTTAAATCCGCCATTGGCGATAAACCAATCCGAATGAACCGGATGCTGGCCCAACATAGGCGCGCGGGTAAAAGCCCGGGGCCTCACCCCGGCCCAGCGTTCGATAACAGGGGCGCAGCGCAACTCAGGAAACAATCGCTTGGCCTTGGCAATCAAGTCATCAAGCTGGCCGTCGGTCTGATCTGGAGACTTAAAATACCGCTCACTGGTCGAACCAATGGCCACTGTGCCATCCAAATGCGGCACCACATGCAGCCCCTCTGCAAAGAGCTGCGCCGCACCGGGGCGGGCCAGATCTAACAAGGCCGCTTGCCCCTTAACCCCATTGCCGATCTCTGTGCCAAGAACTTGTGACAACTCGAGCAAGCCGCGCCAGCCACGCGCATCCACAATCGCGCCTTGGCGTGCACCCGCGGCTGTGATCACCCCGCCAAGCTCCAACACCGCCTGCCCCAGAGCTTTGGTGGCCTGACGCGGGTGAATATGGGCCGAAAGCGTATCACGCACCAGCTGCCCCGTTGCAGAAGGGGGCGCCCAAGGCCCGGCTTTGCTGGCTGAAATGACCTCCCAAACCGCCGCATCACCCCAATTTGTCTCAGCATCTCCAATGCGTGATAGCGCAAGAGCAATCAATCTTTCTTCATTGATCGGTTGCAGCCGCCCATGATTGGCATAGCCGGTCGGCAGACCCGATATCCGCTCCACCTCAGGCCAAAATTCACGGGCAAGCAGCAGGCTTTCCAGCTGGAATTGCTTTTTGGGCAGCCATAGATCGGGCGTATGGGGCGCCAAAGCTCCAACCAGCCCGCCACTGGCCCCCTGCGCCACACCATTGGGATCAATCACCCGCACCCGCGCCCCCCGTTGCGCGGCACAGAACGCAATCGACAGACCAAACACTCCGGCCCCGAGAATCGTTACATCAGCAGTTGCCAAAATCATCGCCCTTCTGCATGGTCGTGAAAATACTTAGGGTAGACCATGCTCAACCACCAGCCCCATAGCATAGAATGGCGCGCAGACACGCCCTTCTCCACAAAATTTGATGACCCTTACTTCTCGCTCGACGATGGGCTGGCGGAAACCGAGCATGTGTTTCTCGCAGGCAATCATCTGCCCGAGCGCTATTGCGATGGATTCCATATCGCCGAATTGGGGTTTGGCACGGGGTTGAACCTGTTGGTCTCCTTGGCCGCTTGGCGACGATCAGGGCAGTTCGGTGTTTTGCACTACACGAGCTTTGAAGCCTTCCCTTTGTCGCCAGATCAAATGATCGCAGCCCATAAAGCCTTTGCCCCGCTACAAGAGCTCGCCAGAGAATTGGCCCCCCTGTGGGGCAGCCGCATCACCCTGCCTGATCTGCACTTTGAGTTGATTTTGGGAGACGCCCGCGACACCCTGCCCGAATGGTCAGGCCAGGCAGATGCTTGGTTTTTAGATGGGTTTTCTCCTGCCAAAAACCCAGAGCTTTGGGAAGCCAGCCTCATGGCCGAGGTCGCCGCACATACCAAAACGGGCGGAAGCTGCGCCACCTATACGGCCGCAGGCTTTGTCCGCCGCGGGTTGCAAGCGGGTGGATTTGAGGTCACCCGTTGCCCTGGCTTTGGCCGCAAAAGACACATGACGCAGGGATTTAAACCGTGAGTGCCGGCACCAATACACGGCTTGGCGTTCTGCTCATGGTTGCGACCACCATGATCTTCGCTTTGCAAGATGGTTTGAGCCTGCACCTCTCCTCCACCTACAACGTCTATATGGTTGTCATGGTGCGCTACTGGTTCTTTGCCGCTTTCGTCATGACTGTTTCGGCCAAACAAGCCGGGGGATTGCGCAATGCGGCGCGCACCAAACAGCCCGCACTTCAGGCCTTCCGCGGGGTGCTCTTGGCCGCAGAAATCTGCGTGATGGTCACCGGCTTTACCCTGCTCGGTATGGTGGAAAGCCTGGCAATTTTCTCAGCCTATACGCTCATCGTCGCAGCGCTCTCGGGCCCCATTCTCGGCGAGACAGTCGGTTGGCGGCGTTGGCTCGCGATTGCCGTGGGGTTTTGCGGGGTTTTGGTGATCTTAAAGCCGGGCTTCGGGGTCTTCTCCCCCTATGCGATCATTCCTTTTTTCGCGGCTTTCATGTTCGCCCTTTATAGCCTGCTCACGCGCTATGTCGCTCGCCTCGACAGCACCGCAACCAGTTTCTTTTGGACCGGCGTCATGGGGTGCCTGTTGATGAGTGTCATTGGCGCTTTTCATTTTGAGAATATGAGCCCCAGCGACTGGGGCTTGATGCTCTGCCTGTGCTGCACTGGGGCCGTGGGGCATTGGCTGCTCATTCGCTGCTATGAGGTGGCCGAGGCCAGCGCCGTACAACCCTTCACCTATCTGCAATTGGTGTTCGGCGCCTCCATCGGCGTTTTGGTTTTTGGTGAGGTGGTGCGTCCGAATGTGGCCATCGGCGCTCTTTTGGTTGTCGCTGCCGGACTGTTCACCCTCTGGCGCGCAAGAGTGGCCAAAAGCTAAGCCGCGCGCTGCTAAGGCAGCACCTGGACGGTTGTGGGGCGACGGCGTTACCGGCTGACCGGGCGCAGAGAAACCGCGGGAGCGGCAAAAATCGGCTCTGGGTTATAGGCACCTTTCAGTTCCTGCAAAAACTGCAAAGGCACCGCCTGCCCCGCCAGACGCGCACGATAATTGGGCAGGCTTTCCGTCACCCGCATGACGTAATTGCGAGTCTCGCTAAACGGAATTTGCTCAATCCAATCGATCACATCTACCTCTGGCGACCGCGGATCTCCGAGTTTGGCCGTCCAAGCATGGGCGCGGCTGGGGCCTGCATTATAGGCGGCGGCAATATGGACGGGGCTGTTGCCGAATTCTTCGGTCAGCTCCTCAAGATACCGAATGCCGATTGTCGCATTGTAATCTGGATCTTTGAGCATCCTGCTGCGCGAATAGCCTATCCCCAGCTTGCCCGCCATTTCCTTGGCTGTTCGAGGCATGACCTGCATCAAGCCCAGCGCCCCAACCCCTGAGATTGCACCGGCAAAAAATTCGCTTTCCCGACGCGCAATCGCCAAAGCCAACTCGGGCGCGATTGTGTCGGGCCGCATCAGTCGGGAGGTGAGCGGATAGAAATGCCGCTCCATCATCGTGCCATAGCGCGAGGCGCGCTTGCCCAGCATGAGCTCCAGATAAGGGTGGCCCAGCTCTTCGGCCATGCGCCCCATTTGCGCGAGCCCCTGCGGGCTTTGACTTTCGGCCAAATGGGTCAAAAATCGCACGCCAAACCGCGAACGATCGACCTGAATCAACAAGATCCCAGCCTCATAGACGCTGGACTTCACAAACTCTGCCCGCCGCCACTCTGTTACCAGCTCATTTCCGGCTAAACTGGGTTGCATCGGCAGGCGCGCCTCTTGGGCGGCCAGCAATCCATAAAACGAGGTTTGATAGCCCGCGCCTTGGACAAAGGCCTGCTGCGCCTTGTCCGCTTGGCCCATGGCCCTCAAGGCCCGACCTTGCCAATAATAGGTGCGGCCCAGTGAAATTTCGCTGCCCACAGCTGATCCATGGTTTTTGAAATGCACCAAAGCCGTCTCAGGGCGCTTCAATTTTCGCAAAGCGATAAAGCCCGCCAGCCACTCTAGGGCCGCATAGTCATCTCCCGGCGCCAAATGGTGATTTGCGGCCAGATCATAGGCCTTTGCATAATCCCCATCCCACAGGAAATCCCGCGCAAAGGACATGCGCCGGCTGGCCCATTTCGCCGGTCGTCCCAAAGCCAGGGCGGAGGAGGATCGTTGCAACATCAGATCGATGGCGCCATCCCTTAGCCCGCGCGCAAGGCGCCATTGAAACCGGTCATAGGCCAACCCGGGATCGGATTTCAGGGGTTTGGGCACATTGGCCAGCAGAGGCGTGACGCCGTTTTCTTTCTTTTGCAGCGCTATTCGAGCCTTGGCCAAATGCGCCTGCCCAGCGTTGACGCGCTCAAGCAATCGTTCAGCACCGGTCACATCGCCCTGCCAGAGCAACTGATCCAAGCGTGAGTCATGCAGGCTTTCCAAATGCGGCCCAAACATCTCGAGATACTCGTCCTCGAGGCTCCTCAGCATGCTGAAACTGCTCCAGCCCCATTGGGCCGCTGTAATTGCTGCCGCCTTCTGCCCCGTTTTATGGAGCGCCTGCGCCAGTCGCAAAGAGCCCTTCGCGGTCTTCGGCGGAGTGTCCGAGAAAAAGGCAATCACATCCTGCGGCGCGGCATCGGCCTCAATAGTGGCCTCAGAGCGCTTTCGCAAATAGGGCAGACCCGGCCAATCGGGGCGGCGGTGCAAAAACTCAATGGCTTGTGAAAATTGACCACGCCCAGCGCGCAGACGATCCCATTGAATGAGATCAACAGCCACCTGCCCTGCCGGCGCCGCCAGACGCAGCGCCTCGTCCCATTTGCCCTTCGCTTGCGCCGCATAGGCCGCACGCACAGAGGCCAGCGCCGCCGCGTCTTGTGCCGAGGCCGAGGTTGCAAAACACAAAGTGACCACAAGAAAAAGGATAATACGCATAGCGCCCAACTTGCGCTCTGAGACAAAAACTTTCAATCGCAAATCTTGGCAAATCCGGCGCGGCAAGCTAGTGTCCGCCGACGACTGCCCGGGCACTCATGCCCCAGATGAAAGGAAGCGCTATGATTACAGGATCTCTGCCTGCACTTGTCACGCCGTTTGCAAACGGCAAAGTGGATATTGATGCGCTCAAGAAGCTGGTCGATTGGCATATTGACCAAGGCAGCCATGGGTTGGTGCCAGTGGGCACAACCGGGGAAAGCCCGACCTTGACCCATGAAGAGCATGACAGGGTTGTGGAAGTTGTGGTTGCCCAGGCGGCCGGACGGGTTCCGGTGATTGCCGGTGCAGGCTCCAACAATACCGCCGAAACCGTGCGCCTGGTCAAAGCGGCCAAAGAGGCGGGCGCCACTGCGGCTTTGGTGGTAACCCCCTATTACAACAAACCCACGCAGGCCGGGTTGAAGGCACATTTTCTGGCCGCGGCCGACTGCGGCATGGATATAATCATCTACAATATCCCCGGCCGTTCCGCGGTGGATATGAGTGTTGAAACCATGGGCGAGCTGGCCGCTCACAAACATATCATTGGCGTCAAAGATGCCACAGGGGATCTGTCGCGCGTTCCAAAACAGCGCCTTACCTGCGGTGAAGATTTTGTCCAACTCTCGGGCGAAGATGCAACGGCCCTAGGCTTCAACGCCCATGGCGGCATCGGGTGTATCTCGGTGACGGCCAATATGGCCCCGGCGCTTTGCGCGCAAATGCAAGAGGCCACTTTGGCTGGCGATTATGAAACCGCGCTCAAAATTACCGATAAGTTGATGCCGCTGCATCTCGCCACATTCCAAGAACCCGGTCTGGTCAGCGCCAAATACGGTCTGTCCAAGTTGGGGCTGTGCACGCAAGAGGTGCGCTCACCTTTGGTTGGCTTGAGCGATGACGCCAAATCCGCCATGGACGCCGCCCTGCGCTATGCGGGTTTGATCGACTAAGCCCACTGCCCCCAAGCCATTAACGTGGTTTGGGGATCCTGCTTGCGCAATACTCGGCTGGCCCATTGGCAAGCCGATCTGCCCTACCTATATAGGCGGCATCATGGCCCAAACGAAATCAGATCCCAATTATCGAATCATCGCTGAATACCGCCGCGCGCGGTATGACTATGCGATTGAGAGCGATATCGAATGCGGCGTCATGCTCATGGGGTCGGAGGTGAAATCTCTGCGGGAGAAATCTGGCAACATCGCCGAAAGCTACGCGGCGGTTGAAGAGGGGGAGCTGTGGTTGGTGAACTCCTATATCGCCCCCTATGAGCAAGCACAGACCTGGGGTCATGTGGAAAAGCGTCGTCGCAAATTGCTGGTTTCCAAACGCGAGCTGTCGCGGCTTTGGAATGCCACGCAACGCGAGGGAATGACGCTTGTGCCATTGGTGATGTATTTCAACCATGTGGGCCGGGTGAAAATCAAATTGGGCATCGCCAAGGGCAAAAAGAACCATGATAAACGCGCCACTGAGGCCAAACGCGACTGGGGCCGGCAAAAACAACGTCTCTTGAAGCAAGGCATCTAAAGCGCCGCAGCTGCAAACTATAGGCCTTGCCCCTCTTGTTTTGTTGCCCCGCAGCCGTTAAATCCAAAGCCATCCCAAGGGGGCTGCATGGCACAAGACGATCCCAAGACACTTGTCTCGACACAATGGCTCAAGAACAATTTGAAACATCCCGACCTGCGCGTTCTGGATGCAAGCTGGCATTTGCCAAACGAAGACCGCAATGGTTTCGCTGAATTTGAAATAGGCCATATTCCGGGCGCACGGTTCTTTGACATCGATGATATTTCCGATCATCGCTCCAGCCTGCCGCATATGGTGCCGCCGGTTGAAAAATTCATGTCTCGTGTGCGCGCCCTGGGTGTTGGCGATGGGCATCAAATCGTGGTCTATGATTCTAAGGGCCTGTTTTCAGCCGCGCGGGTCTGGTGGCTCTTTCGCATGATGGGGCATGATTCAATTGCCGTTCTGGATGGCGGCCTGCCAAAATGGATTGCAGATGGCAATCCGGTCGACACAGGCGCCCCAATCATTCGCGATCGCCACATGACCGTGCAACCGCGCCCCCATATGGTGCGCGACGTCACACAGGTCGCCCATGCCGCCAAATTGCGCGATCATGAGATTATTGACGCCCGCGCCGCCGCAAGGTTTCGCGGAGATGCGCCGGAACCGCGCCAAGGCTTGCGGGCCGGCCATATTCCAGGCTCAAAAAATCTTCCCTTCACCCAAGTTCTCAACGGTGATCATACGATGAAAACCACAGCCGAGCTGAACGAAGAGTTTCGCAAAGCTGGGGTGGATTTATCCAAGCCTGCGATTACAACCTGCGGATCTGGTGTCACGGCTGCCGTGTTATCGCTGGCCCTCGAACGCATCGGCAAGACCGATCACGCGCTTTATGACGGGAGCTGGACCGAATGGGGCCAGTTCCCAACCCTCAATGTTGCCACTGGAGATAGCTGATGCTCAGCAACCTAACCGCCCAACCACAAGATAAAATCTTGGCCCTCATGGCCGCTTACCGCGCCGATCCACGGGAGACCAAGATCGACCTCGGCGTTGGGGTTTATAAAGACGCCACAGGCGCAACTCCGGTGATGCGCGCGATCAAATCTGCAGAAGAGCTCTTGTGGAAAACTCAGGAGACCAAAGCCTACGTCGGACTGGCCGGAGATCCCGCATTTTCTGCGGCGATGATAGATTTGGTTCTGGGTGGAACAGTGGACGCAGATCGCCTTTCAGCCGTCGCCACTCCAGGCGGCACAGGGGCCGTGCGCCAAGCTCTTGAGCTGGTGAAAATCGCAGCCCCAGGGGCTACGGTTTGGCTGTCCAATCCGACTTGGCCCAACCATCCTTCCATCGTCAAATATCTTGGTATGCCCCTGGCAGAGTATCGCTATTTTGACTCGCAAACGGGCGATGTGGATTTTGACGCCATGCTGGCGGATATCAAAGCCATTCCCGCCGGCGATATCGTCTTGCTGCATGGGTGTTGCCATAATCCAACCGGGGCAAACCTAAGCGCAGAGCAAGAAGATCAGATCATCGCAGCCCTAGCGGCCAATGGCGCTATTCCATTTGTTGACATCGCCTATCAAGGCTTCGGAGATGGGCTCGAAGACGATGCGCGCTTCACCCGCAAGATTGCCAGCCAATTGCCCGAGTGCCTGATTGCAGCCAGCTGCTCAAAGAATTTTGGCATCTACCGCGAGCGCACTGGAATTTTAATGGCCATCTCGCCATCCGCCTCACTTCAGGCAGTCACCCAAGGCAATATGGCCTTTTTGAACCGTCAAAACTTCTCCTTTCCACCCGATCACGGCGCGCGGCTGGTTACGATGATTTTGGGCGATACCGGGCTACGCAGCACCTGGTCCAGCGAGCTGGAAGATACCCGCCTAAGCATGCTCAACCTGCGCCAACAGCTGGCCGATGAGCTGCGCCAGCGGACAAATTCAGACCGTTTCGATTTCATCGCAAAGCATCGCGGCATGTTCTCGCGCTTGGGGGTTTCTCCTGAAGTGGTCGAAACCATGCGCGCGGATAATGGCGTGTATATGGTCGGTGACAGCCGGATCAATATTGCCGGGCTCAACGCGCATACCGTGCCAATTTTGGCACAGGCTTTGGCCACGGCCCTCAAGTAAAAGTCATAAAATGACGCGCTTCTGGCGGCATTGCGGCTGCCAGAAGGTTTAAATTTCCAAACCTCATTGAAAGCCAAGACAGCCGGCGATGGTCAATTATCGCCGAGCGTGCCAAACTGGGCTCAACAAATTCATTCCAGCGCAGTAAACTGCGTTAAAAGAGCAAATAACGAACAGGCATATGGCAAAAAAACATTCAGGGCCAAGCAAGCCCCTCGTCGCAGATCGCAGAGGACCGCCGCCAGCCCGCAAGCAAAAACAGGGACAAACCCCGCAAAAGCCCCCCGCCAAGGGAGGGTTTGGGCGGCTCCGCGCGCTCCTCTGGCGCGCCTTTTTGCTGCCCTTTCGCATGCTCTGGGCCTTAATCTGGCGGCTTGGGCTGGTGGTATGTTTGTTGCTCGGCCTTGGCGTGGCCTATTTCGCGTCCACCCTGCCGGAGGCTGGCGAGATGATTGACGGGCGCGCGGCCGGGTCGGTCACGCTCATGGACCGCAAAGGGGCGGTCTTCGCATGGCGCGGCGATCAATTTGGCGGCATGATCACCGCCCAAACGATTTCCCCATTTTTGAAAGCCGCGGTCGTAGCCACGGAAGATCGGCGTTTTTATCGCCATTTTGGCATCAGCCCCCGCGGCATGGCCTCCGCAATTCGCATCAACTTGAGTGAAGGGCGGGGTCCCCTATCTGGTCATGGCGGCTCAACCATCACACAACAAACCGCAAAGCTGCTCTGCCTGGGTGTTGCTTTCGACACAGATGAATGGCCCTCTGAGCGCGAATATGAGCGTCAATGCCGCCGAACCACGCTCTGGCGCAAGATCAAAGAGGCAAGTTTCTCGCTCGCGATGGAGCTGCGCTACTCCAAAGATGAGATCCTGACAATCTACCTCAACCGCGTCTCATTGGGCGCCGGGGCCCGCGGCTTTGAAGCCGCAGCTCAAAGGTATTTCGGAAAATCTGCCAATCAGGTGAATGCGGCGGAGGCCGCCATGCTGGCCGGCTTGCTCAAAGCCCCATCCCGGCTGGCACCTACCCATAATCTGAAGGGCGCACAGGCCCGTGCGGAAGTGGTCCTTGGCCTCATGCGGCGGGAAAATTATCTCTCCTCGGCCGAGGCCAGTTTCGCGATAGCCAATCCCGCAACCCTCAGCCCTGCGGCCACTGCCCGCGCGGGGGGATATTTTGCCGATTGGATCATGACGACAGGCCCAAGATATTTCACCCGCAACACCACGGAAGATGTGCTGATCCAAACCACTTTGGATCAAACCATTCAAACCGCGACAGAGCAGGCTGTACGCCGGGTGTTTGATGACAAGATCTCAAAGAGCTCCAAGGCGGAAGTCGCCGTTGTTGTGATGAACAAAGAGGGCGCCGTTCGGGCCATGATCGGCGGGCGCGACACGCGCACGACCGGGGCGTTCAACCGCGCCACCCAGGCGCGGCGACAAACCGGATCTGCCTTCAAACCTTTCGTCTATGCCGCTGCGCTTGAGCTTGGACATACGCCCTTCGATCGCATCCGTGATGAGCCGATCACTCTCAATATCCCCGGATCCGGCGCTTGGAGCCCCTCCAATTACAGCAAAACTTTCGCCGGAGAGGTGAGTTATACCCAAGCTTTAGCCCAATCGCTCAATATTCCAGCTGTGAAGATTTCCGAACACATCGGCCGCGATATCGTTCAGAAAATTGCCTGGGATTTCGGCCTGCAAGATGCGCTGGCGGATGGGCCCGCTCTGGCCCTTGGCACCTCCGAAAGCACCTTGATCGAAATGACCGGTGCCTATGCGGGCATCCTCAACGGCGGCACATCGGTTCAACCCTATGGCATCACGTCACTAAGGCTCTTGGGAGAAAGTGAACCCCTGGCGGGCCGCACAGGTGGCATTGGCGAACGCGTTATTCGCACTCAAACCGCCCAAGAGCTCACATTTATGATGCATGAGGTGATCCAATCGGGCACCGGGCAGCGCGCTCAAATTGACGGCATTGAAATTGCCGGTAAAACCGGAACCACCCAAGCGGCAAGGGATGCCTGGTTTATTGGCTTCACCTCTGATTTCGTCATTGGCGTCTGGATGGGCTATGACGACAACCGACCTCTCAAAGGCGTGACCGGCGGCAGTATCCCGGCCGATATTTGGCGAGAAACCATGCTGGCCATAACAGATCAATCC
>Ga0181555_1004660_pt1 | contig 10445 bp, 7 predicted proteins | sample 011ome_15_FD_145601 | JGI IMG/M metagenome (GOLD analysis project Ga0181555, IMG submission 145601) | Coastal salt marsh microbial communities from the Groves Creek Marsh, Skidaway Island, Georgia - 011504AT metaG (spades assembly) | ecosystem: Environmental > Aquatic > Marine > Intertidal zone >...
GTCAACCAGCTTTGATGTGAAAGTGAATTGATCGGTTGCCGCACGAATGTGGTTAGACCCAACACTCAAGGTAACCGAACCATCACCATCCAGAAGTCGAGATAATTCCAAAACACCCTTGCGCGGCACAATCACAGACTTGTCGTCAGCAGCCACCTGCCCAGGTGCCGTACAAAGCGCCAAGCGGTGACCGTCTGTTGCGACAAACCGCAGTCGCCCTTCCTTTATCTCCAGATACATGCCGTTTAGGTAGTAGCGCACATCTTGCTGCGCCATAGCAAAACCCGTGCGATCGATCATTTGGCGCACAAGGGGCTGCGCCAAATCCATATCAATCTCGCCGTCACCCGCCTCTACGGTTGGAAACTCTGCCGCGGGTAGTGTTGATAAGGTGAAACGGCTCCGCCCCGCTCGCACGGTGACCTTGCCCTCTTCCACGGAAAACGAAATATCGACTCCGTCGGGCAGGCTTTTGCAAATATCAACAAGCTTTCGAGCCGGCACGGTGATGTCACCGTCTGGACCCTCACTTTGGACCTCGATGCGACCAACCAACTCAACCTCAAGATCGGTACCTGTCAACGACAGACGATTACCTTCTAAGCTCATTAAGACATTAGATAAAATAGGCAGTGTCTGTCGACGCTCAACCACACCAGCAACCAGGTTTAGTGGCTTAATCAGTGCATCCCGTGATACCGAAAACTTCATTCGTATGATCTCTCTTGTCGTAGCTAACGCTTATATCACGTAGTCAGCAAGCGCAGCAGATTCTTATAATCTTCCCCAATGTCCGATGTTGTTCCACGCAACTCCGCTATCTTACGACAAGCGTGAAGCACTGTCGTGTGGTCTCGTCCCCCAAATGCATCACCAATTTCTGGAAGGCTATGGTTCGTCAGCTCTTTGGATAAGGCCATCGCCACCTGTCTAGGACGCGCGACCGAGCGGTTTCGCCTTTTTGATAATAAATCAGCCACCTTAATTTTATAATAGTCCGCGACCGTCCGCTTGATGTTTTCTAACGACACCTGCTTATCCTGGAGTGCTAACAGGTCTTTCAAACTCTCCTTGATCAAATCAATATCGAAGGGCCTGCCTGTAAAGTTCGCACTGGCGATAACGCGCTTCAATGCACCCTCCAACTCACGCACATTCGAGCGAATTCGCTGAGCGATAAAAAAAGCCGCCTCGTGGGACATTTCAATGCCAGACTGCTCCGCTTTCTTCATGAGGATAGCAACGCGGGTCTCTAACTCGGGCGGCTCTACCGCCACCGTTAATCCCCAGCCAAACCGACTTTTCAGGCGCTCTTCTACACCATCAATCTCCTTCGGATAACGGTCGCACGTCAGGATCATTTGCTGACCCCCCTCTAGCAACGCATTAAACGTGTGGAAAAACTCCTCCTGGCTCCGGTCTTTGTTGGCAAAAAACTGAATGTCATCAATAAGTAAGGCGTCAACCGATCGATAAAACCGCTTAAAATCGTTAATAGCGTTGAGCTGCAACGCTTTGACCATATCAGCAACGAAGCGCTCACTATGAAGGTAAACAATTTTAGCGTCGGGTTTACGCCGTCTGAGCGCGTTACCAACGGCATGCATAAGGTGGGTCTTCCCTAGGCCCACTCCGCCATACAGAAACAGCGGGTTATAGGCGTCGCCTGGGCTTTCCGCTACCTGCTGAGCAGCAGCCATCGCAAGCTGGTTACTTTTGCCTTCAACAAAATTCGAAAATGTGTAGCCATCAACCAGGTTGTGCTGATGGGATGGCACCACAACCGCTGGCGCCTGCTTTTTCGGTAGGCGGGGCGACTCCGCCCTAACCGCATGACTCGGCGCACTACTGGTAAAGTTCAACTCATGAGCCACTGCTGCTTGCTTAGTGGCGCCCGCCGTGTCTGCCCCGATCACTACTCTCACAGGCACCGCTGGTGCATTTGAATTAACAAGAGCCAAGCATTGAGCAATGGTTGAGCTGTATTTTTCTTCCACAAAATCGCGGATAAACCGGTTTGGCGCACACAAAACGAATTCTGTACCGTCTTCAATCACCGTCAGAGGGCGCACCCAGGTATTAAACTGAACCTCTGGAACCTCGCGTTTTAACTCTTCTAAGCACTGTGTCCACAACACCGTATTTGATGTTGACGAGGGGGATGAGGAGAGTATCTGCATGTTGTTATTGCTCTTTGAAGCGAGTTTGTGACTTATTACGACAACAGCGGTGTGTTTCGGCTCATTAATCAGCCACCTTTCGCTGTTGATCTATAGTTATCCACATATTTATCTCCAGTTCAACAAAAATAAAATTTAATTAAAACAATGCTTTAGTGTGGTTTTTGTCAATTAACAGAAAAAAACAAAATGCAAGTTGTTTTTTGTTTTGATTGTGGATAACTTTTTAATAACTTATGGACGAATTGTGACAAAACACCGAAAATTATAAGCGGGGCACTGCCAAATAAAGACCACAACAATCGATCCCAGTAAGCAGTCACTAACCCCAAAATAAATAACGGCTGGGTAAAGGTTAACTTTTTTGCGATCCCAGCTATTGCCAGCCAGACGGGTGGTCCCTATAATTCCGCCCCCTTTGTTAACCGCATCAGTCTAAAGGCACTCGTATGAAGCGCACTTTTCAACCCAGCGTATTGAAGCGCAAGCGCAACCACGGCTTCCGTGCTCGCATGGCAACTAAAAATGGCCGCAAAGTGCTTGCTCGTCGTCGTGCACGTGGACGCCTCCGCCTCTCGGCCTAAGCGTGTCGGGGCAACTCGTTATGTCCCACAAATTTCCTAAGTCTGCGCGGTTGCTAAACGCCCACGACTACTCTCAGGTTTTCAATAACTGTTCGATACGAGCGGGTGCCGCGGCTGGCACCGTACTCGGGCTGTCCTTACCTGACCATAGCTCTCGCCTAGGGATTATCGTTGCTAAAAAAAACGTTCGGTTTGCAACCGACCGCAACCGCATTAAACGGTTGGTACGAGAGTACTTTCGACAACATCCCCTTTCAGCCTCTATGCATCTTGTCTTTATGGCAAAGCGGAACGCTGGAACGTTGAGTAATGAGGACCTAGTCAACGATCTTGACCGCATTTGGCGAAAGCTGAATCATCAGAACCGTCAAGCGCAACGTACCCATGATCACTAAGCCGCTCATCGCCGTCATCAAGCTCCCTATCAAGTTGTACCAAGTAGGAATCAGTCCGTTTATCGGCAGCCGTTGCCGCTATTATCCCTCCTGCTCGGCCTACGCGATTGAAGCATTAGATACGCATGGCGCGGTTTCGGGCGGTTTTCTTGCCGCAAAACGGATTTGCCGCTGTCATCCATGGGCTGCCGGCGGTTATGATCCTGTGCCAGAACATCCGAGCCTGTCTAAAACCGACAACGAATAATGCCGAGGACCTAAATGGACCCTGTACGACTACTATTGATAAGCAGCACCGCCGTGTTGTCTCTGATGCTGCTTATTGAATGGAATCAGTATTCTGACGAGTACCAGAAGCAACAGAGCGATCTATATTCCGCAGCTATTGCAGAACCTCTCATGCTCGGAAACGAAACCGCTGGCACGCCTCTCAGCGGAGGGTTGGATGAGGGCATTCCGAGCGTTAATGAGAAAGCAAGCCCTCTGGCTGTCTTTCTGGATGATAGCGAGACATTTACCTTATCAACCGACACCCTGAATTTGGTTGTCTCTGCTGACGGGGGTGATGTTGTTTCCGCGTCTCTACCGAAATTTCCAGTTAGACTCGACGCACCCGACCAGCCGTTTCGATTATTAGAAAACAATAGCCTGCGAAGGTACGTTGCACAAAGCGGTCTCATCGGTCCTGATGGTATTGATGCCAGTGGTAACAGAGCGCGTTATGCCAGCCAAGGTCTAACCAATAATGGCGATGGTAGCCATACGCTGACGCTGGCTTGGACAGGTAATGACCCCTTGGGTTTGCAAGTTTACAAGCGCTTCTCTGCCTACGATGGCCGATACGACGTCGACGTATCTTTCGATATCAGAAATGGCGGTAGCTCGGTTGCCTCAATTACATCGTTTGCCCAACTAAAACGCGATAATACACAGGCACCTGACGGCAACACGGGGTTTGGTGTCAGTCCTTATTTAGGGGCCGCTCTTACACAACCCGATGAACGCTATACCAAGCTGAGTTTCTCTGACCTAGAGGAAGAGCCTTTTTCGAAGCACTTACCTGCAGGGTGGGTAGCGATACTTCAGCACTATTTTGTTTCCGCCTGGATTCCATCGCAGCAGACAAGTCATGACTACTTTGCCAGTCAGCTCTCTAACGGAGACAACGTGATTGGTTACAAAAATCAAAACGTTGATATCGCTCCGGGATCAGCAACCACCATCACTCAAACCCTTTACGTGGGTCCAAAAGATCAAGTCGTACTTGCCGACCTTGCTAAATACCTAGATCTTGTGATCGATTACGGGTGGCTGTGGTGGCTTGCGAAACCGCTTTTCTGGTTACTCACGTTAATCCAGGAATTTGTGATCAATTGGGGACTGGCCATCATCGCGCTGACCGTTGTCGTCAAGCTCGTTTTCTTCCGGTTGTCTGCGGCAAGCTATAAGTCAATGGCGAAGATGAGAACAGTTCAGCCAAAAATTCAAAGTATCAAAGACCAATACGCAGACGACAAAGCAAAGCAACATCAAGCCATGATGGAATTGTGGAAAAAAGAGAATATCAATCCAATGGGTGGCTGTCTTCCTATGTTGATTCAGATGCCTGTCTTTATCGCACTGTATTGGGTGTTACTGGAATCAGTTGAACTCAGGCACGCACCCTTCATTTTGTGGATCAACGACCTATCAGCCATGGACCCCTACTTTGTCTTACCTATCCTGATGGGCATCAGCATGTGGCTCATGCAACGCTTAAATCCGGCTCCGCCAGATCCCATGCAGGCCAAAATCATGATGTACATGCCTATCGCATTTACCTTTTTAATGATGTGGTTCCCGGCTGGGCTTGTCCTGTATTGGCTGAGCAACAACCTTCTATCCTTTGCTCAGCAATACGTTGTTACTCGACAAATTGAGCAAGCAGCTGCGCGCTAGGCTTAACAGTGGCGGGTCTCGATACTGATACCATTGCCGCAGTCGCCACGGCTCGCGGCAATGGTCCTGTCGGGATCATCCGATTAAGTGGTCCTGATGCACTGTCAATCGCTCTCACTTTAAGTGATTCCGAACTCACGCCCCGATACGCTCACTTCCGATGTTTCCTCGATAATGAGGGTCAAACAATCGACTCCGGATTAGCCATTTACTTTCCGGGTCCTAATTCGTTTACCGGCGAAGATGTTGTCGAAATTCAGGGGCATGGCGGGCACGTTGTACTGCAGACGCTCCTCTCTCGCTGCATCGATTTAGGCGCGAGACAAGCTCGACCCGGAGAGTTTTCCGAGCGCAGCTTTATCAACGGAAAAATTGATCTTCTACAAGCTGAAGCCATCGCCGATCTCATTGCAGCTGAAACCGAAACAGCAGCGAAACTGGCTACCGCCTCACTCTCAGGGGTTTTCTCTTCGTTAGTCGATGAACTCTCTCAACAACTCAATGAGTTGAGAGCCTTAACAGAGGCGTCTATCGATTTTCCTGAGGAGGATATCGATGTCTTAGAACGGCACTTTGTTATCGCTAGGCTCCGGGAATGCAATGCAACCATAGAGCGACTTCTAAACGATGTTGCTGCATCGCAAAAGAAGACCCAGCATTATTCGGCGGTGTTAATAGGTGCGCCCAATGCGGGCAAGAGTAGCTTATTAAATGCACTCGCTCGTGACGACATCGCCATTGTTACTGACGTTCCTGGCACGACCCGTGACACGCTAAAACAAAGTATTAAAGCGGGTTCTGTTGTCTTAGACCTTGTCGATACCGCGGGTATCCGACAGTCGGACGATGTTGTTGAGCAAGAGGGTGTTAAACGCGCAAAATCGAGTACTCACTCCGCTGACCTAGTGCTCCACATTATTGATGATAACGAGCCCCAGGACATCAACACCGAGTGGCTACCCGACTCCGCCATCAAAATTCAGGTCAGAAACAAGATTGATATTTCCGGAAGACAAGCGGGAAAGCTCGATAACCAAGACGAGTATGTTTGCGTTGCGGTTAGCGCCAAAGTTGGTGATGGTATAGAAGAACTTATCAAGAGCATTGAAGAAGCGCTTCTGGTGCAGGGGGCTTCAGACTCACAATTCAGCGCTCGTCAGCGCCACGTTGATGCGCTAAACGAAGCAAACCGCGCACTCTCGGAATCACTACAGGCGTTCGAACATCACGCGGCAGCGGAACTATTAGCTGAGGATCTTAAGCGAGTTCAGACCGCTATCGATTCACTCACAGGCCAGGTAGCCAGTGACGATATCCTGGGATTGATTTTCAGCAGCTTCTGCATAGGTAAGTAACACCCTATCCACAGCATCATTAAGCCATCGAAGCTCCCGGTTCTATGTATCGCGTTATGTGTACACATCTGGTGACAACTCTGTGTGTGACCTTGTGAAGAAAAAGATCCGATGCAAAGACACATCACTGGCACCAAAGATATCCAAAGACAACACAGGCCTTCTTACGTGGTTTTTCCTGAGTTATGAGATGGCTTATTAACTCGTGAACAGCCCGCTCTCTATAACGCTTAGTCATCTATCCACAAAAAACGGCTGCCTAATAACAACAACATCAAAGTATCTTTTCTAATACATATATAACTTATTAATTAATAACTAAGCGGTACCGCTACAGACAAAGACACTTGAGTAAATCTGCCAGCGTGTTCGGGACTACTTAAGTTCAGCGCCAATTATTCGTATACTCCCACCCCTTTTTTAAAACGAAGACGGTACATGAGCTCTCACCGAATATTCGATGTCATTGTGGTTGGCGGTGGTCACGCGGGAACAGAAGCAGCTTTAGCGTCTGCCCGTTCGGGTGCGCGTACTCTCCTCGTTACACACACTATCGATTCGCTTGGTCAGATGTCATGTAACCCCGCCATTGGTGGAATTGGTAAATCCCACCTTGTTCGAGAGATTGATGCCTTAGGTGGCGCTATGGCCAAAGCGACCGATCTAGCAGGCATTCAATTCAGAGTGCTTAATGCGAGAAAAGGGCCTGCGGTCAGAGCGACCCGAGCGCAAGCCGATAGAGTGTTATACCGAAACGCCATCCGACAAATGCTCTTTGCTCAGGAAAATCTCACCGTATTCCAGGATGCCGTTGATGACATAGAACTGTCAGGAGACACGGTTACTGGAATTAGAACCGCGACGGGTGTTCGTTTCTTGGCGCCAGCGTGCGTTCTCACTGCGGGCACATTTTTGAACGGCAAGATTCACATTGGTATGGAGAACCACTCGGGTGGCCGAATGGGTGACGCAGCAGTGGTCACATTGGCTGACCGACTGAGGGAGCTTTGTCCACGCACCGGGAGGCTCAAAACAGGGACGCCACCGCGAATTGATGGCAACTCCGTTGATTATTCACTACTGCAAGAGCAGTGGGGTGATGAGCCAAGGCCAGTGATGTCCCAACTCGGGTCGACATCGCAGCACCCAGAGCAGCTGTGTTGCTGGGTAACAAAGACCAACGAAGAGACCCATGACATTATCCGAAGTGGACTGGATCGCTCTCCCATGTTCAGTGGTGTGATAGAAGGTACAGGACCCCGTTACTGTCCCAGTATCGAGGACAAGATTCACCGGTTTGCCGATAAAAACTCGCACCAAATATTTTTGGAGCCCGAAGGTCTAACCACGACAGAGCTTTATCCAAACGGTATATCGACGTCTTTGCCGTTTGATATTCAGGATGCCATGGTTCGAACGATTCCTGGGCTTGAGAATGCGCACATCACGCGACCAGGCTATGCGATCGAGTACGATTATTTTGATCCCCGAGATCTAAACCACAGTTTGCAAACGCGACAGGTATCGGGTCTCTATTTTGCAGGCCAAATTAACGGCACCACAGGTTACGAAGAGGCGGGCGCACAAGGCTTACTTGCCGGTTTAAATGCGTCACGCTACGCCCGAGAGCTGGATGCATGGGAGCCGAGACGAGATGAGGCTTATATCGGTGTTCTCGTGGACGACCTTGTGACATTGGGTACGCAAGAACCCTATCGAATGTTTACGTCTCGCGCTGAGTATCGATTGCAACTTCGCGAGGACAATGCGGATGAGCGATTAACACCTAAAGGGAATGATCTGGAATTAATTCAAGTGGATCATTGGGCCGCCTATCAGCGAAAACGAGAGGTGGTAGACCAGGAGCTTGGACGCTTGGAGGAAACATACATTCATCCAAATACCGAGGCATCAAAGACACTCGATGCCAAGTTAAAATCACCTATCAACCGAGAGTATTCAATGGCGGATCTGATTCGCCGTCCGGAGTTGACCTACGGTGACGTCGCTGGTCTGAAAGGAACCCCGGTTATTGATACAACAATCGCTGATCATATAGAAACGCGCGTTAAATACGCGGGTTATATTGCAAGACAACAAGACGAAATAGATCGCTTAAAACGGCATGAGAATACGCTCATTCCTAGTGATTTCGATTTCACTGAAGTATCTGGTTTGTCCAACGAAATTTGTCAGAAACTGAGCGATATCAAACCTACTAATATCGCCAGAGCGGGCAGAATCCAGGGCGTAACACCATCAGCACTGTCACTATTGCTCGTGTACTTGCGACGGCAAAGCAATACAGCGCAGGATCGCGCCGTCAGTAATGGCTGACCGCTTAGATGATCAAATTGTTAAGGGGCTTGCGGCACTTAAGCTTTCGACAGAGTTAGTCGAACCCTTAGCTCATTACATTAACCTGCTGCATAAGTGGAATAAGCCTTACAATCTGACCGCGGTTCGCCATCCAGCGGACATGGTGACCAAACATGTTTTGGATAGTCTGACGCTGGCCCCCTACCTAGGTGCTTCGAAGCGATTGTGTGATGTTGGCACAGGCGCAGGTTTACCCGGTGTTCCGTTGGCACTTTGTTTTCCCGATAAACAGTTTGTATTGCTTGACAGTAATGGCAAAAAAACCCGGTTTCTTTATCAGGTTCGTCAGCAATTGAGTCTTAACAATATCAGTATTGTCGAAGGTCGAGCGGAGACTTATCAACCCGCGCAAGGCTTTGACGTGGTTATGAGTCGAGCCTTCGCTGACTTAAGCCGAATGTGCAATTTAACAGGGCATTTACTCAGGACAGAGGGCGTTTGGCTCGCCATGAAGTCTCAAACCGTTGATACTGAAATCGCCGACTTGGACTCCTCTATTCAGATCCATCAGCAAATTGATCTGTCGGTACCTGGGTTAGAGGAGATGCGGCAGTTAGTCGTACTTCGACGTGGTGAGAATAAAACATGAAAGTAATCGCGGTAGCGAATCAAAAAGGAGGCGTTGGGAAAACAACGACAAGCGTCAACTTGGCGGCCTCGCTGGCACAGATCGGTAAACGTGTTTTGCTGGTGGATATGGATCCACAAGGTAATGCGACCATGTCCTCTGGAATAGAAAAAAATGCACTGGAACTTTCTGTGCTAGACCTCTTGTTAGCGGACACATCACTGTCAGAGTGTTTAGTTGAATCACCCTCCGGAAAGTTTTCTGTGGTACCCGCCAACGGTGATCTCACTGCGGCCGAGGTGGAGCTCATCGATGTTGAGGGCAAAGAAAAACGGCTAAAAGAAGGGCTGCATCAAGGCACGGCATTGTTTGACTTTGTCTTAATTGATTGCCCTCCTTCTCTCAATATGCTGACGGTTAATGCCATGGTTGCGTGTGACTCGATTCTCATCACCATGCAGTGCGAGTACTTCGCATTAGAGGGTTTGTCCGCCCTTCTGAATACGATTCGACGCATTAACGAGACCGTAAATCCAGATCTTGAAATCGAGGGAATTCTTCGAACGATGTATGATCCGAGAAACTCTCTGACAACAGAGGTATCCGAGCAGTTATTCAGCCATTTTGGTGATCTTGTGTATCGCACGGTTATCCCGAGAAACGTTCGATTAGCCGAAGCACCGAGTCACGGAGAACCCGGTATTGTGTATGACCGGTATTCGAGGGGGGCGCGCGCTTACATGGCGCTTGCCGAAGAATTCATTCGTCGACAGTGAAAAGACAGCAAACAAGATGGGTCAAAGACGAGCGCTCAGGAAAAGTAGATGAACACGAAGAAGCGAAAATTGAACCGCGGTCTTGATGCCCTGTTGGGAACAGACCTAACAAAAAAAGTGGCGTCAGACGCGGCTGATCAAAGCACAGCTTCGACCACCGACGGTGATCTTCGGCAACTACGGCTTGAGTTGTTGCAGCGTGGCAAATATCAACCGCGTGTTGATTTTGATCAGGCAGCCCTACAGGAGCTCGCCGACAGCATTAAGGCG
>Ga0181555_1004672_pt1 | contig 10422 bp, 6 predicted proteins | sample 011ome_15_FD_145601 | JGI IMG/M metagenome (GOLD analysis project Ga0181555, IMG submission 145601) | Coastal salt marsh microbial communities from the Groves Creek Marsh, Skidaway Island, Georgia - 011504AT metaG (spades assembly) | ecosystem: Environmental > Aquatic > Marine > Intertidal zone >...
CAACAGATCACTTCGTCACACAAACACACGAGAAAGAAGGAAAAGTACGAGGAGTGTACCATAAAATGGCGAAAGTGGCTTCACCGATGGTGAGTGCACGACTACTTTTACGCATCATCACATCGCGCGGTGTATAGTTTTTACTCTCGCGCTTCTTAAGTAGTTTCTTTTTCTAAGAAGAAGAAGAAGAAGAAGCGTTTGATTTTGAAATCGGATCTCTCTTTTCTCTCTCTGAACGACGACGGGTAAACGACGTTGATTCGTTTGGTGTTTTGGATCTCGCGTAAACTCTCGTTTCGTAAACTTTGCTCCTCGTAAACGCGCACTCACCACCAGATGTTGCTTTACTACGTACAGATGATGATGGACAACCCGGACGCGTTCAAGAAGACGAGGAAAGGGATCGATGAGAAAGAAGAAGAATCAGAAGAAGAAGACTTGTACGTTCGGTACAAAACCTTACAACGCGAATTAGAGTTCATACAAATCCAAGAGGAGTACGTTCGGGACGAGCAGAAGAATTTGAAAATCGAACTTATGAGAGCGCAAGAAGAGGTGAAACGAATTCAATCGGTTCCGTTAGTCATCGGGCAGTTTTTGGAGATGGTGGATGAGAATTCGGGAATCGTCTCGTCGACGACGGGGAGTAATTACTACGTGAGGATTTTGAGCACTTTGAACAGAGAGTTATTGAAACCTTCGTCGTCGGTGGCTTTGCACAGACACTCGAACGCGTTGGTGGCGATTTTACCGCCCGAGGCGGATTCGAGCATCTCGTTGATGAGCGACGCGGAGAGACCGGACGTGACGTACGCGGATATCGGCGGCGCGGACGTGCAAAAGCAAGAGATGAGAGAGGCGGTGGAGCTGCCGTTGACGCACTTTGATTTGTATCGACAGATTGGTATCGACCCACCGAGAGGGGTTTTGATGTACGGACCGCCGGGAACCGGAAAGACGATGTTGGCCAAAGCCGTGGCGCATCACACGTCGGCGGCGTTTATTCGAGTGGTTGGGTCGGAGTTTGTGCAAAAATATTTAGGAGAAGGCCCAAGAATGGTGAGAGACGTGTTTCGATTGGCAAAGGAGAACGCGCCGTGCATCGTGTTCATCGACGAGGTTGATTCGATCGCGACGGCGAGATTTGACGCGCACACTGGGGCGGACAGAGAAGTCCAAAGAATTTTGATGGAATTGCTGAACCAAATGGATGGTTTCGACCAAACGGTAAACGTAAAGGTGATTATGGCGACGAATAGAGCGGACACGCTGGATCCGGCGTTGTTGCGACCGGGAAGATTGGATAGAAAAATTGAGTTCCCGAACCCTGACCGAAGGCAAAAGCGATTAGTGTTTCAAGTGTGCACGGCGAAGATGAACTTGAGCGACGAGGTGGATTTAGAGGATTACGTTTCTAGACCGGATAAGATTTCAGCGGCGGATATTCGAAGCATTTGCCAAGAAGCCGGTTTGCAAGCGGTGAGGAAGAACAGATACGTCGTCATGCCGAAAGATTTCGAAAAGGCGTATAAAGTCTCCGTGAGAAAGCCGGGCGATGATTTCGAGTTTTACAAGTAAAGCGAACGAACGAACGTTTGGCCGGCGCTCCGCGAGTGAAAGACGACGTCTTAGATATAGATATGTAGAAGAAAAATGAGTATTGAAAACCAGTTGTATTCGCACGTTCGTTTTTGTGTTTTCCATTCACTCTCGCTGCTGCGCTTTCTCTTTCTCTCTCTCTTTTTGTTTTTGGCACATCCTTTTCTCTCGCCGTCTACCACCCTCTCTCTCTCCTTTTCTCTTCTCGTACCTTTTTTCTCACCCTCTTATAAACACCCTCTTACACCCTCTTCACCCTCTTACACCCTCTTTATGTTGTTACACACCCTCTGATTTGTTGTTGTTGTTGTTGTTGTTGTTGTTGTTGTTAAACGGACGTAGCGAAAAGCAATAATTATTTCTTGCACTTGAAGCACGCGCCTCGGGAAGCAAAGTTGTGCGCGCCACATCCGTCGCACAACCAATCGCCGCTTCGCATGGGGAAACCTCCGCGACCGTCGTCGTCGTCGTCGTCTCTTTGTTCTCTCGAAGAAGGCGGTCCTTCCGAAAAACCGCTCTTCCTCGTTTTGCACTTGAAACAGGCGCCTCTCGAGGCGAAGTTATGCGCGCGACATCCCGCGCACAACCAATCTCCCGGTCGCAACGCCGCCTCGACGCCGCCGTTGTGCGAATAGCCATTCGCTTTATCGTCGTCGTCGTAATCGTCCACCTGATTAGCACCCGCCGTGGATGGGTTACCCAACGGCGGTGGCGGCACAAACTCTCTTTCCATGCCGCCGCCAGAAGAACCCGTCGGACTGGAAGCTTGCGGCGGTGGTTGCATCACCGGCGTGACGTTCTTCTTGATTTCTTTGCACTTGAAACACGCGTTTCGAGAGGCAAAGTTATGCGCGTTGCAGTTTTCACAGTACCAATCTCCCGGGCGCGTACTGTGCGCGATGGACGACGGGTCGGTGTTCGGCGCGTAACCGGCTCTCAAGTTGGACGGCGGCGGTGGACCTTTCGGCACTTGCGGTTGCGGAATGGCGCCTCCTGGCGGACCGCGCGACGCGGCGGCTTTCGCCGGCGCCGCGCTTTCCGGAACAACCGCCGCGGTGGACTTCGCGATGGATGCCCAACTCGTCGGTCGTGGCGCGGACGGCGGCGCTGGCGCTCCTCCAGGAGCAGACAAACCTCCTCCCGGCGGCGATGGACCTCCCGGCGGTCTTTGTGGTTGCTGCTGTTGTTGTTGGCCTCCTATCAAAGATGATCCCAAGCCGCTGGTGAAACCCGGCACGCCGACCGGTCTCGGACCAAGCGGCGGAGCGGGACCTCCTCCCGTCGATCCCACCCCACCAGTTCCTGCTACAACTGCCGCCGCAGACGTCGCTGCGACAGATCCACTACCTCCCATACCCCCCATCATGTTACCACCACCTAAAGCTGACGAAGCCGATGAAGACAAGGCCCCGCCGGCGGAATACGAGCCCGGCGCCCCGCCGGTTTGTTGCTGTTGTCCGCCACCGCTACCCCCACCAACCGGCGACGTCGAAAATACGCTGCCTCCGAACGCGCCTCCGCCGGCACCCCATGCGCTGCCCCCAAAGCCTAAACCTAATCCACCAGCCCCGCCGCTCCCAACTGATGCCAAAATACTGGACGCCGCGTCGTAATCCGTAGCAAAATTCGTGTTTCTTTGCGGCATCGCGTCGCCGTGTAACCCGCCGAGGCCGCCGCTTCCAAAACCTCCAAACCCATCTCCAAGCCCCCCTACGGCGGCTACCGTTGTTGTTTCACCCACCAGTCTCGACGCGCTCGCTAACGATCCCATCAACGGCATCCTCGGATTCGGAAACGGCCTCGCTTCGTCGCTCAACTGAATGCACGTCCCTCGGAACCTGGGCAACAAATCTAACTGACTCTCCAAACTTCGATCGAGCCATCTTTCAAACCCTTCCACGTCCTGCCCGGCGTACCTTCCGAGCGTCAAATTTATCGCCTCCGGACTTTGCTCCGCGTAATACCTATCGCACCCCGGCAGTAACCCCAACAAAGCTCTCGACAGCCTCAAACTCTCCGGACACTCCACCGAGACCAACACCGCGCCTTGCTGCGTCACTTTACACTTGGGCAAAAGCCTCCCGGTCACTTGCGGGAACTGCGTCGACGCGTGCCTCACCTGCGATGAAATCGAATTCGCGGATTGATTGCACTTGGACAATCCGGAGAGTAAAATCAAATGCGGAGGTGCCGCGTTCATCCCTTTATTTTCAATCAATCAATCATAAAAGAAAGGAGAAATTGTTTTGTTGTCAGCATGAAAAGCAGCACTAATGCGAGTAAAGAGAAGACGATTTTGGACGCGTATATATAAACACACAGTGTGCGTATTCTCCTTTTCCTCCTCGACTTGTTCTTCTCTCGTTCTCGTTGTTTCAAAGACGAAGAAATGAACAGATTCTCAAAGAGAGGAGATCCAATTGAAAACCGACGGACTCCCGACGCTTCGAAACGAAGCATTCAAAGAAGAAGAAGAAGAAGAAGAACTTCATCATCGAGAAGAATGCGAAAGCCTTCTTTCACGGAGAGACAAAAACGCAAACACGCGCGCAGCGCGCGAGTAAAAGAGGTTCACTCAACTTCAAAAGTACGCGCGCATACGCGAGAGAGAGAGAAAGAGAAAGAAATGAATCAAACGAGGATTGTTAAAAAAACGACGACGACATCACAAACGCGCACCCGCTCTCGCATCTTTCTGCGCGACGAACAACCCTTCAAACGGGCTGTTCCTGTGCCACTGGAGGACGTTGGCGAGGTTTTCGATCGCTTCTTCGGCGGCTTCGTCGAACCGTAAGCGGCAGTACGCGTGCGGGTTGATCGATTGTTCCATGTGGTAGAGTCTAATCTTTCCTTCCGCTCTCTCTCTCTCTGCCTCTTATGTCTCTCTTTTTTTTTCTGTCGTTTTTTGAGTCAAGTGTCAAGCATATTTGTCAGATCAGAAATGACATTTGGGGGAGTTGCATCTCTTTCAATTTTGTGCTTTGTAATAAGCGGATGATGTTTTTTGAATCGATCGAAAGTAGACTTTCATCCGTAGTACGCATCGAAAGCTTCGGAAAGTGTTTCATTATTCCAAGCGCGAGAGAGGCTCGTTTTGTTCCGTGTGTGGAGCTTTTTAAAGCGTGTAAAAACAGAGCTTGTGTTTTCTGTTTTTTTTCCTCCTCTCTTTTTTTTTTGGTTCCTCTGGGAGGACAGACAAAAACACACATTCAGAGTCAGATATAATACACATTAAACGCGCATAAAAACGGAGGATACAAACGCAAAAACTTTTCACGAGAGAGAGGAGATGAACGCGTCTTCTTCGTCCGTCGTTCTTTCTTCTTTCTCTTTTTTCTCCGTTTCTGTTTCTTTTTGAAACGACGAGGATGATGATGATGCAAAACGGAGACGACAACTTTGAACGGAGAAAAAGCGCGACGGTTTCGAGTTTGGTGATGACGAGCGGTGATGATGATGATGACGATAAAAGCCGAGCAGGGCGGGTGGACGAACGCGTGCGAGATTTCGTCGAGCGCGTGAACGCGTGCGAGAACATATTCACGACGAGTTCGTGCTCCGGCCGAGTTTCAATCTTCGCGGAGAGGACGGAGGAAGATTGCAAAGAGAAGAGGAAAGGCGGCGAGTGGGTGTTCGTTTCGCACGAGTTAGTCGTCAAAGAAGAAGAAGAGGAGGAAAGAAGTTTGATGGTGGAGAAGATGAAGGAAAGTTTAAGAAAGTCATCATCAACGTTGACGCTGCGGTTTGAACCGTTCATATTAGCGGTGGAGACGAAAGACGAGCACACGGCGCGGATGTTTGTGAAGTGCGCGAGAGACGCCGGGTATCGCGAGAGCGGCGTCGTGTCGACGGTCGATGAAAGTAAAAGAGCGAGCGGGAGTGGGAGGATCACGGCGAGCGCGCGGTGCTCGATTCGAATGGAAGCGCTGGTGGCGAAAGATGGGGAAATGCTTTTGAGCGACAAGGGATTGCGCATTCTCGTTGAGGAATGTAACAAGAAAATGAAGGCGAATTGGGAACGCGCGGATCGGTTTTATGCTCTGTTTACGGAGAGGTTTTGCGGTGAAAAGAAGACGGATGATGCTCTCATCATCAACAGCAAAAACAACAACAACAACAACGGTGGTGATACTAGTAACAACAGTCATAGCGGGAGAACAGAAAAAGCGAAACGGTGCTGGTTCCTGGTGGACTCGTTGTGCGCAAAGACGTGTAAAGACGCGTTGAAGCGAAACGGGTGGCTCGATCAAAGTCGAAAATCGGCATCCGCATCAATTGAAGAGGCTCAGAGGAGACATTTAGTCGTCGATAATCCAGTTGTACATGAGGAGATAGACGGCGATGTTGAAGGTAAAGAAAATACCGGTGAGGATGGGAAAAAAGTCAAGAAACCGAAGGCGCTACCGCCGAAGAAGAGTTTCGTGAAACTACCGGTGATTGAGACGAACGCGTTTGTTACGCTCATGGATAAGAACGCGACTGCGGTCGAACCGTCCTCGGCGCCAATCCATTCCGCCATATCGTTGAATTTGGCCACATTTATCGTCGAGGACGTAGACGCGCCCGGGAATGAGAATGGTAGCAGGAGTAATAGTGGTAGTGGTAGTAGTAGTAGTAGTAGTAGTAGTAAAACTCTTCCTCCAGCCGCACTTCTCGCGTCGAGAATTGCAACCACGTTGAGGAATCAAAAGGATAAAGGAATCACGTGCACCGAAAAGTTCATAGAGACTGTCGTAAGCGCGGACGTGCCGAAAAAATGGGAGAAACTTGGCGACAATCTCGTGCTTCTCCCGAAATCTGCCTTCGCGAAGTACCGAGAAGTCTGGGATTTTTTTCCACCGTGGGAACACGTCGCGGAGTGCTTGAAAGTTCAACGCATTTTTAGACAAGACACCGTGAGCAAAGGCCCCAAACGCGAATCGCGCGCGGTTTCGGTTCACGGAAACGACAGCGGATGGGTCGAACACAAAGAACTCGGGGTGACGTACGGATTTGATTGTTCGAAAGTTATGTTCTCTTCCGGTAACGGCACGGAAAAGAAACGCATGGGTTTCGATGTTCGCGCGCGAAACGAAGTTATCGTAGATTTATACGCCGGTATTGGATATTACTCCTTGCAACTGCTGAAAAACGGAAATGCAAAGAAAGTATACGCGTGCGAATGGAACCCAAACTCGTGCGAGTATTTGCGATGGAATATAAAGAAGAACAACATCGAGGCGAACAGATGTGATGTGTTAGAAGGCGATAACAGAGAAGTAGCTCCGAAGAATGTTGCCGATCGAGTGTTGCTCGGATTATTACCCACATCTCGCGAAGCGTGGTCCGTCGCCGTGGGCTGTTTGAAAGCGGAGAAAGGCGGCGTGTGCCACGTTCACGAGTGCGTCGACGAAGGCGACTTTGAGAAAAAAGGCGATGAAATTCTCGCCGCGATGCGAGAGGTGAAACCAAATTGGACCGCTCGAATTGAAAAAGTTGAAAAAGTGAAGAAATACGCGCCAAGAGTTTGGCACTTAGTCTACGATATCGTTTTACGACCACCGATGAAAAGGAATGTGGGGGAAACGTCCTCCTCGCGCAAAAAGTTGATGGAGAGTGAAGGCACAGGCAAGACGAAAAAGTCACACTTCGCGAAAGTATTGCGCAAGCACCGCCCAACATTGGAGGAGGTTCGAGCGATTAAACGGAGTCGCGAACCAGTCGTTTTTACGGGAATCGACATTGGAAGTTGCGCGCAAACGTGGACGCCGCAATATTTGCTCGAGAAATCACCCACGCTTGCGAATGCGAAAGTTTCCGCGCACGTCTCTTCGAGCGCAAACTTTGATTTCGCGAGAAAGAATTTCAAATACGAAACGCTCGTCGGTAGAGATTTCTTACAGAAAGTAGTAAGGTCCGCTTCGTCGTTGTCGTCGAAAGCAGAATTTCTCTATCTCCGAAGTTTAGGCGCCGATCCAAGGAAGTTTGAACCGGCGATGGCACTCCAGCAATTTCCGGAATTGGTAGGAGACGTTCGGCTACCGTCTGACTTATGGGATAATAAAGAGAACGCATTACATTCGGTCGTTTTGAGAGTTTCCAGCCCAAGCGTGAAGATTTGGTTGCATTACGATGCCATGGATAACGTTTTAATCCAACTCAACGGAACGAAACGCGTTGTTTTGTTCCCACCGAAACATTCCGGCGATTTGTATTTGAAGGACAGTTCGAGCATGGTGAGCGATATCGACGATTCTAAAACCAACGATGCAGAGTACCCTCGATTTCGACACGCGTTAGAAAACGCCCAAGAAATTATTCTTCAACCGGGTGATTGTTTGTTCATTCCAGCGCTGTGGGCACATAGATGTGAATCGGGATCAGCCGCTCCATCGGTTGCGCTCAACGCGTTCTTTCGCGACTTGGAGAAAAATGCCTACCCGGCGAAAGATGCGTACGCAAACGCGGATCCTATCGTAGCGAAAGAGGTGCTCGCCAACATCGAAGAAAGTATTGAAAAACTGAAGGCGTTACCGAACCAACACGGTGAATTTTACGCCAGCGTTGCGAGCGCCAATTTGGCTCGCGCGTTCGGCGTGGATCCCGTGCCAACTGCAGTCGTCGACGACGAGAGTAGGGGGAAGAAAGACAACAATCGAGCGAGTGTACTATTGAAAGCGTTTTGTGGCGCTGTCGTCGTAGCGGTCACAAAAGCAATCGCAAAGAAAAAGATTGCGTAATACGAGATGGAAAAAGAATGACGCTTTATCTAAATCTAAATCTACTACGCACTACTCTTCTTCATCTCCTCTAAACAGAACCGCATCAATCTTGGCGTCGTCTCTGGTATCCCCCCTAAAATCTCAAACTCGCTCAACATTCCTTTCTTTCTATACCAGTCCTCTACCGGCAAACTTTGCCTCTTGAACGCTTCCAATCGGGCTCGCACCGTCTCCTCCTTATCGTCGTCTCTCATGGTCATCTTCCCCACGCATTTTTCCGGCGGCGACAACGGCGGCATGATTATCCTCACCCCATCTTTCGTCGTGTAATCGATATCGGCCACGTTATACCCTTTCCCACACTCCCCGCATTTCCTTCTCGCGCACGCCTTCTCGACCAAAATCGCCTCCTCCAGCGTAAAGTTCAAAACGACGTCCACTGGAACCGTTTCCGATAATCTCTCCGCTTGCGCTATAGTTCTCGGAAACCCATCCAGTAAAAACCCGCGTTCGCTCGCTTTCGTTTTTGGCATCGTTATCTTCTTAATCACCGCATCGACCACCATTTCGTCCGGTAACAGTTGGCCCGAGTTGACGATGTTTTGCATTTTTTCCCCTAAATCCGTTTTCCTCCCGATTTCCTCTCGCACTAAATCCCCCGCGGAAACGTGCTCAATGTCCATAGTTTTGGAGAGAATTTTCGCGTACGTGCCTTTGCCAACACCCGGCATGCCCAAAACGATCCAGTTTATTGCTTTTCCTTTTGAGTGAGGAGACGACGAACCCCCTCTGATGCGTGCATCGCAGGTGGATTTTAGCTCTGTTTCGATGACATTTTCTTTCCCATCATCAGCCGCCGTTTGGACGAGGAATCGTTTTTGTTGTCCTCGTCGACGCGTAAAAACGATGGACGATGGAGGCAACGCACCACGAGTACTACCACCACTACTACTAAAACTATTCTGAAAGAGAAGACGCTTCAACAACGGCAAAACGAGTGAGTCTCGTCTCATGTTTTTCTTTTTCTCAAAGCGATGGTTTTATGGAGATTTTATGATGGAGACGATGGAGACGTTTCGCAACCCGTGCCAGGCGAGCTTTTCGGTGTGCACTTCCTCGCAGACTAAACCTTTCCTTTCGCACGTTTCCAGAAAATGCACGTAATTCGGGTCCAGACCGATGGATGGACCAAACCCGCGACCGTTTAAAAGCGAGGCAAACGTTCGATGTTGGTGCGCGAGAAGGACGCGAGGAGGAGGAAGAGGAGAGAAAGAAGAGTCTTTCGCGCGCTCGTTGCCTCTTCGTTTCGCCTCCTCATTCTTACCGCGTTCTCTTCCTCTGGCTGCTAATTCAAGTAACTCTGCGATGCTCTCGCACAAATCTTCGTGCGCTTTTCTCTCGTACGTGCAATCCGAACCCAGGATGAGATCCGGCGGAAACCTCTTCACGCGCTCTCGCAACGACGAACACATCGTCCCTCTCCCCCATTCGTATTTACACGCTAAAACATCGTCGATGCCATTTTGCCGCGCGTTCTCCTCGCACAAACGTAAAAGAGCCTCCGTGCCGCCATCCGTCAGCGTTAAACTGCTCGTTTTCGTTTCTTTCGCCTCGTAATACTTTGCCGCGAAAATGCCTGCGTATCCCGTCCCACATCCGAGTTCTAAAACGTTCCTCGTATTGGTGTTGTAAAACGCCTCTTCCTCCTCCTCTTCCTCTTCTTGTTTGAGAAGATACTCGGCTAAAACTTTGGACGAGAGCCAGATTTTCCCACCGGTACCGTACCCAGCTGACCATCCGGGGGAATCGATGCGTATTTCATTCGATGATGATGATGAAGATGATAAACCGTTAGGGGTGTTGGTGCTGTTCCCGAGAGGATAACGAGGGGATTTCCATCGAGGATGATTATTACGAAAGGAGGAGGAGGAAAAGGGAAAGGAGGCAAAAGAGGCGCGCAGCATCCACGTATGCAATACTCTCCTTTCTTCCTCCTCTCTCTCTCTCTCTCTGTCTTTCTCTCTCGCGTGCCCGGCGGCGCGTTCAAACCGCCAACAAACTTTGGGGAAATCTTCACAAAAAGTAGAGAGAAAAGGCAGAGGAGAGTTTAGCGCGAGAGGAG